>ERZ1066130.181-NODE-181-length-31754-cov-11.632007_pt1 | contig 31754 bp, 29 predicted proteins | sample MGYA00382777_ERZ1066130 | MGnify/ENA primary metagenome ERZ1066130 (study PRJEB33369, sample SAMEA5778360) | biofilm metagenome | biome: Industrial cooling water; feature: Water cooling tower basin; material: Biofilm | place: United Arab Emirates | collected...
TTTTTCAAAAGGCAGGGTATAGTTAGCTGTCACAGTTTGTTCAAAGTTTTTGATGCGGCCAAAATTCTTAAGATTAGTCAAAACGGAATCACGATACTCTTTCGCAGAGATCTCCCGATTAAGGATTCGGGATCGGCCTCCCTCGGGGTCGGTATCGGGTTCATCAATGATGGCGTTCACGCGGGAGTTATAATCCAGCGTCAAGGATTTTGTCAGACTCCAGCGTGCGGTATAAAAGCGATTAAAGACGAGGTACTTCTGAAAATTGGGCAACGAACTGGACGCATCGCTATTGGAATTGCGATAGACTAACTTCGTAAACGACCGATCCAACTCACCCCGGATAGAAACGTTGGTAGGCAAGGGATTAAAGTTGAATTCTTTAATCATTTTCAGATACGGGGACTTCAAGCCTTTGGATTCTTTGAACGGTTCAAATCCGGTGAACTTAGGCGTGTATTGCCAGGCCACAGCTCCCCGAATACTTCTTCGGGTATTTTCCTGAAGATTAAAATTGGTTTGAGTGGCTTCGCTATACGCGTAGGTGAAGGCAAAATTTTCAATGTCGTAAACATGTGTGCGGGCGTCTTTTCGTACTTTGGTTTTGCGCACATTTGTAAAGTTTAAACTTCGTCTGACAGACCGATCCTGAATCAGTTTCAGATAAGATTCCCGTTCAGCATCGGTGTTAAATGATTTGAGCGCAGCATCGATGCGCAAATCAGCATTGGCCGGATCAAACTGCGGATTGGCTATGGTACTTTCATAGCTAAAAAACATAGGGATCTTCAAACCGGTGTTCTGCGGCAGCAACTTATCAACATTGATGTTTCCCGAAACATCATAGCTCAGGGTTTCATTGCGCGAACGTTCGGAGATGCGCGATTGAACGCCACCATATCCAAAGGTAGTGTAGCGCATAGATCCGGTGATGGTTCCCAAATCGGCCAGTTTGGTATTCAGGACAACGTTGGTCGCCCACCCTGCAGATAAATCAAAATCCGTCAGTCGAAGTTCGTTGGCCCATAAACAAACATCCATGGTGCGGGTATCGCCATTGCGTGGATTGCGTACACCAATCATGATCGCGCGCGTTTGACTCAAATCGGGTCTGCCAAAAATGCGAATGCCATGCTTACCCACCACCCGAGGTCCGGCCTGTGGGAACAATTGTCCTAATGGATAGCTTTCCCGATCCCGCTCAGCTTTTAAGGCATATAGTTCATTTAATTCAAGATCTATTTGGTTCTGATCAGGCCAGATGACGGATACATCACGGGTGGCATCTCCTTTCGGAGTTATTTGAAGGGGCAACTCTATTTCATAATAGTTTTCATCAAAATCAGTTCCTAACCGGATAAATCCTACTAGTTCGTTATCGTTGATTACTTCATTGCCGGGGACATGCGCGCTCATAAACATTTTAATGCGCTTGTAATTAAAAAAGTCCATGGACACATTTTTGTAAATAGCCCTGGCATCTCCATCAATCAAGTCACTTACACAAAGCTGCACCGACTGCTCGTTTAATCTTCGTTGCACGGTGGAGGTATTGTCGCGGTCGCGCTGCAAGGGTTCGACATAGGGTGGTTTGTTTTCATTCCCCCGCGAATTTTCCTCTACGTTAACGACCGATACAGAAAAGTTGTCCAGATTGGGATCGGCAGGTTTGCTAAAACCGGCATCCAACAGACTGGCTTCATACCTGCGCCAACGGTTACCAACCGCCCGAAATTTTGCCATCCGCAAGACTACGGGTTGCGTAAAATTCGTCACGATCATCCGGGCATATCGAATGGATTTGAATCCATTGATATCTCCCACCTGACTATCAAACTGACGCACCGGTACGCGAAAAAGATACCACGTCACTTCGTCACCATTCACGATGTTGGTGATTTTATCAACAATAAACTTATTGCCCACGCGCAAATCCGCAGGATTTAGTTTGATTTTGTATTCATAATACTCTTCCGTGTCGGAGATGGTGTTGTCCTGGTTTAAATCTTCATTGTCGGGGATGATGGTACCGGAGCGGGCAATCTGATCGGCCCCTGTCAGAACAGGCGAGTTGTTCTCCAGTCCGTTAAAATTTTTGTAGCGTTCCAGAAGTTTGGCGTCCCGGCTGTCCAAATCACCTCCTAAAAAATATTGGAAATCATCGGCCGCAGGATCGTTCAGGATGATAGCTCTGGCATCGGGGTTGAGGGCATTCAGAAATGTTTGATGTTTGATAACCTCCGAGTCGCTGTTGATCCCATCCAACCCGACATCCTGATTGGGTCGGGCGCTGGCATCGTTGGTGAAGGCGTTGTTCAGGTATTGCTGATCTGTCACAACCCCCCAGGCGTTAGGGATGGTTGAACTTTGATTCCCATCCGTTGGCAAACCGTTTTCAAAAGCATGGCGACCATCGCGCAGTAAATCTTCACTGACACTTCCTAAATGAATGATTAATTCTCCGGAGGTGTCGGTGTTGCTCTGCCCGGGAGATTCATCGTGTTTCACTATGCCTTGCGGAGTTTGAATAAACGGATCCATCAGCCAGTATTCCAGATATTCAATATTGGCTTTGTCAAAATCTACTTCAAACCGAAAGGCTGTGCTAATACCGGCCCAATTCTGGAGCGGGCTTGACAGTTTCCCGGTGGATGTCAGGGATGGATTAAAATTATAAGGCCCTCTTTCATTGGGGTAATAGGCCAGATCCAACACTTGCTCAAAAAAATTTCCCTGAAAGTTGTCAAATCCCGGAAATATTTCCTGAGGCTCCACAGCCCTGACGTAGTGGTTACGTAAATCGTTATCCGAAATATTTGGCGGCTTGAATTGATTGGTATTGGAACGATAGAAATTATTGTCAATCTGATACCACGCCAGTTTAGCCCTGCGGTTGTTGATCTCGATGTTATCCAGACCATTGCCGGTAGGGTCAAAGCTGGCAGGCACGGACGCCAACCGCCAGGCGTTGGGGTTCAATAAACTAAAGGGAGTGGCGGTGTTTTCAAAATCATCAATAAAAGAGGCCCCATCTCCTGAAATAACTTTGTATGTGCCTGGCACCAGTTGTGCAAACTCCGCATTCAGGTTGATGTTTGATGGCTCTTTGGTTTCTAAAAACGGGAGCGCATCTACCATTTTTGTCAGGAGTCTGGAATTTTTTTTCAGATTGATATCCAGTCCATATTGAAGATTTCGGGCCGGCTCTTGCCCAATGGCATTTCGGCTCACAAGCGCACGCTCATTGTAGTACAAAAGAGTGGAGCCAATATTCACATCTTCGCTTAGCCGATAGTCCAGACGAGTGCCTAGCAGTGTTCGGGTTTGGAAAGCGAAGGGATCCTGTTGCTCATACGAAATGGTGATGTCCTTTCCGGAGCTAAGTATTCCTTCATTGAGCAAGGTTACCTTACCAAAGGTATAGTCTACGGCATAGTCTACTCCTTCTCGCAAGGGCGTGCCTCCGGCATATACTTTTACGGAGCCTTGCGATATGTTGAATCCCTGAATAACGATTTCCTTACCTGATCCGGCCCGAAACGATCCCACCAAAAAGAATTTATTTTTAGAGGCTACCAATTCTGCTTCGGCCCGCGTAGTTCTGTACAACGTATCATACACATATTTTTGGGTGAGGGACGCCCGCAGGGATGGGTTCGGCTCTTGGGCAAACAGTTCGCGCAAGGGTTGATTAAACGGCTCCAGGAATGGAAAGACAATCACACCCGTTTCAATGCCTACCGTCACGTTCTCAACGAAATCAAAATTTCCATCCGGCTGAGGATCGTTGTACGGATTTAGCCGATCCAACCCAAATACTTCCACCAACTGACGGGTTCGGGCCACTTCCCCTTCCTGAAGTTGTGGATTATCAATCCCCGTCCGGTCATCGCGATAGATCACCCGCAACTGAAAACCTTCGCGGGTTAATTGGGTGACGTTTAGATTATAGATGTTTTTCATCATCAGATCCCAGGTAGGTAAAATATTTCCGCTTTTGTCTTTTGGCGCAATCTTACGGGGGCGGAGCATTTTTAGAAACACTACTTCTTCCTCTCCCTTGTTGGCATAGTCTTCTGTCAGCTCTCCAACTTTATAAGGGCGACCGTTATAGGTATACTCGAAGGCTACTACCAGGGCTTCATCATTCTGAAGCTTCCGTTGAAGAGTAATATAACCCAATTGTCGGTTAATGGTAAATTCCGTGGGCTCCAGTTTTCGCGCGCTGGTCACTGTCTCAAAATCGGTACCATTCACAAAACCCAGACCAGCCAGATCTTCATTTATTTGAGTCGCATTTAAGGAAACGCCCCCAATGGTTGTGAGCAGATTATTGGCTCCGTTAAATGCGGGAGAGGCTTCGGGTGAAGTAGATTGAACCACCGGATTATAGATCCTTCTGGCTTCACCCATGTCTTGAAATCCCACCACATTGCGAAGGGTGCGTGTGTCGTTTTGCCGGTTAAGTACATATACTTCCACGCGGGTGACATTTACCCCGGAATTTACCTGGGGCAGGGTGCTTAACCAGTTTTGGTAATTATCGCGGAAAAACTGCGCCAGGAAAAAATGCCGGTTTTCATCGTAAGAGGAGGCAATGATTTCGAACGGACGTCCTTGCGAGGTGCCGTTGGTGCTGCCGGGGATCGTTAGCGTTGATTGTTTTCCCCGCTGCGTAGTGGCCAGGGCGGTCACGAACAGTTTGCCAAACTGCATTTGTGCTTTTACACCAAAGAGGTTTTGGGCTCCGGTAATCAAGCTGTTGTTTAATGGTAAGCTGACATTTCCAATTTCTAGTTTTTTAAGAATGTCTTCTTTGAAACCAGTGTACTCTACTTTCATGTTATTCTGAAAGTCAAAAGAATTGTTGTTATCAAAGTTGGTGGTGATGGCCAGTTTCTCCCCCACTTTGCCAGTCACGTTCAGACTGATTTGCTGATCAAATTCAAAACCACCGTTTCGTTGTTGCCGGATGGGGATGGATGGGTTTTCAATTTTTTGCCATTGCCCGCCAAAGTCCAGCACTACGTTTCCTCTGGGAATCAACTCTACATAGCTGCCTCCAAAAATGCGATCCAACACCGGGCTGATGTAAATTTTTGGAATCAGGTTGCGGCTGCTGACGGCACTTTCACCATCCAACGCCCGGCTGCGCCCCTGCCAATAGGTGCGCATCATTTGACGATCTTGCTGCTGATTGAATTCCTGAAACGTCATGGAAGACGCTGGCCGATAATTGAGCGGCCCCAGTTTTTCATAGATGTTGTAATTCAACCCGGTGTCTAGCTGTAAATCCAGCTTTAGAAAAGAGGGATTTTTTAAAAAGAGTGGAGAAGAAGTAGTATAGTTACTGAATGGATCTCCGTAACGATCGCGCAAGCGAAAGGAGGGACGAAACGGATTGACAATCCGAACGGAGTCGGCTTTCCGCGCAGTGGTATCCTGTTGTTGGCTCCAGGCTGTTGTGCAAGCCATCGACACCCCTAACAGCAGGCACCATCCGGTGAATAGCGGAAACTTTAACAGGTTCAGGTTCAATCGTAGTTTAGGCGTTTTTCAATGCTTGCTTGACCAACTCTTCCAGGCTGATATTATTTCCCGATTTTTTCAGGAGGGTATCTACGCTTTTCTCGGCCGCAGCCTTGGCAATACCCAATGTCATTAAAGCACTTAACGCTTCGCTGCGTACGGTATTGTGTGGTAGTAACGACTGTCCCGATTCCCCTCCGTCTTTTCTTAGTTTATCTTTTAATTCCAGAATTAACCGGAGAGCTGTTTTCCCTCCGATGCCCTTGATGGACTGAAGCGCGGCTGCATCTTCCCGCAAAATAGCTTCCCGTAGTTCTGCCGGTGGCATATAGGAAAGCACCGTCATGGCGGTGGAAGGACCTATACCATTCACCGATATCAGATTTTGAAACATGGCTTTCTCCTGAGCCGTGGCAAAGCCAAACAAAATATGGGCATCTTCCCGCACCTGCAAATGGGTGGCCAATTGAATATTCTCTTGGTCCTTTATCGCAGAGAACGTATGCAGTGAAATGGACACCGAATAACCCACACCATTCACTTCTACAATGACCTGTGTCGGTTCTTTCTGTACGAGTTTGCCTTTGAGGTAAGCAATCATGAAAAGTTGAAAAAATAAAGGGTAAAAATAGGGAAATACCTGTAAGGATAACAGCTTGAAACGGACACTCCTGAAGGATTATGATACTTTTGCAAAAAACCAAGGCTATCAAAAAACATGTAGATTTTATCATTGTCGGGGCAGGGATGGCTGGCTCCATTCTGGCTTTGCAGTTAATGAACCGAGGCAAGCGTGTGTTGGTTTTTGATGTGCCATCGGACAATCGTTGTTCGATGGTGGCCGCAGGCTTGTGCAACCCCGTTACCGGGAAGGGTTTAACGAAGACCTGGCTGGCCGATTTACTATTTCCATACTTGCATCAGTTCTATCAGCAAACGTCTCATCAGCTCAAAAGTCCTTTCTTTTTCCCAACACGCTTGTATCGTCCGTTTCTCACGGTGGAAGAGCAAAATGAATGGATGGGTGTAAGCAGCGATGATCGTTTGCTTAAATTCATAGAACACGTATACACTACTTCCCAATTCAACAGCCAGGTGCATGATCCGTTAGGCGGGTTGCTGGTGCGGGAGGCAGCGTATGTACAAACACCGGTCTTTCTATCATCGGTGCGGGCATATCTCCTTCAACAGGATTCCTTTGAAGAAAAAATGATTGCTGATCAGGATATTCAGATGGAGTCCGATAGGGTAGTCGTTTCCGGTTTCACAGCTGATCACTTGATTTTTTGTAATGGCATCGCAGCCAGAAACACCTCATGGTTTAACTGGGTTCCGCTCCAGGCACTCAAGGGAGAGACACTGACAGTCACTTCCAAAGAAGATCCCCAGGTAGTTTACAATCGGTCGGTTTACCTGGTGCCATCCATGGGCGGCATGTTCAGGGTGGGCGCCACCTATAACTGGAAAGATGTTACTCCTGGTATTACGGCCACTGCCCGGGAGGAATTGGAACAATCGCTTCGGCAATTGGTCACGTTTGAGTGCCAGGTACAGCGGCAGGATTGGGGAATCCGGCCTACGATAGCCGATCGAAAGCCTATCCTGGGCCCACATCCCTTTTGGCAAAGACTTTGGTTTTTTAATGGGTTGGGCACCAAAGGTGTGAGTCTGAGTCCGTATTTTGCTGCACAGTTGGCGGAGGTATTATGCGGAACCGGAGAAATCCATCCGCAAGTCAATATAAACCGCTTTTATCCGTTATATTCGAAGTCGCAGAGTTAAGGTATGAGTAAGAAATCAGGATTTGTGGTGGGGTTGGTATGGTTGCTGTCGGTGGGATTCACACAGGCTCAGCAAGCGCTCGAAACATTTGGCAAAAACAGAATCCAGTACCGCATTTTTCAATGGAATTATCTCAGTTCAGAAAATTTTGATGTCTACTATTACGATGAGCGCAAAAAAGTAGCTCAGGATGCCCTCCAGTATCTCGAAGGTGAATTTGATCGCATCACGGACCTGATTGGCTATCCTCCTTATCTGAAAACCAAAGTTTTTCTGTACAACTCCGTAACGGATCTTCAGCAAAGTAACGTAGGGCTCAATCATGCCCCTTTTGCAAGCGGGGGAGAAACGGATTTTGTCAAGCCATATGTAGAGGTAGCTCATCCGGGTACGCTGGAGGAGTTTAAAGAAGAGCTCCTGCTTCGGGTAACAGATCTGATGATCAATGAAATGATGTTTGGAGGGAACCTTCGCGAGGTGTTTCAGAATTCAGTTTTATTGAATCTGCCTGATTGGTTTATTGATGGCGCCAGCCATTATGTGGCCCGGGGTTGGAGTGAGGACATGGACGATTATGTTCGTCAACTGATCACTACCAAAAAAGTTAACAAGGCCTTAAAACTTACCGGCCCGGAAGCAGCATTGGTTGGTCAATCCATCTGGAACTATATCGTAGAAAAATATGGTAAGGGAAGTGTCTCGAACATTCTTAACTACACACGCATTATCCGGAATGAACAACGAAGTGTTCTCACCACCTTGGGTATTCCCTTCAAACAGTTAATGACCGATTGGCAAAACTTTTATGGACTTCAAGAAAAACGCGTACGCGAAAACTATCAGGCTCCGGCCGATAGTCTGCGGTTCAGTCCTAAACATCGCAACTCGGTCACGTATACTACCGTCAAGATTAGCCCGGATGGAAAAAAGATTGCCTATGCAGAAAATGATCGGGGTCGTTTTCGTGTGATTGTCAAGTCGCTGGAAAACGGTAAAGAAACAACGGTCTTGCAGGGTGGCAATAAGGCCTTTAAACAACGGGTGGATGTTCGGGTTCCCTTGTTAAACTGGGCTGATGCCAATACGCTGGGGGTGATTACTATCCGCAAAGGAAACTATGTCTTCTGGCTCTATGATCTCACCACCAAGAGTAAACTTCCGCGCGAATTAGATCAGTACAGTAATATCCGAAGTTTTGATTTTTCAGGCAATGGTCGACTGGCGGTGTTAAGTGCCGACCAGGCCGGGCAAAATGATTTGTACCTGATCAGCAGTCGGAGGGATCGCACCAGACGCCTGACCAATGATATTTTTGACGATCTGGATCCATCCTTTATTCCCAACACCAATCGACTGGTGTTTAGTTCTAACCGCACCAGCGACACGCTGGCTAACAAACCGGTAGCTTATCAAAGACTTCCCGAAAATTATAATTTGTTTTTGTATGATCTGGATACCACCCGCTCATTGGTGAAACGAATTACCAATACGCTCAGCAAGGATTACAATCCGCGGGCCCAGGACAGTAAAAATTTCTATTACCTGAGCGATCAGCGAGGCATTGTTAATCTTTTCAAGCATAACATTGAAAGCGGCACTTATACACAGGTAACCAACTTTAATTCCAGCATTAAAGATTTTGACTTGAATTTTTACGAGCGCAAACTGGCGCTGGTGATGGTGAATAAACTGAAGGAAGATATTTTTGTAGACAATCAGTTTAACTGGGAACGCCAGATATTCACACCGGCTACGCGCAGAAAAGAAGTACAGCAGGCGAAAACCATAGTTGAGCGAATCAAAAAGACACCAGAACGCACGCTCTCGATAAAAGATTTAATCAATTCCCGTCTGCAGGAAAAAAAGGATAGCACCAGGCTGAAGCCGGTCGCGCCAAGGGATACCGTTAAACAAGATACCGTACGCACCAAGCCCGGAGAAATCAATACCGATGAGTATTCATTTGAAGATGAACCCGCTAAGCCGGTCACACAAATTCCACTGGATACCCTGAAGCCCGTCACGCCAGCCCCAACCAATATCCGTACCGATGATTACGTATTTGAGGACGAAGTGGTACGCACCAAGCAACCCAGCGAAACCTTTCTGACTCGTTACATGAAAGCCCGGGAGGGAGGGCGCGTATCAGGTCCTTTCCGCTATGAGCCCAAGTTTAGCTCCGAAAGTCTGGTCACCAGTTTTCTGGTGGACCCCTTACGTGACTTTAGTTTCCGGGCGGAAGTACAAATGAATGACATGCTTGAAAACTATCGGCTTTTGGGCGGCATTCAATCTTCGTTTGACTTTAAGAGCGGAGATGTATTTGCCGAATTTCAGTTTTTACCGATGACAGTGGATCTGAGCGCCCGAATCGACCGCAAAGTAATTTTCTGGGAGACTCCTGCGGAAGAAGCCGCAGACGTGGAACTTCAGAAATATACCTGGCAAAAATTTGAATTGGGGATTTCCTATCCGCTCACCGTTCGTACCCGCATAACACTCAAACCGTTTGTAGGCTATACGCGCTTTGTCGATCGCGGATTTGATGTGGTGAATTCCAATCCGCAAACCTCTTTGCGCACCACTCAGGAACAATGGTATACCGGTGGAAGAGCCGAGGTGATCTATGATAATTCACTGACCACGGGCATGAATATTATTGAAGGTACCCGTGGAAAGATAGGAGTGATTCACTACGAGGGAATGCGTAATTCAGCCAGAAGCTTTTCACAGGCATCTGCTGATATCCGCCATTATCAAAAGATCTATAATGAAATTGTGCTGGCGGTTCGTGGTTATGCCGGCACATTCTTTGGCAATGCCCCCAAAAATTATATGCTGGGCGGGATGGACAACTGGATTGCCAATCGCACCAACTATGAGGGGTTAGATAATCCTCTGACCAACCGGGTGGGAAGATTCAATGAAGGACTCCTGTTCCATGAGTTTGCCACCAGTCTTCGTGGGTTTGATTACGCTTCCCTATATGGCAACAGTGTGGCGTTGGCCAATGTAGAATTACGCGTACCGTTAATCCGGGCCCTTACCAGCGGACCAATTACCTCCAACTTCTTTCGAAACATGCAACTGACAGCTTTCTACGATATCGGATCGAGTTGGACAGGCGATATTCCGTTTCGGGAGGGAAACAGTGTGCGGCAGCGGGTGGTGCCGGAGGATGAATCCGGAAGTCCGTTTCGGATTGAGTTGAATGAGTTTATCAACCCATGGCTCTACAGCTATGGTGTGGGGCTTCGCTCCATGATGCTCGGCTATTATCTCAAATTTGATCTGGCCTGGCCGGTGGAAAATTATGAAGTCAAAAGCCCCCGCTTTTACGCCACTCTTGGGTTTGATTTTTAACATTCCGGTTGTTCACGCATACGTGTTACCCATGCAGCGTTCCTGATCGGTTCATATTTCTGGCTATCTTGCTTGCTTTAGACCTGTTCCTATGATAAAATCAATGACTGGCTTTGGCCGGGCACAAGTAAGCAAAGACAACGTCACCCTGACCGTTGAAGTCAAAACACTTAACTCAAAATTTTTAGATTTGAATCTGCGCTTACCCCGCCTGTTCAATGAAAAGGAATTAGATGTTCGCACATTGATCACCGATACGCTGGAACGTGGGAAAGTTTCTTTTTCCATTGACTATGAGCAATCGGGTAAGACGGAAGTCCAGCAAAGCTATAATGCCGACTTGTTTATAGCCTATTATCGTCAGTTGGAAAAACTGGCCATGGCCGTGAATGACACCAAAGCACCGTTATTTCAACTGGCCATCAGTGCTCCCGATGTGATGAAAAACCAGAACAAGGAAGAGTTAAGGCCTCATGAATGGGAGTGGATTTTACAGGGGATGAAAGAAGCCTTGCAACAGTGTGACCAATTCCGAATAGACGAAGGTGCGGTGCTGGAGAAAAAGCTTATCCAGTATATCGCTAAAATCCGGGAAGGGCTATTGGGGGCAGAGGCGTTAGATCCTCAACGAATCGAGCGTGTTCGTGCTAAATTAAAAGGTGGAGTAGCGGAGGTTTTTGGAAATGAAGGATACGATCCGAACCGATTAGAGCAGGAGATTATCTATTACATCGAAAAATTAGATATTCACGAAGAACGGGTTCGGCTAAAAGCCCATCTGGATCATTTTGAAAAAACACTGATGGAAAAGCAATCGAATGGTAAAAAATTAGGATTCCTGTCGCAGGAAATTGGCCGCGAAATAAATACCATCGGAAGCAAAGCGAACGATTCGGATATTCAGAAGTGTGTGGTCATGATGAAGGAGGAACTGGAAAAGATCAAAGAGCAATTAAACAACGTACTCTGAGCGATCAATCAAACAGATCAGCCTGTTCTTCCGAACGACCCAATAACTTTGCGTCAATCGATTTGGTAGCTTTGGCCCCTAGTTTTTTCAAGTCTTCAATTTTGCGAACGATGTTTCCATTGCCTACGGCCAATTTGTTCATAGCCGATTCATACGTCTTTTTGGTAGCCTCCATCTGACGACCGAGGTTGATCAGATCGTCAGTAAACAACACAAACTTATCGTACAAATCGCCCGCTTTGTTGGCAATATCCAGCACATGCCGGTTTTGATATTCCTGTTTCCAAACATTCTTGATCAACTGAAGCGATGGGATGAGCAGCGTGGGGCTCACAAAAACGATTCTCTTCTCCAACGCCTCTTCATACAAGCTCTTCTCACTTTGAATGGCCAGAATGTAGGCCGGCTCAATCGGAATAAACATGATGATAAAATCCAGCCCGTTTTCGGAAATATTTTTTTGATAATTCTTATCTGCTAAACCTTTCATGTGCTGACGAATCGAAAGCATATGAGCCTTCAGGGCGATGGTTTTTTCTTCTTCCGTAGCTGCGTTGACAAACGAATTGTAGGCTTTTAAGCTCACTTTTGAATCGATGATCACATGTCGGTTTTCCGGCAACCGGATGATCACATCCGGACGGAGTCGTCCTTCAGCGGTGGCAAAAGATTCCTGAATAGAATATTCGCGATCTCTTTCCAGACCTGATTTTTCCAGAATACTTTCCAGAATAAATTCCCCCCAGGCGCCTTGTGCCTGACTATCTCCCTTCAAGGCCCGCGTCAGATTTTCGGCTTCGCGGGTCATCTGCACATTTAGCCGTTGAAGATTTTCCAATTGCTCGCGCAAGGCTGCATTTCGGGTGATGGAGTCCTTATGTGTATCTTCTACTTTTCGTTCAAAGTCTGTAATTTTCTCGCCCAAAGGCTTGAGCAAATCGTGAATGTTAGTCTTATTCTGGTCGGTAAAGCGTTTACTCTTTTCTTCAAAAATATCATTCGCCAGATTTTTAAACTGAGCCGTAAATTTCTCCTGCATCTCTGCAAATTCGGCCTTGCGCTCATCTAACTTTTCTTCCAGGTTGCGATAATCGGCTTCGGTGGAGGCCAGACTATTGGTTAATTCCAATACACGGTTTCGCTCCAACTCCATCGCCCGTCTCGCATCTGTTAACTGACCTTCCAACGATTTGGTGCGTTCTTGCTCAGCCACCAACATACCCGCTTGCTGTTGATTGTCCCGCAAGCTTCGCGACCGGGCCATCAACCAGCCCAGCGCCAGACCTACCCCAGCACCTATACCTACATACACGATTTCCATAGTGCAAAAGTACCATTCCGCAGACTTCTTTCCATTCTTATATTATCCGTTGTTCAACCGTTTGCAAACATTAAAATAGCTATCTTTGATTCCAAAGAACATTTCTATGATTGACGTGATATCCTCCAGTGCGCAGGCGATTGAGTTGGAAGAACAATACGGAGCCCATAATTATCATCCATTGCCGGTCGTGCTGAGCAAAGGAGAAGGCGTTTTTCTGTGGGATGTCGAGGGTAAAAAGTACTTTGACTTCCTCTCAGCGTACAGTGCCGTCAATCAGGGACATTGTCACCCACGCATTATTCAGGCACTCATCGATCAGGCGAAAGAACTGACCCTTACTTCGCGCGCCTTTTATAACGACAAGTTAGGGATCGCAGAAAAATATGTGTGCGACACCTTTGGCTATCAGAAGGCGTTGTTTATGAATAGCGGAGCTGAAGCAAACGAGACAGCCATCAAACTGGCACGCAAGTGGGGGTATACCAAAAAAGGAATCCCCGACAACGAAGCGGTGATCGTAGCCGTCAGGAAAAATTTCCACGGCCGCACGACCACCATTATTTCGGCCTCTACAGATAGTTCTTCCCGCAAAGGTTTTGGACCCTTCATGCCCGGTTTTGAGATAGTCGCATATGATGACATCGCTGCGTTGGAAAAATCCTTAGCTAATCCAAATGTATGTGGGTTATGGATTGAACCCATTCAAGGCGAGGCAGGGGTGTATGTGCCGCAGGAAGGATACCTGAAGAAAGCCGAACAATTATGCCGGCAGCATCACGTGCTGTTGATGATGGATGAAATTCAAACGGGCATTGCCCGAACGGGAAAGTGGTTGGCTAGCGATCACGAGGAAGTACGGGCTGATATTCTGATTTTGGGAAAAGCACTTTCGGGTGGAGTATTGCCCATTTCACTGGCGCTGGCCGATGATGAAGTAATGCTGGTGATTAAACCGGGTGAGCATGGTTCCACCTTTGGAGGCAACCCATTGGCGGCAGCCGTGGTGATGGAAGCCTTGCAAGTGATTAAAGACGAACATCTGGCGGATAATGCCGATCGACTTGGAAAAGTATTCCGGAACCGGATGAATGCACTCATCCAGAAGACGCGATGGATTAACCTGGTACGGGGAAAAGGATTGTTGAATGCCATCGTGATCAATGACACTCCGCAAAGTGAAACGGCCTGGAATTTATGTATGCTGTTTGCTAAAAATGGACTGCTGGCCAAACCCACGCATGGAAACATCATACGACTCGCACCACCATTGGTCATCACCGAAGATCAGATGCACGAATGCTGTGACATCATTGAAAAGAGTGTGAGTGAACTTTCCTGACTTCCTTCCAGGTCAAAGTAATCTCCATTGACGTAAGTCTGAACGCAATTGCTCTGGTGATTGAAAGTGGATGGTATGTAATCCTACGTTCGTTCCTCCCACAATATTGTTGATGTTGTCATCGATAAAAATAGCCTCTGATGGTTTAACCTGGTAGCGATCAAAAAGAATCTGATAAAATTCAGGAAACGGTTTGCGGGTTTTTTCTACTCCGGAAACCACGATGCCGTCAAACCAGTGTAAAAATTCAAATCGCTGAAGAGCCCAGGGAAACGTTTGCTCCGACCAATTCGTTAAGCCATAAAACTTAAAGCGCTGGCGCTGACGAAGCTCTTGAAAGATTTCTACGGTGCCCGGAATGTCTCCCTGAATAGTTTCCTGCCAGCGACCATACCAGGCCTGAATGGCGGACGCATACTCCGGAAACTTCGCCACTAACTCCTGCGTACCTTCTTCAAACGAACGGCCGGCATCCTGTTTTTCATTCCACTCCGAAGTACAAATGTTTTCCAGAAACCAGGTAATCTCTTCTTCGCTTGAAAAAATTTTGCGGTACAGATAGCGAGGGTTCCAGTCCACCAGAACCGCGCCTAAATCAAATATGATCGTATGGATGGAATGATCTTCTTGTACACTCATCTCTTTGCTTTTTTACATAGACTTCGCTCGTTCCCAATAGCTATCCATTTCCGCCAAACTCATTTCCCCCAATTTTTTTCCGTCTTTGGCCGATTCCCTTTCCAGAAATTGAAAACGTTTAATAAACTTTTTGTTGGTCCGCTCCAGCGCCTCCTCCGGATCGATCTGGATAAACCGGGCATAGTTCACCAGCGAGAAAAGCAAATCGCCAAACTCCGCCATGGCTTTTTGATGATCGATGGGCTTCTCGTCTGCTCCGTTAAACTCTGCCTGAAACTCACGCATTTCTTCTTCTACCTTTTGCCATACTTGTTCTTTCTTTTCCCAATCAAACCCCACCCCTCTGGCCTTGTCCTGGATGCGGATCGCTTTGACCAGGGCAGGCAATGACTTGGGCACACCTTCCAGCACAGAGGTATTTCCGGTGCGCAATTTGATTTTCTCCCAGTTTTCTTTAACCGTTTTTTCATCATTCGCCACCACATCTCCATACACATGAGGATGACGTTCAATCAATTTGTCACAAATGGAGTTCAGGACATCGGCCACATCAAATTGTTGTTTCTCCTGAGCGATGCGGGCATAAAACACATTGTGCAACATCAGATCGCCCAGTTCTTTTTTTACTTCGATGGCTTGATTTTCCAGAATGGCGTCCGACAGTTCATAGGTTTCTTCAATGGTCAGGTGACGCAGGGTTTCCCAGGTTTGCTTTTTATCCCAGGGGCAGTTTTCGCGTAATTCATCCATGACCGTGAGGAGGCGATCAAAGGCTTCAAGTTTGGCTTTTCGGTTTACATCCGGGGTGGAAAATGGCTTTCTTGTCATGTGTCAAAACTACGTTTTTTTCAATGTTTCCGACCACCATGGTTGATTTCGCGCTGAAGTGAAAACTAAAACTATCCCGCAAGTGTTGTAGTTTTGTCTTCTGAATCATCACACCATGACTGTTTTACTTCTGACCCTCGGTATTTTCGGATTGTTTTTCGCCCTGATGGCTGTGCGCTTGATCTTTGTAAAAAACGGAGAGTTTCGAGGCACCTGTGCTACTCAGAGTCCGCAACTGATGAAAGAAGGAATTACCTGTGGGTTGTGCGGAAAAATAGTCGGTGAAGGCGAAGCCTGTGGCGATCCTGAAAAGCAAAAGGATGCGTTGACCATGCCCGCGATAGGCAAAGGAAAGTAGAAGTCACCTCAAAAATAAAAGATACTGTCAGCCTGAGGCACTCGAAGGCAGTTCTGGATTTCAAATCGGCTTCGATCTCGATTTGATCAAGATCAGCCTGACAGAGGGCGGTATTTTTGATTTGGCTTCTCGTAGTTGATTAACACACCTGCTTCCATTTTTTAACTATTCTTCCTGACGTCTCCACGTAAATACCGGTAATCAGTATAAAACGTACCCAACGGAATCAGCGAGGCTACCAGAAGGATCAACAAAAGCTTTAAACTCCAATTTTCTACGAATGTTACCTGAATGGCCAGTATGACATAGACAACAAACAATACTCCGTGAATCATGCCCACCACACTGACAGCCTGAGGAAAGCCAGCCAGGTACTTCAGCGGCATAGCAATCAGTAACAGCACCAGAAAAGACAATCCTTCCACAAAGCCAACCATTCGAAAACGACCTACAACTGTATTCCACATACCTTATTTTGATTGATGAGGGGCAAAGATCGCCTGTACGGCTGATTTATAAATCCTCCCCACCGGAATATCAATACCGCTCACGGTAACTTTTGTGGCATGCACCTCCGAAATGCCTTTGACCGCCACCAGGTAAGATTTATGAATACGGATCAGCCATCCCGGAGGAAAAAGGGCTTCTACATTTTTGAGAGAACCTTTGACAATGATTTTTTCCGTGCCAACATAGATAATCGAATAATCTTTTAAACCCTGCACATGGGTAACAGATTCCAGTTCAATTTTAACCCGGGCTGTTCCAGATTTTACGACCAACTCTTCTTTGGTCTCGTGTGGCAGCAGCATGGCTTGCGCTTTCAGGTTGCCCAATTCTTTCTCCAGCCGGGCCATCTCCTGGCGCTGTTCCAGCCGGTCTACCGCCAGATAAAAAGCAAAAGACACCGCCACAAACCATACGGCTGACAGCAACGTTCGTGGAAACGCAGACCAAAAATTTCGTTGCTCAAAATCACCAATGACATACCCATACAAATAAACGTCCCAGGCGTTTTGGAGGATGGTGTAGACTATTAACCCAACCAACAACCCGATGGCATAGGGTAACCATTTTCCTTCACGGCCCCAGCGCGGCCATAAAAATTCGGCCTGAAGCAATCCAACTGCGATCAAACCACCACCCCGTACCAGCACACAAGCTAAAAAGTATCCGGCCTGAAGCTTTTCGGCCAGATAGCGATAGTCATATAAAAAGATGATCACGAAGATGATCCAGAAAAGCCATTTACCCAGGCGTGCATTCATCACACAAAGATGGCAAGAGCCGGTGATATGCCCAGCAGCGAAACGCCCTGACGATGGTCGAAAAAACCAGTTGTTGGTCTACTACGCTAACGTGGTGGTGATCGAAAGCCATCAGAAGCCGTTGGAAAAAGCGATGTTGAACCAACAAATAAAAAAGATGAAAAAGATTGGAGCCATGATGCTGATGTTCGTTAGCCTGTCTACGAAAGCTCATCCGGGTGTAGGTATTGTCATGGATCGTCAGGGCAACGTGTTTTATACCGATCTGTCAAATGTCTGGAGAATTGATCCCTCCGGAAAGAAAACCCTGGCCGTGCGGGGCGTGCATACCCATGAGTTGTTTCTGGATTCGCACGGAAATCTTTTTGGAGAACACTTGTGGTACAATGGTGAGCGGCTCAATACCTGGGGCCATTTTGTATGGAAACGTACGGCTCAGGGAGCGTATCAGAAAATCACTCCGGACACAGAGGGATTTTTAACGGATTACAGTTTTGTGCGCGATCATGTTGGAAATATGTATGTGGCCGATCGCGACACCGCCTGTCAGATGATTTATCAAATAACCCCACATCAGCAAAAAAAAAGGGTTAGCCCTGCGTGCCTGACCCGCGTGAGTTGGATGTATGCCAACCCCCGGGGCGAGATTGTTTTCACCGATGATAAAAAACTCAAACAACTAACCCATCGGGGATTGCGAACGGTAGCGTCTCTTCCCAACGGAGCCATGGGCGTTTGGGACGATGCCGAAGGAAATCTGTATGCAGCCTGCTATGCCGATCAGCAGGTAAAAAAATTCACCAGAGATGGCCGTGTTGTGGTGGTGGCGACAACTCATTCAGATTGGCATCCCAGTGGCGGCCTCATCGGGCCCGATGGCGCCTGCTGGATTCTGGAAAACAATTCCCGCAATGAAGTACGCGTAGAAAAAGTTCTCACCAATGGTCAGCGAATTACTTTTTGAGGCTCTCTTTTACCCAAACCTTAACAGACAATAGAAGACGTATGAAACACTTCAATAGCCTTGGACTTATCATCATCCTCATCAACTTCCTGTCCAGTTGTAGCGGGCAGGCACGGGTTGAAAAAAAGAATGCTGACCAACCGAAATCAGATACACAGGCGATCGTTGGCGGTGGCTGTGACGGTTGCGAACTCATGTATGTGGAAATGCCTGCCGGAATTACGTCTCAACATACCAGCCGCGGCTGGGCAGAAGGAAGCCAGAAGCTCCTGATGACTGGTAAAGTGTATCAACTGGATGGCAAAACCCCCGCCCCGGATGTGATCATCTACTATTGGCATACAGATGATCAAGGATGGTATTCATCCGATCATCAGACGCCCGAAAAAGCAAAAAGACATGGCACCCTCCGGGGGTGGGTCAAGTCAGATAAAAAGGGTGATTACCAGATCAGAACTTCAAGACCCGCGGCTTACCCAAATGAGAACATTCCTCAACATATCCATTTATCCATAAAAGAACCCGGCATACCCCACGAGTATTATGCCGATCTTTATTTTGACGATGACCCGTTGTACCTGAATCACCAAAAGAAGTACGGGAAAATAGACCGGGCTGGTACGGAAATCCTGCGGGTTGTTAGTGATGGAACCATTCAGATAGCCGAACATCACATCATTCTGGGATTAAACATTCCCAACTATCCATCCGGCAACGATGTCAACCGTTCATCCGGATTGCAGATTGGTGAAGACCAACCTTCCTTTATCCCTTTTCACGCGTACGGACCCGACCGAGGAACACGAACGTGTCCGGTGTGTGCTTATGGGCGCTATCATGGAATCATCTACTTTGTGGGCGACCATCCCCAGTGGGATGATATAAAAAAATGGCTGAAATTCCTGGATCAGGAAAGCATCACCCGGGAAAAATACCTGAAAGCCTATTTTGTCTACGGAAACTCTCAAGACTACGATCGGCAGGCACGACAAGCCGCGTTAGAAAAGATTGGAAACGAATGCGGGCTTCAACAGATCGCATTGACGTTTGTTCCATCGTTTGATGACGTTGAAAGCGAAGTGCATCTGAATCAGATCCATCCGACAATTGAAAACACGTTTATCATTTACCGGCACAGGACCATCGTTGATAAGTATATCAATCTGAAACCAACAGCGCCCAACTTCAGACGTATCCGGGAGGTACTGGATCAAACCAGGGGAAACTATTTTGATCTGAACGAACCCAAACACGACTGACAAAAAGAGATATCTCAGGATATACAAAAAGGCGTGAGGTAAAAAGGGTGCTTCGCGGACAGCGCGTTTTATGCGTGCCGGGTGAACGCGCTACAGAAACTAAAAAGCTCGTACGGTCATTACCGATGGCCCCTTTTGGCGAGGTGAGTCTTTTGATGAAAAAATCAAGAGCCTGTTTGATAACCTGTGAAATAAAACAGTTATTTTTAAAGGATGGCAAAATCATCCTTGGCAAGCCAGTTTGAGTGGCTAAGGATGAAAAAGTCATCCTTATAAGCAAGTTATGCGTCAGCTTAAAAGACGACACAGCAAACAATAAATCGACAGAAAATGAGTAGAAAAAAATACCAGATGACATTCAAGCAGAAGTGATTTTTAAATCAAATCGGGAGTGCGTTGTTTGAGACAATCACCTTTATACAAGATATTAACAACTAACAATAACTAAGATAATGGAAAATCAAGAGGAAATTTTGGACGCTAACGTAAGCCAACCAATTAATAAGATTGAAGAACAAAAAATTATCAACTTAAACAAGTTTATTGTTCTTTCTATCATATCATTTGGGCTATATCCAATATGGTGGATATACAAAGCTTGGCGTTTTTACCAACAGAAAGAAAACCTGGACATTATGCCTGCTGCAAGAGCCATTTTCAGTATATTCTTCTTGACTTCACTTTTTAACAAGATACTTTCGTTTGCAAAAGAAAAAGGATATGAAGAACATTTTTATTCTGTTGGACTTTTTATTGGTTTTATAGTTGGAAACTTTTTAGCAAAACTTCCCGACCCTTTTTGGTTGATTTCAATATTGAGCTTTGTATTTCTCATTCCCCCTTTTAAAGCTTTGAACTATGCAAAACAAAATTCAAACGAATTTGTGGTCACCGAACAGACTTCATATAGTGGACGTCAAATCGGACTTATAGTTGTTGGAATAATTTTTTGGGGATTAGTTTTGTTGGGCTTGACAATGGAATAAGTAAAAAATTAGGCATAAAAGCTGTGGCTGTTACACAACTAGAATTTTGGCTTTTTGTTGAAAAATGAGCTTCGCAACTTCAATGAATAGAAGGGTTGTGGGATGAAAAATGTGCTGGATTTATAGTTGTGCAACATGCAAAAAGCGCTGCGTTAGTGGGCGGACAGCTTGAATTGAACATTTGTGCAATTAATAAACGTTGATGCTGGTGGAGATTTTTAAGTTTCAAAAACTCACCAACACCAAGCCAGAAACTGTTGGTCACAAGCCGTCAATAATATTTAAGACAATGATTCAAAGACTAATTTTCGGACTGACTATTTTACTCGCAATAAGTTGTTCAGAGAAATCAAAGAAAGATTCATTCAACAACCTTGAGCAACAGAAAGAAATGACACCGTTTGAAAGTGTTTATGATACTTTGGACTTTTTAACCGTCCCCATAACTTTGACTCCAGAGAAGTGGAGTGAATGGTACCGAAACTATTTAACCAAATACGGACCGAAGCCCGATTGGGATCTTTTAAAACATCCTTATGCAAAATTGACCGAGAATTCAAACTACAAAGGAATAATTTTCATATCAACAGATGAGACTGGTTCACCGACCTTAGTAACAATTGACAAAGAGGGGCAACCCATCGACACACTTTTTTTATTGGGTGACTGGGGAGGTAACGATCCAAGTATTGGAACTACTGAGATTGTAACTATTAACAGCGACTACACGATTCATCTTATTGACAGCACATCAACTTTTGATGTTGGGCCAAATGGAGATAGAATCGAAGGCACTGGTAAGTTGACGGTGACTAATGAGAGATACCAGATTTTAGAAAACGGGAAAATTGAAAAAATCAGGTAAGAACCCCAGACTAAATATGTCTTACTGCCGACTGAGACTTTGAATTCTATCTACCAAGACTAATATGTATAAGGCATTATATTTAAGCCCCATGATACCCTCCTTCAATATAGAAGAGACGGCTGACTTCTTTAAAAGTGTTTTAGGATTTTCATCCGTAATGCACACTGACACTTACACAGTATATCAAAAGGACAACCTGACAATTCACATATTGCGCGCAGGGGAGAATATTGGTCAAATGGAATTTTACTTAGAGGTAGACAACGTTGACGAACTTTGGACAACAATTAAGGAGAAGGTTAAAAACTTAAAAACAAGAGAACCCTTTGATCGTGACTATGGAATGCGCGAAATGCATATTGGTATTCCACAGACAAATACTTTATTATTTATTGGACAAGAAATATGATTAGTGTTTGATTTTTCACTGCGCTGAACGTTTCCGTCTGACCTCAACGGTATCTGGCGACAATGATTCGGTTGATTAACAAGACTTTGATGGTCGACAATGATTCGGGTACAATTAATGGCCGACTGAAGCACCAACGTTAGACAGAATACTAAAAGACAATGTAAACAGTGAAATTATCGTTTGACATCCGACAATTTTACACACCCGTTCAGCCAACGGTTAAACAATCGGCTGGCGCTGTAGTGTATGCAGAGTTTTTGCCGGACATACGGCTACAAGAATTCATTTTTTGTTATTGGCAACTCAAAACCACCACCCCACTCACGGAACCATTTGTTTACCGGGTGGTGGCTGACGGTTGTATTGACATCTTTTTTGAACTCAACCACCCCCAAGACAATTTTGTGATGGGATTTTGTAAAAAGTTCACGGAGTTTCCATTGGACCACTCGTTTCATTACATCGGTGTTCGTTTCCTGCCAACCATGTTTCCCCAACTTTTCCGGATCAATGCGTCCGAATTGAGTAATCGGTTTGAACATTTGAATCAGGTCGTCCCCAAAGTTTCCGCCTTCATTGCCGATAATTTTCATATTCAATTAACGTCCGAACAAATATGCGCAACTCTTGACCGTTATTTCTGTCATCTCTTGGAAACCACCACTTTTGACAACGATAGCAGACTGTACCAAGCGATCGGACAAATTCTTCAAAAGTCGGGAGTTGTAACTATTGAACAGGATCTGGACACAGGTATAAGTCAAAGACAGCTCCGGAGACTTTTTGAGTTCTATGTTGGCGATACGGCCAAGACTTTTGCCAAGGTGGTTCGTTTTCAAAACATTCTTCGCGCCAAGCCTTCCTCGCAAAGTTTGCGACAGAACAAACTTTTTTTTGATGTGGGCTATTATGACCAGGCCCATTTCATCAAAGAATTCAGGAATTTTTATGGCGTAACGCCAAGCCAGGCGTTTGGCAGATGATTATGTCCGTTTTATACAATGTCTGAGCTTTGATTGGATGGAATTTTGTTTCGTTAATCAAAAAAAGATGAAACGAATACTAATCATTCTCGCCATGGCTTGCTTACCAGCAGATGCCAGTTCACAATCAAGTTCAACCATACCAAACAAACACCAGATGAAATTAAACGCAGGAGTTCTGACAACCCGGCTGGCCGAAAGCAAGGCTTTTTACACCAGCAATTTGGGTTTTGGCGTAACCTTTGAAAACGAGTTTTACCTCTTATTACACACGCCCCACCACGAAGCAGAAATTAGTTTTCTGCTCCCCAACCATCCCAGTCAGCAGCCTTTTTTTCACAAACCTTTTTTGGGGCAGGGAATGTACCTGACCATTGAAGTGGATGACGTGGACAGTATCTACGAGGAGCTTAAAAAGAAAGGTGTGCCGATTAAGATTGAAATCCGAAACGAACCCTGGGGTGACAGACATTTTGCGATAGAAGACCCCAACGGCATTGGAATTGACATCGTAAAATATTCCCCACCGCAGGAAAAGTAGGTACGAAATTCAGGGAGAAACGCCTGTTTTATGTAAATGATTCCGTAGAGTATCTGAAAGCAACGCTGGACTTGTCGGGAAACAAAAACAGTCCGCCACCGTTAATTTCCAGACATAGCCGTATGCATAAACTCACGCTTTCTTTTTTATTTCTGTGTGGCGCAAGCTGTGCCTCCGAAAAAATGGAAACGGTCAGTTGTTACCAGGACTTACTTTCTGTGAACAAAACATTTCATGCTTTAATCGATTCCCTTCCCGATGCAGTTATAGAAGGCTTGGTCAAAGAACCAGACGTTAACGGTGCCCTCGGGCGAAATCGGGCAGGTTATTTTCATGTCCGGTTTCAGATGGACATTGGCTTTTTGGCTTCCTATGCCGTGAAGTTTAACAGCGATGATGCACTGGAGGATTTTCTTCGGGCCGTGGAGTATTCCTTTAACAGGCAAAAGGCTGCTGGTGATTTTGAACTGGTAATACCTGCCGGGCTACAAAGCCTGGGTCCACCATCGGAAGCAGACCTGGCCAGCGGCACCAGTTTTTTTCTTTCGGCCCTTGGGTCTTCGCTGGCGTTGCTCCATCAATCGGCTTGGTTTACCAGCAGGCCAACGGATAATATTAAAATCCGCTTGAATGACCTGACGCCAAAGTTCCAACAGGCCGTTGCGTATTTGAAAACACAAACCGATGTTTTAAAAAAGTACGATGACAAAGCCCCTAACCGATTGTTGTTTGATGCGCTGGCTTTCTATGGAATGGGAACCTACCTTAACGATGCTGAAGTAAAACAAATCGGCATGGACTTTATGGAGTTGGCGTTAAGCAAACAAGACAAGGCGGGCTTTTTCACGGAAGGAGGCGGATTTGACAGCAGCTACAATGGTGTTTCGATTCGGCTGGGCGTGAGTTTGTTAGGAATTCTGTCACCCCGGGAAGCCATTTACCCGGCCATGCAAAAAGCGTTGAGTTGCGGGGTGCAGTGGCAGGCTTCGCGCGTACTTTCGTCAGGTGAGATTTCCCTGGAGGGAAACACCCGGGTCTATCCGGGAGGAGAAGAATTTTTGGGAGATGAAAAGCAAATTGCCTGGATTGATACCTTCCTGGCTTTCTATTTTACCTACTCCATCTCGGGCGAAAAGAGGTATGAGCTGTTAGCGAACAAAGTCAGAGATTTTTATTTATAAACTTGTCAAGGCATGCTTCCCTCAGGGAGGGTGACATCCGTCTGATCAGCCTTACCCAAACTCAAGCGGCACCGTACGTACCCAACCAGTCGCATATCTGATCTATGTCTTTTGATTTATTCCGAGGACAAATTAAAATAGGTAAACGGTACTTTCTGCAATTTTTCTGGCCGATTCTAAATCCTTATGTACACTTTCAAGTTTAGAAGTGATGGTTGCAATCGCAATTTTTCCTAAAGGTAAACGTAATGGAGGATTTTCAGCATTTATAGCTTGCATGATTGCTTGTGCCGCTTGGTGTGGGTCACCTTCTTGTTTTCCATCTACATCTTTGATGCGTTCGCGAAAAACGCCTGCTGTAGACTGATAGTCTTCTATTTTTCTCTGAGCCATTCCAAATCTTTCGCCTGCAAATTTTGTTCTAAATGGGCCGGGCTCGACAATGGTCAATCGAATACCTAATGGTGCTACTTCGCCCGCCAAGGCTTCGCTCATCCCTTCCAAAGCAAACTTGCTTGCATTGTAAACCCCAAAACCTGGCGTTGCTTTAAAACCCCCATGCGAAGAGACTTGAATGATGTGCCCGCTTTTTTGTTTGCGTAATGTGGGTAGCACTGCTTGTGTTACTTGTAACGCACCAAAAAAATTAGCTTCAAATACATTTCTGATTTCTTCCATGGTTGCTTCTTCGATACCACCGGCAAAACCATAACCAGCATTGTTGACCAACACATCTATTCCACCAAACTTCTGAACGATTGTTTCAACGCCTCTGTTTACTTCACTGGAATTGGCCACATCCATTTTTATTGCAAAAGCCTTGCCCACATGCCCTTGGTTAAAGGCGTCTACTTGCTCTTGCTTGCGAAATGTACCGATGGCAAAATCTCCGCTTTGCACAACAGCCTGTATCAGAGCATTTCCAATTCCGCTAGAAACTCCCGTAATAAACCAAATCTTCTTTCCCATATCCCTACTTCACTTTAGTCAGCTCAATATTGCATTCTAGTTCAACATCATTGCCTACCAACAGGTCTCCACCGGCTAATTTGCCAGTCCAATTGAGTCCCCATTGCGTTCTATCTATTGTGCCCGTAATTTTAAATCCTGCTTTCGTATTCCCAAATGGATCCAGTGGTACAGTGCCACGATAGATTACATCTAGCTCAATTTCTTTTCTTACACCATGAATCGTAAAATCTCCAATGAGTTTGTATTTGTTTTTAGATACAGGCTTCAATGATTTTCCCTTAAAGATGATTTGTGGATACTTAGCAACATCAAAGTAATCAGCAGACTTCAGGTGCGTATCGCGCTGCTCATGGTCAGTGTCTACACTGCTCGCTTCAATCGTCAGGTCAATTTTAGCATCTGAAAAGTCAGACTTATCAGATAGAACGGTGCCTGTAAATTTTGTAAACTTGCCTTCTGTTTCAGAGATGCCAAAGTGTGTTACTTTAAAACCCAATTTGGCGTGTGTGTCGTCCACCATCCATTTTGTTGTTTGTGCGTTGGCATAGAATACAGAAAGTACCATAGCCCATAGTGCAATTGTCTTTTTCATAAGGTGCCAATAATTTGTTTGTTAATGACACAAAAGTATTGGGGAAAACTGCCTAAGGTTATGACGAAAGCTATCTTCTTCGGTAGGATTCGGAGATAGTGGATTTAAATTGAAGTGGAGACATGCCTGCTTCTGACTTAAACATTTTTGCAAAATAGGAAGAATCAAAGTAGCCAAGCTGTGAGGCTATTTCCGAAATAGAATTGTCAGTAAAGGACAATAAGCGCTTAGCTTCTAACATGGTTCTGGTGCGGATTACCTCCGTAGCTGTTCTTCCTGTCACTTCCTTCGATATGCTATTCAAATGATGTTGGGTGATAGAAAGCTTTGAGGCATATTCACTAACATTTAAATTTTTTGCAAAATTTAAATCAATCAGATTTTTAAACTTCTTATACAAAATAAGATATTTTTTGGAGACGGCAGCTTCAGTTTGAGAGTCTACACAGCGCTGAATTTGTAAGAGCAGAATGTGGAGTAATGCCTGCATCATTGATACCAAAGAATCCTTTCGTCTTTTCTCTTTATCAATAGCATGTATCGTCTGTTGGATTTCAACAAAGCTGCTTTTATTGGGGCGAAGAACCGGGTGGCTATAAAAATTATCCAAAAAACTTAGCTCAAACAGTTTGTCTTTATCAAGGTAGTTAAGCAAGAAGAAGTTTTCGGTAAACATGATGCTACCTCCCATGACGGGCCTCCATTCTTCGAAAATGTGAAGTTGCCCTGGGGATATAAAGAACAGTGAACCCGGGCTAATTTCATATTCCACGTGGTCTATTACTTGTCTGCTCTTTCCTTTTTCTATCCAGATGATTTCATAAAAGGTATGTTTATGAAGATCATCCACATCAGGTTCTTCCATTTCATCAAAGCGGGTAATCTCAAATTCCGTAGGATTATTGGGTTGATTGATGAAATGACCAATCGAATAGAATGGGAATAGCTCCTTCATTACTTGGATATTAATTCGCTAAGGTAAAAACGATTCAACTCTTTACACTAAACGGCTTATAGTTGCTTGCAGCATCGGTACAACTTCTTTTTCAAACCATGGATTTTTCTTTTGCCAGATGCGATTGCGGGGTGAAGGATGCGGAAGGGGCAGGTAGTTGGGAAGGAATTTCTTATACGCCTTCACGGTTTCGGTGAGTGATTCTTGTGCCCCATCGCCCAAATAATAAGCTTGTGAATACTGACCAATTAAAATGATAAGCTCCAGGTTTTTTAAGTGCATGAGTATTTTTTTATGCCACTCCGGGGCGCACTCCGGTCGGGGAGGCAGATCGCCTGAAGGGCCTTTGCCAGGATAGCAGAAGCCCATGGGCATCAGTGCAAATATTTTTTCATTGTAAAATGTTTCAGATTCAATACCAAGCCAACGCCTCAGTTCTTTACCGCTGGCATCGTCCCACGGCACACCACTGGTATGCACTTTGGTGCCGGGTGCTTGCCCGATGATGAGCACGCGCGATTGTGAATGCGCACGGACAATCGGTCTTGGCCCAAGCGGAAGGTGGCGCTGACAAATCTCACAAGCGCGAATTTCTGTGAGCAGCTTTTTCAATACTAATCGATCAGATTTTCTGATTTTACCACCCGACCAAGTTCTGGCATCCCCTTTCCATCAATCAACACGCGCTGGTGGGCTTGTCTGATTTTCTCAAAGGCATCTTTGATGCCTTCGTAACCGCGTTCATCAGCATATTCTACCACCACTACTACATCCCACGCGGTGTTTTCCTTGTTACCATTTTTCAGCAAACGATAACTTTTTAGTAGGCCCTGGGTTTGAGCCATGCTATCCATTGCAAGCCAATTCTTTTTAATGAACTTGTACAAGCGATCTTCGTGACCGGGTTCCGCTTTCAGATAGGTGAATGTCCAGGCGTGTGTGGCCGTTTGTCCAAAAGCCATTTGAAATCCCAGCAATAGAAGAACAACAAGCATTCCTTTTTTAAGGTACATCATCAAGGTAGTTATGGTAAAAGCAAAGTAAGTCAACAAAATAGGAATAAGTTAAAATGTAGGCTAATAAATTTTAAGATAGCCGGAGTGCCACTATTTCCTAACAAAATGGAATCGCCTACCGGCAGTCACTTGACTCCTTTACCCTCCAAAAGACGGACGATTAATTCTACAAAAATGAAACATATTTATTACTTTCACGTTTGTAGAATTAACTAATCATACCCCCGTTTCAAAAGATGGGGATAAAAATTATTTTATGAAAGGAACCTATCTGGGCGAATTGGAAGAATTGGTGCTTCTGCACGTAGGCATTCTCTATCCGGAGGCTTATGGCGTAGCTGTGATGGACGAAATTGAAAGACAGGCAGGCCGCAGTCTCAACATCAGTGCGGTGCATGCGGTGCTGACTCGGCTGGAAGAGAAGGGCTATCTCAAATCCAAAATGAGCGACCCTACGGAAGAAAGGGGTGGCAGGCGCAAACGCATCTTCCTGCTGACGGCTGCCGGCAAACGGGCATTGGAAGAAGCGAATGAGTTACGCAATCAGTTGTATAGTCAAATTCCAAAGGTGGCACTACAGCTTGTGGGAGTCAGCAAGTACTAGTAAGCAGTTGGCCCCGATAGTCTGCGACTCGCTTATTTGAACAGTAGTTGATGGAAAGCAAACGTAAGATACAACCTCCCCGCTGGGCCATCCGCTTTCTGCAGTGGTACTGCCGACCAGAGCTGCTGGAGGAGATTCAGGGAGATGCGTATGAAATCTACTATCGCGAAGTTCAAGTGAACAAGCGCAGAGCAGATTGGAAATTTATCTGGAATGTGATTCGATTTTTTCGGTGGCGGAACATCCGAAAAAGGAAAAAGGATAACTTAAAATACTCAACAGACATGCTTCAAAACATTTTCAAAGTTGCCGTGCGCAACTTCTTTCGTCAGCCTGGCCACTCGTTTCTAAATGTCATGGGATTGGCCGTTAGTTTTACCGCGGCCTTTTTGATAGGTCTTTGGATCTTTCATGAAGTATCATACGATCGCTTTCATTTGGATCCGGATAGAATTTTCAAGGTAATGAGTCACGTAGACGCCAATGGAACGATCGAAACATATTCGACTGCCCGCGTAAACATCAACCTCGCGGCCATTCCGGATGTAACTGAAAAAACCGTTGTCATCACCGGCACTCGTTGGCCCAATGAATTATGTTTCCGGCCTGATGGCAAACCAAACGAGTGTATTTACCTCTTTGGCGTTTTTGCGGAACAGCCGTTCTTCTCCATATTTAACTTCCCCATTATTAAGGGTGATCAAAATCCATTGGCCAATCCCTCGAACATTGCGATTTCTGAAAGCATGGCCCAAAAGCTTTATGGCGATGTGGATCCCCTTGGTAAAATCATAAAAATTGATGACCACTATCCGGTAACGATTGTATCTGTTTTTCAAGATGTGCCCTCCAACTCATCGTTACAGTTTCAGTTTATTTTGCCCATTCAGGTATTTGCCCGCATGCGTGGATTTTCGGATGACTACTTCAATAGGGATTTTCAAACCGTTTACTTTAAAACCAGTACAGACATTTCTGGAGAGGTCTTGACGACCATGCTTAACAAACCAGATATTCGCACCGAAGATCTCAAAAAAGACAAGCTGAGCTACAGCGCGTTTTCCTTTGTGGATACCCGGCTGCACAGCGAATTTGTAAACGGTAAAAATTCAGGTGGCCGCGTTCAGTATGTCAACTTGTTTACGTTGATCGCCATATTGGTCGTGGCAATGGCGGTCATTAATTTTGTTAATCTCAGCACCGCGCGTGCTTCAAATCGCTCCAAAGAAATCGGCATCCGCAAAGTTACCGGGGCGTTGCGCACGGGCATAGTGATGCAGTTTGTCGGGGAGTCTTTTTTGGTAGTAGTAATGGCATTAGCCATGGCGCTGCTAAGTACACAACTACTGTTGCCCGCCTTCAATAATCTGATTGGTGAAACGCTTAGCGTCAGTTTACTCAACCTTTCCATCGTGGGTTGGGTTGCGGCTTTCGCCTTAGTCGTGTCGCTGGCGGCCGGGCTTTACCCCGCGTGGGTTATGTCGGCTTTTCAACCTGCTAAAGTGTTAAAAGGTAACACAGTAACGGCCTCTGCCGGGGCGCAACATTTGCGTAAAATTTTACTGGTGGTGCAAGTGAGTGTGTCGGTGGGCATTATCATTTTCACAGGTGTGTTATTTCAACAACTATCGTTTGTGCGCGAAAAAAACCTTGGCCTGGATAACCAGAATATGCTGCACATGGAGCCAACCTACAATCTATTAAAGCAATACAACGCTTTTAAAAATGAATTGCTTCACCATCCCGAAATTGAAAATGTGACGGCCACCACTGCCGACCCCATTAATTTAACCGTACAAACCACGGGTGTGAGCTGGCCTGGTATGCCTGATGGTAAAAATGCATCGTTCAAATTGCTTGGCGGCAACCACGAAATGGCTCAGGCATTTGGTTTAACTCTAACAGCCGGTCGCATGTTTAAAAACACCAGCAGCGGTAAAAATGAAATGACCCTTTCCTTGAACACCGATAGCACCAAACAGGAAGTGATCGTAACCGAGCGTGCGGTCAGGGAGATGGAACTGAAAGAACCCATTGGCACGGAGATTGGAATAGGTAATGCTAAATTCACCATCATAGGCGTAGTGAAAGATTTTCATACAGAGAGTTTAAAGCAAGAGCAGTTACCAGTTATTCTTTACGTGCATGACATACTGAATTGCTCGCGTCTTTACGTGAAATATCGTGAAGGCGCCACAGCCTCCGCCTTGGAGATAATCGAAAACACGTATAAAGAATTTGAACCTGCCTTCACCATGAAATACGATTTTATGGATGAGGCTTTTGATAAAATGTATAAAACCGAAAACACGGCCTCTACCATGTTGGTGTTTTTCACAGGCATTGCATTGCTGATTGCTGTAATTGGTGTGGTGGGCCTGGCTACATATAATGTTGTTAGGCGAAAAAAAGAAATTGGCATCAAGCGAGTATTTGGGGCCAGTGTAATTCAGATACTAGGTAATTTGAGTCAGGAGTTTATCTGGTTGATTACTTTTGCCACCCTGCTAGCCACTCCGACAGTATGGTATGTATCGGATCGCTGGCTGCAAAGCTTTGCCTATCGCATCAATATGCCATGGTGGATCTATGCAGTAACGTTAGTCACCATTGTCCTATTGACGATTTTACTGATTGTGTTACAAGGACTAAAAACGGTGCGTACTAACCCCACAGAAACCTTACGAAGTGAATGAAGGAGTTTTAATAATGAAAAGACGGACTGAGCTAATCATGGAGCGTACGCCAGATCAGGTCTTTCAATTCTGTTAAGCCCTGCTGGGCGACTGAGGAAATAAAGACTACCGGCACATCGGTGGGCAATTCGTTTGCAAGCTCACGTTTCAATTCATCATCCAGCAGATCACTCTTCGAAATCGCGAGCAATCTTCGTTTATCCAGTAGCTCGGGGTTATACTTTTTTAACTCCTCCAGCAGGATGCGATATTCATCGCGGATATCGTTCGCATCCGAAGGGATCATGAATAGCAAGACGGAATTGCGTTCAATGTGACGCAAAAA
>ERZ1066130.182-NODE-182-length-31720-cov-13.221127_pt1 | contig 31720 bp, 26 predicted proteins | sample MGYA00382777_ERZ1066130 | MGnify/ENA primary metagenome ERZ1066130 (study PRJEB33369, sample SAMEA5778360) | biofilm metagenome | biome: Industrial cooling water; feature: Water cooling tower basin; material: Biofilm | place: United Arab Emirates | collected...
AGTAGAAGCTCAGCTCACATTCAATAAAAATGAGGACGGTAAGGTGGAAAGTGTTACGCTGCATCAGGGAGGCCGCGAGATTGTGGGAAAGAGAGTACGATAGAGTTTCGATTAACTTTTAACTATCAACTTAGCTTGCTAGCTACTTTGCTTAACCCAAACTGGCAGAGTTTACTCTTTCCTCAGTGAGTCTATGGGATTAAACATTGCCGCCTTCAAAGACTGATAAGATACTGTGAGCAATGCGAGCAGCAACACCATCGCACCGGGCAAGACAAACACACGTTTTACTCAATCCATGCGAAGGGTATTTGACGGATTTTGTTTGGATGCTCTCCATGTTTGCGAACCAACTGTGAGCACACCGAAAATCACGAGCAATACTACCGAAAGGCCAATGGTGCCAAGATCTATCGTAGTATGGTACGCTATCATCTCCAACCAGAGATTGTTAAAAAAGTAGGCTAGTGGAATTCCGATAACTGTGGCGAGTCCCAGAATCGATAGAAATCCCTTCGATAATAAAATCATTAACGCCCTATCGCTGGAGCCCATCACCTTGCGGATACAAACTTCTTTCATCCGCGACTCCATCGCGTACGTAGCCATTCCCAGAAGTCCGAGACAAGAAAGGAGGATAGCGAAAAAGGAAATAAAGCCCAGGATGCTTACCAGGTCTCCAAACAGCATATCGTAAAATTTGTTTACTTCTGACTTCACTTCAGAGTAGTCTGCTTTTAATCCCGGGTTTATGGTAGCCCAGGAGGTTTCAATAGTCTTGCGCGCCTGCTCAGCGGGTCCCTGATAGCCCACTTGCAAAATGTGGAACGATTCCGGGTGGTAGAGCAGCGCCAAAGGCTCAATCTTATGTGTAAGGGTACGGTGGTTGTAGTTGGAGACCACACCAATAATTACTTTTTCCGTTGAATCCGCCTGATGGACTAAAAGCTGACCGATGGCATCTTGTGGCGTTGCAAACTGAAACACACGTAAGGCAACTTCATTAATCACCATCGAGTTCTGATTGTTGGCGGCACTTTCATCCTTAAAAAAATTACCAGCCAGCAACCGTAAGCCCATGTTAGCGGCATAATCTTCGTCAACATGAAAGTAAGCGGTGCTGATAAACTCCGGAGCATCCAGACTACGCTTAAAGCCTGTTCCATTGGAAGTGCCGGCTGCTGGTAAATGTGAAGCTGCGGAAACGAAAGTTATATTGGAATACTTTTGAAGTTCGTTCTTTAGATTTTGCGCGCTCGTACCATTTAGTTTTACAACCATATTATTTTCCATAGTAAAGCCATGATCCTGATGGGTGAATAAGTGGAGTTGATTGTTCAGAATGATGACCGTCAGAATAAAAAAAAGTGACAAGGTGAATTGTGAAACCAAGAGTGTCTTTCGTAAGGTCATGCGCGAAAATAATTTCAGACTGGTGAGATTTTTGAGCACATGCACCGGTTGAAATCCGGACAAGACCACAGCCGGAAAGAAGCCAGCGAGAATGCCCACCATTATCGCAAACGCAATGAAAATGAGATACACCGGAAGATTACTGGAAAAATCCCAATGGAAGATGTAGGCAAAATTAAGTTGTAAAACGAGTGGCTTTAAAACGCCCACAAACAGCCATGCCACCACCAGAGCAAAGAGAGAGATAAGAATAGATTCGCAGATAAACTGACTAAAGATTTGCCAACGAGCCGCCCCGGTCACTTTACGCACGCCAATTTCGCGTGCCCGAGTAAGCGATCGGGCAATTGACAGGTTAGTGAAGTTGAAACACGAAGCCAATAAAATCACCAGTGCCAATCCACCTAAGGCATAAACAAATACCCACGGCATTTGCGGGCCAATCGGGTTGTTCTTATGATCCCCGGGAGTGATGTCGAACAGGCGTTGTGTCGAAAATTTCATTCGCTGCACACCTGGTGTGGTCAGCAGATCGACATTCTTCTCAGATACATGATCCAATATCTTTTGTAAATCGGATGCTGTTTTTCCCGGTTCTGTCAGCACATACGTCCACGTATTCCAACAATCAGCCCAATGGTCTGACAGTTTATCTAGTTTGCCTGCGGTTTCCAGTGACCTCACGGTAGACATACTGGCGAGACCTTCAAATACAATGTGAGACTTAAGATTGGTCTCTTTCAGGACTCCGGTCACGGTATAGGTTCCCAAGTCGCCTACGTTAATGGTTTGACCTACCGGGTTTTCTTCCTTGAATAGTTTATTGGCAGCCTTTCGCGTCAGCACTACGGAATAAGGTTCTGTGAGCGCAAGATCTTCATCACCATACTGGAGCTCATATTGAAACATTTTTAATGCATGCTCATCGGCAAAGAAACCCGCCAGCGGAATATTAATACTTTGATCCTCAAACTCAAGCCAACTATTGCCAAACCCACGCCTGAAACGGACTACATGTGCAAGGCCTGTATAATTTTCAGCAAGGGTGGGTCCAATGGTCATCGGGCTTGAGCCGTTTTGCTGGGTCTCGATCATCTGACCTTTTTCGTCTACACCAACGCTATTGATCCGATATATTCTACCCCCGTTCGTGTTATGACGGTCATAACTTAATTGGTCAGCCAACAACATGATCAGCAACATCGAAATAGACATGGCTACCGCCAATCCGAAAATGTTGATAAACGAAAATGCTTTGTGCTTTAAAATGTTTCGAATGCCAATTTTGAAATAGTTTTTTAACATACCATAATTATTTAATTGCTGATATCCTTCTGTGGGTCTGATAATACCCGGCCTGAATAATAGCACGACATCGACTGTAAATTGGATGTCTGCATTTCGTTTTCCTTTTTTCGTCAGTCGTTTTTGATACACTTCCATCAAGTCGCCTTCGATGTAATCCCGTAGCTTCGGGTAACAGTACCAGCGGAAGAAGCGGAGCAGGAGTTTGGGCGGTTGGTTTTTCATTCTAAGTTGTTTAAGGACACTAGTATCAAGACGTAAGATGTTAGACCGATTGAATCGTGATACTTATGTCTTGATACTTGTGTCTTATCCACCAATATTCTTAACTTCCAACACCGTCTTTGGTATCGCTTTCCACAATTGTTCTCTTGTTTCTTTTGCGTAAAGCATGGCTTTCTTTCCCAAGGCTGTAATTTCAAAGTAACGTCTGGGCCGGCCGGCTCGATCTTCAGTGCTTTCACCTGAATATGATTTTAAATAGCCTTTATCTTCCAGTCGAATCAAAGCCGTATGTAAAGCACCCATGCTTACCGTGCGCACCAGGCGTGATTCAATTTCATCTTTGATGGCCACGCTGTAGGCATCCTTGTTCAGAATTCCCACCGTCAGCAGTACGATCTCTTCGAACTCGCCCAGGTGATAGTTTTTCATAGGTTGATTAATATTATCTAAATGTAGGAATAATAATTATGCCAAAATGAAAAACCGCCAAAATGAATGATAATCACCGAAAAGGAGAAACAGGATTGTTCGCTGCCGAACAGTGGCGGTCGATTGTGGAGTATTTATCCACACATCTTAACTAAGCACTACAGGTGTACTAGAAGAAAGTTTGACTCAGACAGGTTTCAATGGATGTAGCGAAGACCAAAGTTAATCACCTCGCCCGCGCCATCGCTTCTGGAGAGTATAAAATTCCCATAGGAAAGCTCAAACCCAAGCCGTGATAGAAGTTGGTACTTAACACCGACTCCTAGCTGCGTATACCAGTTAGAAAGCCCAAATACCTGATCTACTTCGTTGCGGAGTGTTCTAAAAGCAGGTGAGTACTGACCAAAGCCAAACAGGGTAACCCGTGAGTTAGGGAAATAACTCAAAAACAAGCTTGTGGGAACATTAAAAAAATTTGTTTGCGTATCATAACGCTTGATGCGATACAAAATACCTGTCTCTGCAAAAATTCTCCAAGTTTCATTAATCTTAAGATCATAGAAGAATTGAGTATTCCACGTGTAACGATCGTGCCCGGTGAAGGATGGCGTCTCCTGGTTAGGCGCTATGGGAAATAGAAACGTAGACTGAATGCTGAAATTTGGCAATGCTTCAAATGGAATAACTCTTATCCGCGGCCCAATAGATCCCAAGATCAATCTGTTGAAATCTCCTTTATCAGAAAACAAAACGTTAAGAGCACTTCCTTTCTTTCCATCATAAAACGATCGATTGTAATTTAAATCGACACCCACATTCAATCTACCCGAATTTGAGACGCCATAGGTGAATTGGTATAGCCCATTAAAAAAAGTCTGTCGTTGATCCAGTTCAGTCAACTCTCCATTCGCGTCTCTGATTTTTGCTTGCGTATAGAGGTTGTGAAATAAGTTGGCTTCCCAAACTCCTTTGCCAAAAAGTATGGCTGGTGTATATTTCTGAAGATTTGATTCCTGAGCCTGGCTAAAGGTGATAGAAAGACAAAAAAGAACAAACGCAAATAAGGTCCTATTCATACTTAGATTGATTCTTACTTCAAAGTGACTAGAAGCCATCTCAAAAATACCGCCCTCTGGCCGGCTGATCTCAATCAAATTGCGATTCAAAGCTGATTTGAAAACCAGAACTGCCTCAGGTTAACCGTCTTGTTTTTTGGAGGTGCCTTCTAGTTTGATACGTAGGAGCCACTGATCTCCAACCCAAAATACGTTCCTTTTAAAATTATTTTTTTACTCTCCAATGAAACGACTTCCGCTGAATAGGCGTTCGAAGTTCCTTCATCAAATAAAATGCGTCTTCCGCCATTTAAAATCTTCCAGCTTCCTGTTTTAGTACGTTGCGAATCTTCGGCACCACAAAGTATCGTTCCTCCATCGTACCGATAGGTTCCATCAGCGGATAGAATCATGGTATCGTCCAATCGGCAATTTTGGAAACCCTCTAATCCGGCCAAAGTAAACGTCTGAGCATTCCATGTTTTCTCTTGATTGCTGTGCAAGAACTCGTTTACTTCTTCTATGGTCGCAGGAAAGGAGGCTTCAAATGCATCCGGATTTTCCAGGGTGGCTAACTCACAAGAAGCGAATATCAAACTTCCCAGAAATGCTAAGAGGACGGACGTGACTGATGATGAGCGCATAAACAATATTGATTATGGTATGAAGGTACGATCGAACAAAACAATAATCAGCCTTTGGACTTTGGTATCAAAGCAATTGTCTTGCAGACTACATTTTTAGACCCGGGTAAATAGGCCGAATCGATTATATCTCAAATTTCACAAAACAATCACAACCGTCTCACAAGCCCATTACAATCAGAAAAGTAATCACCAGCAAGGCCCACCAGCCCGGATGCCTTCCTTTGGTGGCCAGCAGAACTAGAAGAGCACCTAATAATGTCCCGGCAGCGAATGCTTGAATAAGCCAGGTTATTACCTCCCAAGGTAACAGAAGAGGGTTAAGACCTAACCTGATTAGAATAAATGCCAGACACCAACCCAGAACAGTGGTAAAATGCCAGTTGGCCCACAGAATTCTCAGATGGCGTTGTCTCAGATCCGTATTCACAATCGAGGGTACGATGCTCCCCTTTTCACGTTTATGTTTGAAAATCAACCATTCACCAAAAAAGGAATGGGCTAAACCAAGTAGGGCCAACAGAATTCCCGCAGTGATCCAATAGCTATTCATCAGGAAGAGGACACGTAACAAGAAAGTATTCCGCAAACATACTAAACTCTTCTTTGTAAATGAGTAGCCTTGAAAACTACACCTTTCCACAGTCCGACCTTACCACATGGTTGGCTCTCTGACAAATCTTAGATTTAACTATTCTTTCCTACTCTTTGCTTACTCTTTCCGCAAGGAGTCGATTGGATTAAACATGGCTGCCTTCACCGACTGATAGCTTACCGTCAGTAGGGCCAGGGCCAACACCATCAACCCCGCCAATGCAAACACACCTGCTCCCAGCGGAATACGATACTCAAATTTACTCAGCCATTCGTGCATCACGTACCATGCCACTGGGCAAGCCAATACAAAGGCGAGAGCCACCTGTCGGGTAAATGAGACAGAAACCATCAAAAATAAACTTATTGAGCCAGCACCTAATATTTTTCGGATACCAAGTTCCTTGGCTTTACGTTCGACTTGATAATTGGCTAAGCCCAGCAAACCAAGGCAGGCGACTATTATGCTGAGAGCTCCCGCCATTTGAAAAATCATGCCTGCCTTTTTCTCAGAATTATAAAAATTGTTTAGCTGGTCGGAAAGAAAGTGGTACTCCATGGGAGTTTCGGGGTCAAATTTTTCACAGACGATAGACGCACCTTCAATGAGTGGTTGTATGTCGCCTGATACTTTTAGTGTAAAGTAGTCGATTCGTTGAACAGGATTATTGTGATAGCCGATGATGATGGGAGCAATTTTTTGATGCAATGACTGAAAATTAAAATCCCGGAGCACGCCAACCACAGGAGCATTCCACTTCCCATTTTGAGTGCCAATTTGAATTACGGTACCTACCGGATTTTTTAAGTTCATCGCCTTAGCGGCCGATTCATTTATCACCACATTCATGGAGTCAGCTGCGTTGCCCTTAAAGAAACTACCCGATGCCAGTTGAAGTTGATACGTACTCAGCATATCTTCGTCAAATCCCATAAAATACGTTTGGAGCGAATCGGCCAGCCCCGTTGTTTCATCGGCTGTTCGAACATAAACTTCCCGAATGTTTTTCCATTCACCTGGCACACGCGAGGAAACGGCCACATGCTGCACGCCTGCCAATTTAGAGAACTCGTTCTTCATCTCCTGGAATTGTCTTCGAACAGCCCCACTGTTGATGTCAATAATCATCAATTGCTCTTTGTTAAAACCTATGTCTTTGATTTGGATAAAGTTCATCTGGTGGCTGATCACCAGCGTAGCTACAATCATCACGATGGTGATGGTGAATTGCAAAACCACAAGAGATGTGCGAAGATTGAATCTGCTTTTTGTAAACACCGCCTGGCCTTTAAGCGTAGCAACCGGTTTTAGTTTTGACAAGTAGAAGGCAGGATAGCTTCCAGCCAGAACGCCAATGGTCAGCGTGATTGCCAGAAGTGCCGGTACAAACTCACCAATATTTGTAAGGGTAAGATCAAAGTCTTTTCCGGTGATCAAATTAAAGAATGGGAAACAAAGATTCATCACAAGCAGCGACAGCACCATGGAAATGAAGGTAATAACAAAAGCCTCTGTTAAGAATTGAAAAATAAGTTGAGCTTTGACAGCTCCGGCTACTTTGCGAATACCGATTTCTTTGGAACGGGATGAGGCTTTGGAGGTAGTTAGATTAATGTAATTGATGGCTGCGATGATCAATAGGAATATCGCCATGCTGGAAAAGATGTATATGTATGAAAGCTGACCATGTTCATTTTCGGAACCATTTTCAATATCACGCGAGCGGAGGTAAATATCTTCCATTCGTTGAAAGGCAAGTTCCCGGGATTCCAGATCAGGTGGCCAATGTGTTTTTCTGAACTCAGCCATTCTGGCTTCTAGGTCTGTAATCGATTTTCCTTCCTTCAACACGACATACGTGAAAGCCCCAATATCCTGCCAGCCATTTAAGTAATCTGTCCAATCCTGATCAACCAGAATTTTGGAAAAGAGTAAGTCAAATTGGAGATGCGTATTTGTGGGATGGTCCTTAAGAATACCGGTTACTTTGACTAACCCAATGTCTTGTAGATTCAGGGTTTTACCGAGGGCGTTTTCTTCACCGAAGTACTTTTTAGCGGTGGACGCTGTGAGTACCACTGAAAAAGATTGAGCCAATGCGGTTGCTTTATCGCCTTCCAGAAACTCAAAGTCAAAGACCTTGAAGAAGTTGGCATCTTCTGTGGTGAACCAGTTTCGCTCACTATATTTTGATTCGCCAATTTCCACTACCACCTGGCCGGAAAATTGAAAGAGCCGCGTCATTTCCTCAATTTCAGGCATGGAGTTCACTAATTGAGGACCAATCACGGGCACGATACTACCAAAGGCGCGGATGTTATCAGGGATAGATTGATTCACCCAAAGCACTCGATATGTCCGGTCTGATTTCTGATGAAAGGAATCGTATGATAGTTCGTTGCTTACATAGGTGTAAAGCATCGTACTAAACGAAATGCCTAATACGAGACCCAGGATATTGATAAAAGTGAAGGCCTTGTTCTTGATGAGATGCCGGAGGCTTGTCTTAAAATAATTTTTGATCATACCGTAGTTGTTTAAATGTTGATATCCTTCCATGGGCCTTATGATACTTGGCCTGAATAAGAGCGATACATCCCTCACAAATTTCAGATCAGCGGTAAATTTTCCCATCTTACTTTTACGCTCCTCATACAACTCCATCAAATCGCCCTCAATAGAATCCTTTAGCTTCGGATGGCAAAACCAGCGGAAGAATTTTAAAAAGACTTGAGGTGGTTTGTTAGACATAGGGTATTGGGGACATGAGAAGCAAGAATCAGGACACAGGAATAGTGCTTTCTTGCGTCTGAAGTCGGGCATCCACTAGTCTGTTCCATGCCACCTTTGGTATCGCACTCCACAATTCGTCACGCGTACTCTTCATGTGCTCCATAGCCTTTTTTCCAAGCGCGGTGATCTGAAAATATTTTTTAGGTCTTCCAGCCCGCTCTTCCGTTGCTTCTCCTTCATAGGATTTGAGGTAGCCTTTATCCTCCAGCCTTTTCAAGGCTGTTTGTAAGGCCCCCACGCTTACTCCTCGTTTGAGTCGCGACTCTATTTCTTTTTTGATGGATACACCGTAGGCATCTTTGAAAAGAATTCCTACGGTAAGCATGACCACTTCTTCAAATTCACCTAAGTGATATTTCTTCATGACGGGAAAATTAATTCCTAAATGTAGTATTAATAATTGTGCCAAAGTAAATAGTTGTAAAAAGCACGTGTTGGCCCACTTTTATCAAAAAGGGGTGTTCATGAATGAACACTGATGCGCGAAAGTGATTCGGTCGGCAGCAGGGATGCAACCATGGGAGTAAGATTTTTGTAAATCTATCCTACTCTTTTCAGCCGTCTTTTATTTCCGCAACTTTCGGGTTTAAACCAGGCGGGAAGGGCTCTATGTTTGTCAGATCAAAACCATTCTATGGAAAATCAGAATCAACATAATTTTAATCGGATTGCCCGGGCAATAGATTATCTCCAAACTCATTTTCTTCGGCAACCCAGTCTGGAAGAGATAGCCGAACACATTCATGTAAGCCCGTATCATTTCCAGCGGATGTTTACGGAGTGGGCAGGGGTGAGTCCTAAAAAATTTCTGCAATACCTTACCCTGGCTTACGCAAAGCAAGTGCTGAACAAAAAAGAAGTCACCCTTTTTGATGCAGCGCAGGCCAGCGGATTATCCGGCACCAGCCGCTTGCATGATCTTTTTATTCACCTGGAAGGGATGACGCCTGGCGAATACAAAAACGGGGGGCAGCAATTAACCATTAACTATAGCTTTGCGGAAAGTCCGTTTGGAAACATCCTGGTCGCATCTACTTCAGTAGGTGTATGCCATCTGGCCTTTGCCGATGATGAAGTTAATGCCCTTCAATCTTTGAAAACCCGTTTCCCACGGGCCACTTACCGACCCTTGGTAGACACCATCCAACAGAATGCGTTGTTCATTTTTACCCGTGACTGGAGTCAGCTGCACCAGATTAAATTGCACATCAAGGCGACACCCTTTCAGCTAAAAGTATGGGAAGCCTTGTTAAAGATTCCGATGGGGAAACTAGATAGCTATTCAGGAATTGCCCAGCGAATCCACCAGCCTCTGGCATCCCGCGCAGTGGGCACGGCTGTGGGGGATAATCCCGTGGCATTCCTTATTCCTTGTCATCGGGTGATTCAGTCTACCGGTGTTTTTGGCAATTATCACTGGGGCCCTACGCGCAAACAAGCCATGATCGGGTGGGAGGCAGCAAAAACGGAAACAGCAGCCTGAAACAATTGTAATCCTTATAGGTGATTTCGCATGAACATCTTTTAGCGCAACAGGCGGGTAGCTTGTTCCGATCATTTCGTCAAAAGACCTACCTGCTGGGGAGTAACCGAAGGCTCAAGATCTATGGAAAACTTTCCTGCCGGAGCGGGAAACGCATGCTTATTCAAAATCGCGTTTTCTTTCGTTCCATTACTGAGGCCGAACAACACGGTTACCGGGCTTGCAAGCATTGCATGACCCCAGGCTCCGGTCTTATTTCAAAAAGTAACCTTAAAATTTAACCTAAATTCCTATACTTGCGGGTTGAAATTATCGTAAACAGGCGAATATGACAGATATGAGTGAGTTGCATCAGGAACATCAGCGTAAAATCAAACAGGTTTTTAGCGAAGTCGCTAAAGTAGTAGTCGGCCAGGAATATATGGTGAATCGTTTATTGGTCGGATTGTTTACCAACGGGCACGTACTGTTGGAAGGCGTTCCGGGTCTGGCCAAAACGCTTACCGTCAGTACGCTGGCTCAGGTTCTTCACCTCGACTTTCAGCGGATTCAGTTTACTCCGGATTTATTGCCGGCTGACTTGATCGGCACCATGATTTACAATCAAAAGGATGGAAAATTTGATGTAAAAAAAGGTCCCATTTTTGCCAACATCATATTGGCGGATGAGATCAATCGCTCACCGGCCAAAGTTCAATCCGCCTTGCTGGAGTCCATGCAGGAAAAGCAGGTGACTATTGGTGAAACCACGTTTAAGCTTGATCGCCCATTTTTGGTGCTAGCTACCCAGAATCCGGTGGACCAGGAAGGCACTTATCCACTCCCCGAAGCTCAGGTGGATCGCTTTATGATGAAGGTATTTGTTGACTATCCTACCAAAGAGCAAGAACTGGAAATCATGCGGAGGATTTCAAACATGCAATTCGGATATGCTGTCAGTACCATCCTGACGAAAGAAGATATTTTCGCGATCCGGGACGAGGTCAACAAAGTAAAAATTTCCGAATCATTGGAGCGTTACATTATTGAATTGGTCAGCGCTACCCGTAAGCCGAAAGAGTACAATCTTACCCATGAGGCACAGTATATTCAATTTGGCGCGTCACCCCGGGCCAGCATTAATCTGAATTTAGCGGCCAAGGCTGTCGCCTATTTTGAAGGTCGTGATTACGTTTTACCCGAAGACATAAAAGAAGTAGCATTGGATGTGATGAATCACCGCATCCTGTTGAACTATGAGGCAGAGGCCGATAATGTAAGAACAGGAGACATTATTAAAGCTCTGTTGAACAAAGTTCCTATCAGCAAATAATTCCGGGGCTAGAAATTCTATCGAAGGAAGGAGTCAATACACCGGAGAGTAAGAGGGGAGCGGGCATCTAATTCCTCACCAATTCAGCCAAGCGCTGCTGAATATACTCGCTGGAATTGTCAAATTCCATTCCTTCCTGATAGATAGCAATGGCTTGGTTAACGTTACCATCGTTTTCTTCCAGCCATCCACGTTTTTCGTAAAGTTCTTTGTAGCGCACTCCATAGTCATAAGCTTTTTGATACCCCTCCTTTGCCAGAGCATATTCTTCCTGATCGTAGTGGCAGTTTCCTTTCAGATCCCATGCATTTCCGTAAGTATCATCAATTTCTAATGCTTTGCTGAGGTAACTCAGCGCTACTTTATAGTTCTTTTTATTGTATTGTATCAACGCGCGGTTGTGCCATGCGATCACTTGATTGGGATTATTATCAAGGGCTTGCTGGTAGTAACGATCGGCCTGGTCATACTGGAGAAGATTGTAGTAACAATTGCCGATACTGATCAGGATGACATGGTCCTCTGGTTGGTTTACCAGTTGTTGTTGATAAAGTGCCAGCGCTCCTTCATTGTCTCCGGCCTTGTAAAGATCATCGGCTTTTGCCAAAAGGGCTGGGATTTCAGTGGTGAGAGTAGTTTCTTCTTCAGATTCGTACCCTGTACCAGGTTCAACAGTTGGGCTACTGATAATTTGAATAAGGATAAACACACCTACTGCACCGATCACGGTAAACCCGATTAACCGGTTGATGAGTACTCCCGGAGCAGAGGAAGAACTTTGTTTTTTTTGATTGCGGGCCGGTGCGGGTTGAGTTTCACGCCATCGCAAGTATTGCAGCAAGGCAAAGCCAGCACCCAAGGCTCCGAAAATGATAACAAAAGAATCATCCAGAGACGACAACAGGGCCATCAAGAAAAAACAGACGCCAGATAGCCAGGCATAAATCGAAGATTGCTTTGACGGAGTAGATGAACTCATTCGACAAAAGTGCAAATTTTAACAGGAAAATATCTTAAAAAAATCCAGAGAGCTACCCCCGACTCACTTACGAAGGGGTGGGTAACTATGATCCTGCGTTCACCTCAGGCTTGAAAATAGGCTTGTAATTCCGCCAGGATATTTTCATTTTCCTTTAAGTCTTTAATAACAGAGCCCTTTTCCAGAACAACAATTCGTTGACAAAGATCGGTTACATGATTCAAGTCATGACTGGAGATAAGATAAGTGAGCGAGTTGTTTTTTTGTTCCTCCAGCAATAATTGTTTCAGGCGTATTTGCGAGGTAGGATCGAGATTTTCAAATGGTTCATCCAGAATAATCACTTGAGGATTGCCCATAAAAGCAGCTGCAATGCCTACTTTTTTCAAATTCCCTTTCGACAATTCACGGATATACTTGCCCCTGCCAATGATTTCTCCATGAAAAAATTCTTCAAATCGATGATAAAAAGCCTTTACATCCACGTCTGAGTAGCCATGTAACTTTCCTACAAATTGAAAGTATTCATCGGGGGTGAGATAGGAAATCAAAAAACCTTCGTCTAGAAAAGATCCGACATAATGCTTCCACTCATCGTTGCCTTGAACGTTTTTGCCATTGATCATGACCGTGCCTGATGAAGGGCGCACCAAATCAAGAATAATTCGGAAAAGAGTAGTTTTACCTGCACCGTTGTTGCCCACGAGTCCAAAGCTCTCACCCTTAGCAATCATCAGGTCAGACACATCCAGCACGGGAGTCGATCCAAAAGTCTTTTTGAGCGAGTGTATAGCAATCATAAAAAGTTATTCTTGTCTGAATCCTGAAGCGATTTTGTATTTAAGAGACGCCAGACGCTGAGCTGTAAGCGATAATAAATAAGGACGGAAAACTATTCCGATCACACCCGCCAGGCCAACCATGATCAGGCCAATATTCGGGTAGCCCATCCAGCGGAAAGGGAGATAAAGCACATAAGGCCCCAGAAGTATGGGAATGCCCATGATCCATTGAGCCGCCCCGACACCTTCATAATTAAGCGTACCCCCCTTACTTAAATTAATTTTCTTAGGGCTCCACATAGCCATATTCATAATCACATATACATTCACCCCAATGTTGAACAACATGACAGTGAAATGAACGAGTAATATTTTCCAACCAAAGTAGACATAAGGAATGGAAAGTAAAAAACACAAGAAGGTAACGGTGACTAACAGCCAATACTTAGATTCAATATACTGGCGGATAGAGAGAGGTCGGGTAAGCGTAAAATCAAAATGCCCTGCCTGCCAGCTAAACAAGAATTGACCATAGTTGATCATAAAAACGCCTGTAACAAAGACTCCCGCAAAAAGCATGATGTCCGGCATTTTTTGCATGACATCATCTTTGGTATAAAATATTAATCCATACAGCAACAGTAATGAACTCATCCATAAAATGGTCCGTGTTCGCTTATGGCGAAGAATTAATTTAATCTCCAGATTGATCCATTCACCAATCCATCCAAAACTTTTCAGAAATGTGAAATCATACCGGTTAGATCGGTGGGTATTTTCATTTTTAGTCCATTCATCCGGGTAAAGACCCGCCAGAAATGCACGGCTATTGAAAAGATAAACAAGAATGAATAAGCCGATTGATAAAATAAACAGCAAGGGCAGCCGCTCAACCTTTCCAAAAATCAAAAAAGAAACCTGGGTTAAGTGAAACCATTGGAAGTAATCAGCAGCAATAAAAAAGGTGACCATGCCCAGGATACTCAGCAGCCCCCAAACCGTATCGTCTAACCGTTTTTTGAAAAGGATCACGAAGTAATGAACAGTCCAACTGAGTAAAATCAAACTCCCCAACCATAGCAAGGCAGTGCTTCCACCCGAACGCGTCCAAACCGCCATGAAAGTAAACGGAGCAAAGAGTAACACCGCCATGATGTTTAACAGGTGAAACATGGATTTACCTAACAGATAATGGATAAGGGTGGAGCGTTTTACCGGAAGATGCAAATAGGGCTGAGCATCTAAAACAGGTGCGCTTTGGATGAAGTATCGGGTAACAAACTCAAAAGCGAAGTAGTACAGAATAAAACGATTCAGAAAAGCAAAACTATCCGGCTGGTCAAATCCTTTGGTAATTAAGGAGTCCAGTGCAAAACCCAGAATAAGGGTATACACGAGCATCATTAATCCTAAAAAACCCAGTAAGAAGGTTGTCGTGAGTTCCTTCCCAAAGGATATGGAACGCGTTATTCTTTTGAATTCATGTGAAAGAAGGGCACGAATCACGGAGCTAAATTTAGGACGTTATTTTAAGCAGTTTACTTATTTCGCTGATAATAGATGACTTCCGCTTTCTTCCCATCGGTACTTTCGCTCAACGTATACAACCCTTGACCATTCAAGGAAAAACAGATGGCTTCTCCTTGCGGCTCACGTTTGTAGGACAAAAGGACAGGAGGGGTTTGTAATAGTTTACTAATCGGGCCATGATCCTTGCGTTTCCAGTAGTAAATATTTTCATAGTCTTTGATGACTACTTCGTTTCCGTCAGGTGAAATTTCTGCTGCCGTGATCATCTGGAAGTTAAGTTTTGTTCGAAACCGGGCTACCAAAGTGTCTTTCAAAAAGGGGTAATCAATTTTGTAGAAATGGACAGAGTCTTCCCGCTTGGAAAGCAGGTACATAGCATGGTGAATGGGATCAATCATCAGTGCTTCGGTATCACGTTGTCCATCGTCCAGAACAACATACTTCGTTTCAATTTGGGTAATCACTTTTTCAGGGGCATCAAAAACAGGCTCCTCAAAACGGTAAATCATTTTGATGGGGTATTGCGCCAGATTATCACCGATGTCAGCCACATAGATATAATTTTTTGAAGAATCGGCTCCGGGGCCATTGCCAATAGCGATATCCTCCCAATCCCGATTGCGAATGCCTGCCAGCGTACACGTCATTTGAATGCGTCCGGCACTGTCAATCAGATATACTTCTGCGTTATTCCCACTATCGTTATGAACCCAAAGCATTCCAGGATTGGCTATGCTGGCAGTGATCCCGGAGGCTTCTTCCAGTTTTTTACTAACCACTCCGGTAGAGATGCCTTCCTGGAAAAGAGAGGAGCTGACGGACTTTTTCTTTTGCGATTGGCAAGACCAAAACGAATGAAGGATGAAGAGCAAAAGAAGACTGTTTTTCATAAATGAGTATTAAGATTTTTTATGCAAGCATCAGAAATAACATGGTGAAGGTTGAGATTTTATCCGCTGATCAAATTTGATAGGCTTCCATCACTTCCTCCACGCTTTTGGCAGAAGGGAAAAATGCCAATAAACGCAACAATACCCGATCCACCACCGTATCTGGGCAACTGGCTCCGCTGGTAAGAATAATTTTTATGGGCTGGCTTTCGGGCAAGAAATCATGAGTCACTACTTTTTCCTTTCGGGGGTAGCTGAAATGATGAATTTCTTCTTTTGAATGTATCTCCTGTTCGCCATTGATAAAGTAGGTGGGGAACTTTCGTTCACACAATTCAACGATGTGCGAGGTATTTGAACTATTATAGCCACCCACCACGATAGCCAGATGGGCATCGGTTTGAAGCAACTCATAAGTGGCGTCCTGATTGTCGTTAGTAGCGTAACAAAGTGTGTCCCGGGTATCGGCAAAATGGTCTTTGATATAAGCTTCACCGTATTGCTGCTTCATGATCTGCTTGAAGAAATCAGCAATTGCCTGCGTTTCGGTGGCCAGCATGGTGGTCTGATTCACCACCCCCACGCGCTTCAAATGAACAGTTGGATCAAAACCTACTGAAAACTTTCCGGCAAACTCTTCGTAAAATTCTGCCTTGGTTTTACTGCCTAAAATGTAGTTGGCCAACCGCTGTGCCTCTTCCATATTTCGGATAATCACGGCAGCACCACTATGTGCACTATGTGAAAAGGTGGCTCGTGTTTCTTCATGAGTGGGCTTGCCATGAATAATGACAGTATAATTTTCCTGTCCTAATTTATCCGCCCGGTTCCACACTTTTTCGACAAACGGGCAGGTCGTGTTGTATTTCTGAAGCTCCACCCCTTTGTCCAACAGCAAGTGTTCAATTTCAAGTGTGGTACCAAAGGCAGGGATGATGACCACGTCCTCTGGACGAACGGTGTCCCAGGGTATAAACTGCGAACCATCGGTGTCCATGATGAAGCGAATGCCCCGGCTTTGTAAGTCCTGATTTACCTCCGGATTATGAATCATCTGACTCAGCAAAAACACGTTTTTATCCGGATTTTCCTCCAGTGCCTTGAAGCTGATCTCAATGGCATTTTCCACGCCATAACAGAATCCAAAATGTCGGGGTAAAACAAATTGAACAGGGCCAAAATCCACTGTTAAGGGTGAGAAGTCCTGCTTGCGTAAATCTTTTTTTCTACGAGCCTCTTTGATCCGTCCGGTGAGGGAGGAGCGATAATGAGCCGGTATTTCAAATTTTTTGATAGGTCTTACAATTTTAGATCAACCAAAGGTAAGGGCTTTTTCGCTATAAATACTTTGTGAAGCATTTGATCGCGGTCACTTACCGGCTCCGATGAGTTCGTGTTAAACAAAAAAACCACCATGCCAGGCAAGGTGGTTTTTCACATTCAGGTTCAGGTAAATTACGCAGCAGGGGCTGTTTCTGCTTTTGCAGAATACCGCAAGCCAACTGTTTTTTTGGCTTTGTATCCACAATAGCCACATTCATAATGCTTCAATACCTCTCCTTCTTCCGTAGGAGACGGTTGTTTTAATATCTCTTCGCTGACAACTTTAAAGGTCTGATAGTTGCAATTAGGACACTGTACCGCATGTAAGTGACCGGCATACTTTTCTATCTTGATATAGCCTGTTTCCTCATCTTTCCACACATCGTAATCTACGGAATACACATTCTCTTCAGCAATCATACCTTCATCCATATAAGCATCCTCCTCTTCTTCGCTCAGGAGCTTCATCGGTTTTCCGGTTTTAGGTGAAATCCGTGGCTTGTAGCGCAATGACTTCAGTCGCTTTTCAATAAAGAATGGATAATAGAATTTCAACACATTCTGGAAGATAAGGGCTACCAAGACACCCACGGCCAGAGTACTAAAAATGCGCACAAAAAGCCAGAAAATTGATATCCAATCCCCTTTGACGTTGCTGTTAAAGAAGAATGCTCCCCCAACAATGACTACCACTACGGCTATCCAGAGAGCCTTGATCTCATAGCGGTTAATAAAATCATACTTAAACTTATTGTCACCACGGGCCATCAGTAATACGAAATAGCCAACAGCAATCAATAAACCCACAGCCCAGCAGGCAAAGGCCAGTTGAACCATTAAGTCATTCCATCCAGGAGAAACAGTCATGTTATATAGTAGTTAGGTGTCTGTATTCAGGTTTAGCCGCTTTTGGTAAACGGAGTCTAACTGCTTTTTTAGCAGATTAAACAAATATACCGCAAACCAACACAATTTTACTACAGTTTAGCGCAAAAAACCAAAAAAACCGGCTTGTGAGGCAATATTTTACCTTGGGGTAATACTTTTGATGAATCTGGCCGCCCTCATGGGGCTTTCAAACATTCCCATATGGCCTGTCTCGGGTAAGATATCTACCATGCCAGGGGTGACGTTTTCAGTCATTTTTTTTACCGCCTCCAACGAAATAATGGGATCGAATTCCCCAAAAAGGTAAAATAGTTTACCGGTATTAACTTTTGCTGTCTCCCCATGACCTACCCGGTCACGCATGGCACGAGTGTATTCCATCACCGTGGAGGTGGTTGTTTTTGAGGCTATTTCAAGCATCTCGGGTAAGGCCGGATGCAGTTTCTGATAAAAAAGATGGGGGATCAGGTTTTTAACAAATGGACCGACTCCGTTTTTGGCAACAAAATCAATGGATTTGGTACGGCCTTCCTTGCGTTCTGGAGCATCTTCAAAAAAGGAAGAATGGAATAAAAGGTAGGCTTCAGCATCCATCGGGAATTGAGCTAACCACTCCATGACCACGTACCCTCCGAGGGAATGACCAACCACCAGAAAAGGATACAGATTTTCTTCCCGAACCCATTGTCGGACATGCGAAGCTACCGCTGTCAGGGAAAAACCTTCGGGTAAGGCGTCACTTTGTCCAAAACCAGGAAGGTCAATAGCATAAACGGTAAAGTTATTGGTTAGCAATGGTGTTAAGGAAGACCATACTTCATGAGTCTCACAAAAGCCATGAATCAAAAGTAGGGCGGGACCGTTTCCGGATTTTGAATAATGGATCATGAATGCTCTCAGGCCATCGAAGGAACTTTCTCCAGCAGTTGCTCAACGGCCTTACGGATGCCAGGCGGATCAAATCCACATTCTGCATGTAACTCAAGTTGTTCTCCATGTTCAATGATGCCATCGGGAATTCCTAACCGTTTGACGGTGGCGGAGTATGAATGATCGGCCATGAATTCAAGCACCGCGCTTCCCATGCCTCCCTGGATGCATCCGTCTTCCACGGTAATGATTTTTGTGTACCGCGAAAAGACTTCGTGTAACAACGCCTCATCCAATGGTTTAACAAAGCGAAGATCATAGTGACCTACTTCTATTCCATGTTCGGAAAGTTGGTGGCAAACGTCCACAGCATAATTGCCAATATGGCCAATCGTTAAAATGGCCAACTCATCCCCTTCCTTCAGTTTCCTTCCCGTTCCGACTTCGATGGCCTCAAAAGGTGTACGCCATTGCGGCATCACTCCCTGACCGCGAGGATAGCGGATGGAAAAGGCCTCTCCTTGGCGGGGGAGCTGCGCTGTATACATCAGGTTGCGAAGTTCTTGCTCATTCATCGGAGCCGCCACAATCATGTGAGGGATGCAACGGAAATAAGCGATGTCATAGGCTCCGTGATGTGTGGGACCATCAGCTCCGGCAAAGCCTGCCCGATCCAGACAAAAATTTACCGGCAGGTTTTGAATACACACATCATGAATCACCTGATCATAGGCACGCTGCATGAATGAACTGTAGATGTTACAAAAAGGAATCAGCCCTTGCGTGGCGAGACCTGCTGAAAACGTAACCGCGTGCTGTTCGGCTATGCCTACATCAAATGCACGATGCGGCATTTCCTTCATCATGATATTCATGGATGATCCGGATGGCATAGCGGGGGTAATCCCTACAATTTTATCATTAGCTTTGGCCAGTTCCACCAAGGTGTGACCAAACACATCCTGGTACTTAGGTGCCTGTGGCTGATCGTATACTTTCTTATGAATTTCCCCGGAAATTTTATCAAACGTGCCGGGGGCATGCCAGGTGGTGGCGTTACCTTTTTCGGCCGGGCCATAACCTTTCCCTTTCACGGTAACACAATGTAAAATCTTCGGGCCTTTGATGTCTTTCAGATCGCGGAGCACGGCCACCAAATGATCGACGTCATGACCATCAACCGGCCCAAAGTACCGTAGGTTGAGCGATTCAAAAAGATTGCTTTGGCTGAGCAACGTTGACTTGATGCCGTTTTCAACTTTAGATACGATTTCCTGTGCATTTTTTCCAAACGAGGAAAGCTTGCCTAACAAATTCCAAACCTCGTCTTTGAGTTTGTTATACGTCTTCGAGGTAGTGATATCTGTTAAGTAGTCCTTTAACGCCCCTACGTTTGGATCGATGGACATGCAATTGTCATTGAGGATAATGAGAATGTTGCTATCTGCAACTCCGGCATGGTTCAATCCTTCAAAGGCCATTCCTCCGGTAAGTGCACCATCGCCAATGACAGCAATATGCTGACGGTCGCGTTCATTCTTATAGGCGGAAGCCACTGCCATGCCCAAGGCTGCTGATACCGAAGTGGACGAATGGCCGACTCCAAACGTATCATACTCGCTTTCTTTTCTTTTGGGAAATCCGGAGATGCCCTTGTATACCCGATTGGTGTGGAAAACATTCTTTCGGCCGGTCAAAATTTTATGACCATAGGCCTGATGACCCACATCCCAAACCAATTGGTCATACGGAGTATTAAAAACATAATGAAGGGCCACGGTTAGCTCTACCACCCCCAGACTGGCACCAAAGTGGCCTCCATACACAGACACATTGTCAACAATAAACTGGCGAAGCTCCTCACACAAAGCAACCAACTCGGCCTGATTCAGGTTTTTTAGGTCTGCCGGGCGCTCAATTTTCGACAATAATTTACCGGGGGTAATCAGCATGGACTCAATTTTGGGACTGTATATCTTAAAACAAGACATGAAGGTAAGTGTTTTCCCGGATTTTAAAATCGAATCGGGGCGGCTGGCGTTTTGGCTGGCGGTGATTTTCGTGCATCGTTTGTGGGAAACTCGTGTGCGGGCACTTCTGCTTTCTTTGTCAGGATGTTTACTTTTGTGGTTCTATGACTACGACCGCTGCCGAAAATTTTGAAATCAGGCTTCCGCTGTTTGAAGGCCCTTTTGATTTATTGTTGTTTTTTATTGAACGCGATGAACTGGAGATCAACGACATTCCCATTGCCAAAATCACCAGCGACTTTCTGGATTATATCCACCGGTTGGAACAATTAAATGTGGAGTTGGCCAGCGAATTTATACTGGTGGCAGCGACCCTGATGCGGATCAAATCGAAAATGCTTCTTCCCCGACCGCAGATAGATGAACAAGGCAATGAAATTGATCCGCGCGAGGAGTTGGTCAAGCACCTGATGGAATACAAAAAGTATAAGTCGGTGGTGGATCAGTTCCATAAAATGGAAGAAACAGAATTGATGAAGGAAAAGCGGGGTAACCTGATGAAGGAGTTACGCTCGCTGGCCGAAGTCACCAATGTGGAAGCGGAACTACAGGATGTGGATTTATTTAAACTACTTACCGTCTTTGAAAAAGTTCTGAAACGTGCCGATGAAGAAAAGAACAAACCGGTTCATCAGGTGATTCAGTATCCGTACACCATTGAAGGGCAAAAGGAGTTTATCTTACAGGAAGTGGTTTCGCGGAAGCGTGTGGCGTTTGTCGAGCTGTTTGAAAAGGCACCTACGCGGATTGCCTTGATTTTTAACTTTTTGGCTATCCTTGAAATGCTGGCGTATGGTCAATTGACCATTCAGCAGGGAGAGGGATTTAATAATTTCTGGGTGATGCCGACCGGAGAAGAGGTAACAGAGCCATCAGCCTCTGAAGAGAACTAAGCTTCAGCTATAAAATTTGAAGAGCTTACGCAAGAGGTAAGAAACTTTAAAAGTATCCGGGTTTCAAAAGCAGAGTTCACCTGCTTCCATTTTATTACCTGCTCGCGAATTGCTTTTTGCCTTCCTCCAAAAAAGCAACAAACTTATCCGCATCACGATCATAGCCGTAAGGAGCTACCAGAACGGTTTCATCCGGATGAATGAGTACATAAAAGGGTTGGGCATTGTTTTGTAATCTGCGGATTTGCAAGTCGGCATTTTGCTTGCCGATGGTTTTTTTAACCTTCTGGTCATACTCAGAAGTATACCAATCACCCTCTGGAAGCTCCGTTTTATCATCCACATATAAAGCAACGATTACATAGTCATTCCGGAGACGTTCCAATACCCGTAAGTCACTCCAGACCACCGCTTCCATTTCGCGACAGTTGGTACAACCGTGTCCGGTAAAATCGATGAACACAGGTTTGTTTTGCTCCCGTGCGCACCGCACCGCTTGTTTATAATCAAAATACCCCTTTAGCCCATGCGGCAGGTGAAGAAAATCAGCATACTTGGGAGTTTCGCACAGAATGCCCCCATCCGAGGCATGCCGGGGAGCAAAATCATGTGTATACATAGGAGGCAGATAACCCGCCAATGACTTTAGTGGTGCTCCCCACATGCCCGGCACCAGATACATCACAAAGGTTAAGACTCCGATGGCAAGCGCCATGCGTGGCACACTCACCCGCGGATCTTCCGCATCTTTGCCTGTGTCTCCTGGCAGCCGGAAAAACTTGAGCAGATATAACCCCATTAATAATCCTATGACAATCCAGATGGCTATGTTGATTTCGCGATCCAGAATGCCCCAATGAAAGGCCTGATCGGCAATACTTAAAAACTTAAACGCCAGCGCCAGTTCAATAAAGCCCAGCATCACTTTTACCGTATTCAACCATCCTCCTGATTTAGGTAAGGATTTCATCCATCCCGGAAAAAAAGCAAAGAGCGTAAACGGAATAGCAAACGCCAATGAAAAGGCAAACATACCTGCAATGGGCTTTAAAAACTCTCCGCCAGCAGAAGTTACGAGCAAACTTCCTACGATCGGGCCGGTACAGCTAAATGAAACCAATACCAGCGTAAAGGCCATAAAAAACACGCCTGTCAGACCTCCCTTTTCGGCTTGCTGATCTACCTTGTTGATGAACGTACCGGGAAGAGCAATTTCAAACCATCCCAGAAAGGATAATCCAAACACCACAAACACGGCAAAGAATACCAGGTTCGGAATCCATTCCGTTGACAGATGATTGGCGGTTTCGGGACCCATCAGCGGAGCCAAGGCAGCGCCAATAAGTGTGTAAATCGCTACAATACTCAATCCATAGATCAACGCTTGAAAACGTGAACGCCCTGCGCCTGTAAAGAAACTCACCGTCATGGGAATCATCGGAAACACGCATGGAGTAAGCAAAGCAGCTAACCCGGCCAAGAAGGCAAGCAACATAAAACCCCAGAGTGATTGGTTGTTTGCGCCTGAATTCAAACGGGCGTCAAGAATCGGCCCCTGAATTTCGTTTGAGAGCACAGGGGGTGATTGAATCTGGAGGCTGGAGGTGTCCCTGAAACTGTTAGTGTCATCCGTACGGGGCGCTTGAATGGTTCCGGGGTCAGGTATCGGTTGAGCCTGGCCAGATGCTTGCGCAGTAACTGAAAAATCATCCAGCCCCGGAATACAACGGCCATCTACTTCGGTGCATACCTGATAATCGTATTCGCCTTTGATAACCATGTTTGGTTGGAGCACTTTTATGCGTTGACGAAACTCGGCCTGCTTTTTAAAAATTTTGACATCGCACTCAAAGATGTCATCGCGTTTATCCAATGGTTGAATAGCGATGAGTTTGCCGACCAACTGAAAACTGGGATGATTTTCAATAGTGATGCTTGTGCGAATGGGGCCGTCTTCACAGGGAAATTCTGAAGAATACAAATACCATTGAGGATCAATGGAGGCGGTAAACACGATTTCGGCCTCCTGACCCACCACTAGCGAGGTTTTGTTGAAGGTGGGGGCTTTCCATTTAACGGGTGTCAGAATTTGGGCCTCAAGGGAACCGAAGCAGGCTAAAACAAGCCAAAACAAGCAAAAACGGAGTATCATAGAGGTCAAAGGTAATCAGCTAATGTCAAAAGGAATGTCCCATGCCTGCCTTTAACTAATTTTTAAACAAGAAAATTCCTGTAATTTTCGGAACTCTCCCGCAACTAACCATGTGGAAATCACGTGTCAATGAATTCAAACCTAATAACAAACAAACCAATTCCAGTGATTATGAAACGTAGCGTACTGTTTTTAGTAACCCTGCTGTCTTTTGCGGTGGCCCAAGCCCAGACGGTAGATGAGATTTTGGCCAAGTATTTTGAAAATACAGGAGGCCAGGCCAAATGGGAGGCTCTGCAAGGACTGAAGATGACGGCCAAGTTAAACATGCAGGGCATGGATCTTCCGATGAACATGATTCAAATGAAAGATGGCCGGCAGATGTCTCATATAAGTTTTCAGGGCATGCAATTTCATCAGGAGGTGTTTGATGGCACCACCTTGTGGGGCACCAATCAAATGACCATGAAGGCCGAAAAGAGTGATGCCGAAACCACTGAAAATTTTAAAGCAAACCTGGGTGGAGATTTCGCAAGCCCATTTCTAAACTATAAGAAGAAAGGCTTTAAAGTAGAGCTGATGGGCAAAGAAACGATGGAAGGCTCAGAGGTGTTTAAAGTTAAGCTGACTAAAAAACCGATCAAGGTAGATGGTAAAGAAACAGAGAATGTAGAGTTTTACTATTTCGATGCCAGCGACTTTGTACCGATCTTATCCGAGTCAGAGTTAAAATCAGGACCTGCCAAGGGCACAGTACTTCAGAATAAAATGAGCGACTATCAGGAAGTAAATGGACTGATGTTCCCTTTTTCGATGACTGTTTCGGCCAAAGGTCAACCCGGTGGTCAAACCATCAACATCACTGCCATTGAAGTAAATCCTAAAGTAGAGGCTTCGGTATTTGCCTTCCCTGCTTCCGGTAACTAAAATTTAGTACCCTTCACAGAATACTTCGCTCGCGGCCTCTCCCCAACGAGCGAAGTATTTTTTTGACCTAAAAAAAATAAACTATTTATGAAGAAAATTTTCGTTTTAGCTCTTGGGCTTTCGATCTCTTTTGTTTCGGCCGCACAAGATGCCGTGACCAAAGGCAAAGAATTATTTGGAGACATGAAAGCTCGTCACATCGGTCCGGCACTGATGAGCGGTCGCATCACGGATCTGGAACTTCACCCTACTAATGACAGGGTTATTTTCGCAGGTACGGCAGGTGGAGGCGTCTGGAAAAGCAGCAACGGGGGTGCTACCTTTAATCCCATTTTTGATGAACACTGTCAATCCATTGGCTCGGTAGAAATTGACCCCAGCAACCCGGATAATATCATTTGGGTAGGTACCGGAGAAACCTGGACAAGAAATAGTGTTTCCGTGGGCGATGGTCTGTACAAAACCATTGACGGAGGTTCTTCCTGGAACAAAATAGCTGGATTTGAAAAATCTGAAAGGATTGCATCTGTCCAGGTCAATCCAAAAAACTCGGATGAAGTGTATGTGGGAGTCCTTGGAGCGCTCTTCAGTGATAGTGAAGATCGGGGAGTTTATAAAACCCTGGATGGTGGTAAAACCTGGAGCAAAATCCTGTATGTGGACAAAACCACAGGATGCAGCGATTTGTACATTGACCCCACATCCCCCAATACTGTCTATGCGTCCTTTTGGGAGTTTAGAAGATCTGCCTGGAATTTTAATTCCGGTGGAAACAACAGCGCACTTTATAAATCAACTGATGGTGGTAAGACCTGGGCAAAAATCCACAAAGGATTTCCAGCCGGTAAACTAGGGCGTATTGCATTTGCGGCTGCGCCATCCAACACCAAAATATTGTATGCTGTGATTGAATCCGAGAAGGATACCGACAAAGGATTGTACCGGAGCGAAGATGGTGGAGCCAACTGGACGAAACTCAATGGAGATTTTGAATTGGTGGTTCGTCCTTTTTATTTCTCACGCATTGAAATAGATCCTCGCAATCCTGACATCATTGTAAAGGCAGGGTTATCGGGTTCTATTTCCCGCGATGGCGGCAAGACATTTAAAACCCTGGGCCCCATGCATTCCGATATTCACGATATAGTGTTTGACATCAAAAATTCTGATCGGATTTATGCGGGCACCGATGGCGGTGTTTATCGTTCGTGGGATGGCGGCACCACCATGGAGATGGTAGAGAATATTCCTGTCTCCCAGTTTTACCACATTAGTGTTGACAACGAAGATCCTTACAATGTGTATGGCGGCTTGCAGGACAATGGTTCCTGGTTTGGGCCTTCGTCTTCTCCCGGAGGCGTGGAAGCCAGTGACTGGGTTCGAGTGGGAGTAGGTGATGGCTATCGTGTGTTACCTCATCCCACTAAAAAACTTGTTTACTCAGAAATGCAAGGTGCTGAAAATGTTTGGCGTTTTGATCCGGCTAAAGACCAGGCTAAAACCATTCAGCCATTAGCCGTGAAGGGTGATCCTAAACTACGGTTCAACTGGAATGCACCCATGGCTACCAGCGCCATCAAACCCGATCGCTTTTACTTTGGAAGTCAGTTTGTGCATCGTTCAGAAGATATGGGTGAAACATGGGTAAAAATCTCACCTGACCTCACCACCAATGATCCCGTTAAAACGGAACAGGGTAACTCCGGAGGCTTATCACGGGACAACTCTGGTGCAGAAAATCATTGTACTATTTTCACCATTGCCGAGTCTCCGCTGGATGAAAACATTGTTTGGGCCGGAACCGATGATGGGAATATACAAGTAACAAAAGATGGAGGAAAAACATGGACAAATGTCGTAGCCAACGTCCCCGGGCTGCCTAAGAATACCGCTTGCTGGCACATTGAAGCCAGTGTATTTGGCAAAGGAAATGCCTATGCAGTGTTTACGGGATATCAAAAAGGAGACATGGCCACCTATGCTTATAAAACTACTGATTTTGGTGCCACCTGGAAGTCGGTTATCACCCCGGAAATCATTGGTTTTGCCCGCAACATCCAGGAAGACTATGAAAATGAAAATCTATTGTTTCTGGGAACAGAATTTGGTTTGTATATCACCCTGGATGGCGGCAAGAGCTGGATGAAGTTTACCAATAATATGCCTTCAGTATCGGTTCATTTTATTGAATTACAAAAGCGTACCAACGATTTAGTGTTGGGAACTCATGGAAGGGGTGTCATAATCATAGATGACATCAGCCCGCTGCGGCAGTTAAATGAGCAAGCGATGGCCAAGGATCTCCATTTCTTTAAAACGGCACCGGCCATCATTCCGGAGTCCAATGGTTTTGGAGGCATCGCTACAGAGACTCAATTTGTTGGAAACAATGCCAGTCGGGCAGCTAAAATTGTATACCATTTGAAAAAGCGTCACACACTGGGTAAGATGTCAGTGGAGATTCAGGATATGAATGGCAACAAGATTACCGAACTGGATGCCGGAAAAGCAAAAGGCATTAACATCATTCAATGGCCGTACAACATTCGTCCACCCAAGGTAGCCGCGGGTAAAACATTTGTGTTTGGCGGATTTACTCCTTTGCGTGTACCCGCTGGCACCTACAAGGCTGTGATTCAGAAAGGAAAAGATACCTATACCAATGAGTTTGTGGTGCAGTATGACCCAAAGTCGGATATCCCTCTCGCGGATCGTGAGCAAAATCAGAAAATTGCCAGGAAGCTATTTGATATGACACAAGAACTGGCGTACATGGTATATGAATTAGATGAGACCACGAAGGCAGCTGAAAATGCAAAGGCGAAGAGCCCGGCCGCCTCTAAGACGGTAACTCCCCTGATCAATGAACTTTCCAAACTGAAAGACAAGCTTCTCATCACCAAGGGAGATAATTATGTGGGGGCCGGAGAACCTCAGCTACGCGAAGATATGGCCGAACTTTATGGCAAAGTAGCTGGCACATTTTACAAGCCATCCAATGCAGAAATGCGAAACATGGAAGCCATTGAAGAACGTTTTGCTGCGGTCAAGACAGAGTTCAAAAAGATCAAAGATAAACACCTGTCAAAACTGACAGAAGTCAGCAACAAGAATAAACTGGAACCGGTGGTGATTAAATCGTTTGATGAATTTGTAAAGTCATCCGAGTAGATATCTGATGTTTTTCTATTAAAGAAGACTACTCTTCAAAGGGTAGTCTTTTTTTATGCTAGTGAAAAATCAATCATGCAATCTTCAATACTTTCTTTTCGGAGGAGTCCATCCCTTTTTCATGGGTAGTTGTAACGGCAAAAAGGGAGACGGGTACTTGTTTGCCCCGCAGTTCAATAAACCCGACCGGGTTGATAAAGAGTCCAAGCGTGTCCTTTAACTTTTCGATAACCTCTAAAGAGGCCAAGAGGTCAGTCTCATACGTGTTGCATAAATCCTGGATACGGGAGGTGGTATTTAACACGTCACCAGAAAAAACAATGTCCTTTTTGATTTTACCAATCTCCCCAATAGTTACCTGGCCATAATGCAGACCAGCCTTAAAGCGCGGCACCACTCCGTACCTTTGTTGATAGCCTTCGGCCAAGGATTCAATTTTTCGTTTGATCTCAAAAAAGCATTGAATACAATTGTTCTGACGAAGGCCGTTCTCCAGATCCCAATGAATTAATTATCTCATCACCGACATATTGATAGATTTCTCCATGCGTGTCAATGATTGGTTCGGTGATATCCGTAAAAAACTGATTAAGCAGTTCAAACCATCGAACATGCCCCAATTGTTCCGCCAGTGTCGTGGAGGAGCGGATATCTAAAAACATAAAGATGCGTGACTCTACTTTCGGGCGATGGTATTTCCCCTGAAGCAGGCGGAGAAACACGCCTTGACCATATTTGTCGTTGACCTGCAAAACGATCATGGTGACAGCCGATATGAGAGACCAAAACAACAGGGTGTGCACCACCCCGTAGCTTCCCAAAAACTCCCAGGCATTGTTGATGACATGCTCATCCCACAGAGGTAGACCAAAATACAAGCTATTGTATAATAATGATCCGGGTACGGAGATGAGAATGATGGAAAAAGCGATAATGACGGTATCTATCAACAACACAGCCCCCAGGTGTAATTTGCGCACTTGCTCACGCAGAAAATAAACGATGATACCTCCGGCAAAAAGGCCGGCAGCCGGAATCAGCAGAGCGGTGGTTAGCAGGTTAGTCTCCAGGTGGTAATGCGACATGCCTCCGTTTTCCTGGGTGGCCTTCAGAAACAAATGATCCAGAACAGCAAAGATCAACGCGATGATTGTCCACACCACACTGATGGTGAGTACGGTACGAAGCTTAATGCGTTGAGATCGGGTAAAAGACATGAGCGTATGTGAGGAGCAACAAAAAACCGGTAAATAAGATTCACCGGTTAGAATAGACGTGTCCGCCTCATTTTTAGTTTCACTTACTTTGAAAAGTGCTTATAAAAGGCGGTAATGGTCTCAATACCTAATAAGAAATTTTGAATGCCATAGTGTTCATTAGGAGAGTGTAAGGCATCCGTATCCAATCCAAATCCCATCAGCACCGTGTCTACTTCCAACTCTTTTTTGAAGAGGGCGACAATAGGAATGCTTCCGCCATCTCGAGTAGGGATGGGTGTTTTTCCCCAGACTTCTTTAAAGGCAGCTTCCGCAGCACGATAACCACGGGAAGTCGTTGCTGTCACCGCAGCTTCGCCCCCATGGTGAGGAGTTACCTTTACTTTTACAGTGGGGGGGGCGATGGATAAAAAGTGTTTGGTAAAGAGCTCCGTGATTTCAGCAGGGCGCTGGTTAGGTACCAGACGCATGGAAATTTTAGCGGAAGCTTTGGAGGGCAATACCGTTTTGGCTCCTTCGCCTGTATAGCCACCCCAGATGCCGTTACAATCAAGTGTCGGGCGGATGCCGGTGCGCTCCAGGGTAGTATACCCAGCTTCACCGGTTAGTTCCGCAATCCCCAGTTCCCGTTTATACTCAGTTGAATCAAAAGGGGCTCGGTTCAAAGCCTCACGTTCAGCCTGAGACAGCTCTACAACCTGATCATAAAATCCGGGAATATTTACCTTTCCATTGGAATCATGCAAAGAGGCAATCATCTGACTCAGCACATTAATAGGATTTGCTACTGCGCCTCCGTACACCCCGCTGTGCAGATCACGATTGGCACTGGTAACCTCGACCTCCAGATAACTTAATCCTCGTAACCCCACCGTGATGGAAGGTTGATCCAGTGAAATCAATGAGGTATCGGAAATAAGAATAACATCCGTCAGAAGTTGATCCCGATAATTTTTAACAAAAAGCGGAAGGTTATCCGAGCCCACCTCTTCTTCTCCTTCAATCATAAACTTCACATTGCAAGACAAGGCATTGTGTTTCATTAAAATTTCAAAAGCTTTGATGTGCATGTAGAACTGACCTTTGTCATCACACGCTCCCCGGGCATAAATTTTTCCCTCGCGTACGGTTGGTTCAAAAGGAGGTGTATTCCACAACTCAAGCGGGTCGGGCGGCTGCACATCGTAATGACCGTAGACCAATACCGTTGGCAATTTTGGATCCACTACTTTTTCACCAAAAACGATCGGATGGCCATTGGTTTCCACCAACTCTACACGATCGGCCCCAGCTTCGAGAATCCGGTCGCGGACATACTCAGCCGCTTGGCGTACATCTGTTTTATGGCGACTGTCCGCACTGACAGAAGGAATCCGCAGTAATTCGAAAAGTTCGTGGAGGTATCGGTCTTGATGGGCGGTGATATAAGCTTTTGTCATGGATGTAAAAATATATCAGCAAAATAAGACATTCTTTTCGCATCAACCACCCATTGACCGCATCTGGTGTGGCGCCTTATATTTGCAGGCACAAAAAATTAAGTTGTATGAGACAGTTGATAATTCTTATCGTATTCATTTTTGGTTGGATGGGCTGTTCCAGTTCGGCCAACGATACACCATCCGTATCCTCCAATGACAATGGTACCAACAATGAGTTAAATGATGTTCCGGCCGGGGCCATCCGGGAAGTCTTCCCAGACCAACCGGAGATGGAGAAGGTCATACTAAAAGATGCCAGCGGATCAACCATACTGTCGGGCACGTTATTAAACGGAAAAAAAAGCGGTGTCTGGACAGAATTTCAAAACAATGGCGCCATCAAAACCATGACAGGATATGTAAATGGGTTGAAAGAAGGGATGTTTATTGAAGTGAACAATAATGGTCAGGTGGTTAAAAAGTGTGAGTATCACAATAACCTGCGCCACGGACAGTATATGGAGTTTGAGTATATGTCCACCAAAGAAGAACGCTTTTACCAAAATGATAAGCTGGAAGGAACGGTTAAAATATACTACTCCGGAGGCAAAATCATGGAAGAAGGCAGCTACAAAAACGGCACACGTCATGGTATTTCTAAATGGTACGATCAGGAAGGGAACGTGACCATTGAGTATGAATATCAGGAAGGACAATTGGTCAAAAAATAGCCGTTTTAACATTTGTTAACCTTTTTGGCAGAACTAAACCTGACAGAATTTCGTATTCAGTCATGTCAGGCATTTTTTTTGCGAGTAGTGAAGTGGATTAGAGGAGGTCTTTTACCTGACATGCATGCATAAGCCCTCCTCTATTCCGAAGGAGTACTAAAACGATAAAGATCTATGAAACAATTTGGAAGTTGGGTTTTGGCGGCCATAGCCGGAAGTGCGTTAACCCTGGCGGCCCATCAGTATTTCTATCCCCCACAGCAAGGGGTTATCATTGAACGGAGCAGTGGTGTACCAACCTCCCAGGTCGCATACACCGTGAATGAGAATGGAGAGGCCATCCCCTTGGATTTTACGGGTGTTGCTGAAAAAGTGACCAAAGCAGTTGTCCACATTAAATCGAGCGCGACCGGAGGGCGAACAAATTCTCGTCAGGAGCGTGATCCGATCCGTGAGTTTTTCTTTGGTCCGGGCAGTCCCTATGATCAACAGGGACCACGCGTAGGGACGGGCTCAGGAGTGATCATTAACTCCGATGGTTACATTGTCACCAACAACCACGTGGTGCAGGGGGCCGAAGTAGTGGAAGTGACCCTTAACGATAACCGGGTATTTAAGGCAGAAGTGATCGGTACCGATCCGGACACAGATTTAGCTGTTAT
>ERZ1066130.183-NODE-183-length-31471-cov-13.020499_pt1 | contig 31471 bp, 29 predicted proteins | sample MGYA00382777_ERZ1066130 | MGnify/ENA primary metagenome ERZ1066130 (study PRJEB33369, sample SAMEA5778360) | biofilm metagenome | biome: Industrial cooling water; feature: Water cooling tower basin; material: Biofilm | place: United Arab Emirates | collected...
GCTCCAGATAGCGACCATGCCTTAGACTATACGGCTTAATGATCGGATCAATGCAGTGATAAATGTTTAGTCCAACAGCTTGTTGCAAATAGGATTGAACTCCATTGAAATAGAAGTTGAAGGAATTAACATAAATCCAACGACCTACAGAAAAACGATTCGCGACACGATTGATACGCCTGGCAAGGATTTTTTCATTCCATTTTTTGAAGGAACGATACAGTATGCCACGGGGCAAAAAATTTACAGGCCACACAAAAGGGGCAGAGATCACCATCACCCCTTCCTTTAACATGCAATCCTGACCAAAGTAGGCTCTCCATCGCCAGCGGATGGATGCGCTCGATACTTTTTTTAAAGCCTCCCAAAACGTAAAGGGATGATCCATAAAGAAGACCAGATTTCTCGTAGCCAGCTCTTTGGCCAGTTGCCACGGAGTAGAGGTAAAGTCGGCATCATGCCGGGGTAATGATAAAAAGAAGTACGATTCTCTCATGGCTAGGACGCTTGCGCCAGAAATTCATGAGTGTTACTATTCAGGCCGGCAAGCAATTCTTTCGCCAACCCGGGATGACGATCGTATTGATGAATGACGGCCAGTTCTTTGCCAGCGCGGTTGGTTAATCTTCCGCAGGCGCGATCGAACTCGTGCAGGGTAGAGTAATGCAAGGTGGCAATGCTGCCACGCCCATTGGCTTCCAACTGTTTTTTGATACCCTTTAATCCCCGGTAAAACAGATGAATGTGAATGGCCTGATCAGCCCCTAGCATGCCTACAATTTTAGGAAGGTTAGTAAGAATATCATGAGAAACTTCGGCCAGATACTGACGCATCACACTGCGCGATCCGAGGGTAACTCCCGCACAGGCAACGTATTGGTTGCAAACAGACTTATATACCTTCCGGGAATAGGTTCGAATCAACCATTTTCGGTTCAGGTTACATTCGTGAATACGCACGGGTTCAATTCCTGTGATAATCGATCGTTCTTCCAGGTGGGTAAATGGATCTGCCTGGAAAAGTACGTCACGAAGATCGGTAAACATCCATTGGTCATGAGGTAGTCGGTTGAGCAATTGCCGCAGGGCAAAGAAACGCTTGACCATAAACTGAACCAGTGGAGCGGCCAGCAACCGGGCTACGCTGGGAGGCATCAGATGCAGACGATAGGCGAAAGAGATGATGGAACCATAAAATCTGGCCACGAAGGGAAATTTCATGGTGACTTTACCTATCAGTTTGGCAACCAGATTTTCCTGATAGGGAAGAAAGGTTACGCGGGGATAATCAATAAAACGGGCTCGTAGTTCTAATAGATTGTCCCCGGCAAAAATGTACACATCTGCGTCCGGAACATGACGGGAACAACTGAATATAAAGTGCTTGAGTTGGGCATATCCATACCCTACTCCAAATGTAACGATAGCCTTTTTCATAGATAGAATGATTAATTATTTTAAAGAAGGAAAGAGTTGATCGGTGGTGTTTTTTACCTGGGCAGGCCCCAGGGCATATTCGAGTAATCGGACAGATTCTTTTTTTAGCCGTTTCAAAAACGCCTGTCGCAGAGAGCCGTCTTTCAAGAGTCTTCGGGAACTTGTCCAGATGCGAGCGTTCTGGGTCCTGACCAGTTTCAACTTTCCGATCTCTCCCAGTTTCCGTCCCATCCGTCCGTCTTCCCCAAACACCACAAATGATTGACTGCTTTCGTCATTGTCAAATACGCGAGTGACGGGCATTTCAAATCCTTTCACGGCCAATCCTTGCTCCTTGCGAAAACCAAAATTGGCTCCCCTCACGTTGAGAAATTCCCGTTTCCATCTGCGGGTTTCAAACAGCAGTTCGGCCAGCAGTTCGTAAAGTGCCAGCGAAGTGCGCGAAGTAAAGCCAGCCGGTAAAAAGCTGTAGTTGCCATACACACAGGTAATTTTATCGTGGCGCATCAAGGGCTCCACCATCGATTGAATCCAGGAGGGAGGATAAAGTGAATCGCCATCTCCACAGAGATGATATATTCCACGCGAAGCCCGCAGGCCTGCCAGTCGTGCATGGGCGATCCCTTGACGGGGCTCAAAGACGGTGCTCACCCCCAGGGAATCTAAAATCTCCGCAGTGCTGTCGGTAGAGTTATTGTTGACAATAATCAATTCGGTTTCAAACGGGATTTCCATGTGCGCAAAGGAGGAAAGTGTGCGCACGAGATTTTCTTCTTCATTCCAAACCGGAATAACAATGGAGACGACAGGATTACTGCATTGAAACCGACTTAATCGTTTTCGTAAGAACGCGATCGCCTCCAGGTTTTGAAACTTCCAATCGGTATGCATCATTTCATGAAGAGCAACCCAGTCCGGTACTTTTAATCGTTTTTTCATAGACGGTTCAGATGATTGTATTTATAGCCCAGGAGTAAAGAGCCGGTAGAACATCGGATGTTCCAAAAAATACCGGCCAGGTGGGCCAGCGCACAATTCCATTGTCCGAGCATCAGATGACGCCAGAGATGGATAGGCGATGCCACTAACAAAAAATAGATCCAGAAAAATAAGATGGAAGGGCCACCAAAGTTTCTCCGCATAAACAGCAGCCTGTTGCGCGACATGAAATAACTTTTTAGTTCGCTGGCTTTTCCGGTGGTTTGAGATTCTTTATGGATAAGTTTGGCATCCGTTTGAACAACGATGGAATAGTTCAGGGAGGTGATTTTGGCTGACCAGTCAAACTCTTCAAAATAGAGAAAGTAGTTTTCAGGCATCCATCCGATCTGGTCAAACAGCTGCCGGGAAATCAAGAAGGCGGCACCATGCGCAAAACTACTTTTGATCAAAGGACTGGAAGAATAGATCGTACTATCGGTCATACACTTGTTGCGCCCCGTCCAGCGGTTGATGGGAGTGAAGCCTGTAAACTGAATGTTCCCGGAGGGGTAGACCAACATGGGGCAAACAGCTCCGATTTTTGGATCCTGTTTAAGCACGTGCACCAATCTTGAAATGATGGGAATGACAAATTCCGTGTCATTATTGATGAAGAAAAGATATTCGCCTGAAGCCTGCCGGATACCTAAATTGTTGCCTCCGGCAAAACCAAGATTGCGTTCACTTCTGACAAACCTGACCTGGGGAAACCGGGAGTTGATTTCCTTTTCTGGATTCTCAAAAGAACCGTTATCCACCACAATTACTTCCAGCGGGTAGGTTTCGTGAGCAAACAGACTGCTGAGAAGTTCCAGGGTTACCTGGGTGTTGTTATAATTCACTGTGATGACCGATACCATTCCTTTCTTTTTTATCAAAAGTATGGCTGGCGCCCTCAAAAAGGCGGTTTATTCGATGATTGGAGGTCAAGAAGCGTTTTTTGACAGCCCCGGACGGACGATGGTTTTACAGGGTTTTAATGTGATTCATCAGAACGGGCCTGTGCGCTCTGGAAATGGGGATTACTTTGTCTTTGATGACCAGATTGGTCTCCTGGATGTCGATGATTTTTGAAAGGTTGACGATAAACGAACGGTGAACTTTGAGAAACTTGGGATTGGTGATTTTGTCGTCAATATTTTTCAGGGTGGAGTGGACGATGAATTTTTCCTTCTTTTCCGTATGAAAAATTACATAGTCTCCAATGGATTCAATGTACAGCACTTCTTTCAGATCCAGTCGGACCAATTTGCCATCCACCCGAACATACAGCTCATTGGAATCGTCTGTCAGCCGTTTTCCTTTTACTTCACGTGCCCGATCAATGGCCTTCACCAGGCGGGGAAATTGTACGGGTTTTTGAATGTAATCGGTCACCCGATGTTCGAATGCTTCTACAGCATATTCTTGCTTGGAGGTAACAAAAATAATCTGGGGAAGCCGCGTTACATTCTTCACCATATCCAGCCCCGTCATTTCAGGCATTTCCACATCCAGAAAAATCAAATCAATTTCTTCTTTTTCCAATAACGGCAAGGCCTGCATCGCATTTTCGCAAACACTTACAATTTCAATGTCCTCCAGTTGAGCACACATGGTGACCAATAGCTTGCGCGACATTTCGTCATCATCCACAATCAAACACCGCATGGAATAGTTGTTCTCTGTTGTTATTTAGTAGGTCAAGATACGAATTCCTTTCAACTAAAAATAAAAAAAGCAACCTCGTCTGAGGTTGCTTTCGCAGTGATTTTCCAGGGGAGTTATACCGCCAGTCGCAGGGTGTTTGAACTGGTGAGTGTGGGACGGAAACTAGGTCGGCCGACACTGACGTATTCAAAGCCCAATTCAGCCATTTTGCCTGGATCGTATAAATTGCGACCGTCAAAAATCCGCTGGGTCAATAACATGGATTTCACCTTGGTCCAATCCGGATTTCTAAATTCATTCCACTCAGTAGCGATCAACAAGGCATCGGCTTGTTCCAGCGCTTCATAAGGTTCGGCTACCCACTCAATCTCCGCAGGCAATAGCTTCCAGGCATTTTCCATCGCTTCCGGGTCATAACAGGCCACCCCGGCTCCGCGGTCGTGCAACTGCTGCATTAACCAGATGGCGGGTGCTTCGCGCACATCATCGGTGTTGGGCTTAAAGGCTGCCCCCCACACCGCTATTTTCTTTCCGGTTAAATCAGGGAATGTCTGAAGAATCTGTTGAAGCATCCGCTCCCGCTGAAGATCATTCACCCGCATCACGGCTTCCAGTATTTCAAATGAATAGTTCATTTCTTCGCTTGTCCGGGCGAGCGCCTGCACATCTTTTGGAAAGCAACTGCCACCGTATCCGAGGCCGGCATACAAGAACTGAGACCCAATACGCGAGTCTTTTCCCATCCCTTGCCGGACTCGCTCCACATCGGCTCCTACCCGCGAGCAAAGGTTAGCAATCTCGTTAATGAAGCTGATTTTGGTAGCCAAAAATGCATTGGAGGCATATTTGACCAACTCGGCAGAACGCTCATCCATAATCAAAATCGGATTGCCATTTCTCACGAAAGGCTCATAGAGGGATTTCATCAACTCCCCAGCCGCGGGGCTTCGGGTGCCGATCACCACTCGCTCGGGTTTCATAAAATCCTGGATGGCAGATCCCTCCCGTAAAAACTCCGGGTTGGAGACCACATCAAAATGTTGACCGGTTCGCAACCCTTTTTCTTCCAGCAAGGTGCGTATTTTATCAGCTGTTCCTACCGGCACCGTGCTCTTGGTAATAATCACCCGATAAGAATCATGAATCATATCGGCCATTTGACCCACCACATTCATCACGTACGAAAGGTCTGCTGAACCATCTTCCTGTGGAGGCGTGGGCAGCGTTAGAAAGATAAATGTACTGTTTTCAACTGCGTGTTGTAACCGCGTGGTGAAGACTAATCGGTTTTCCCGGATGTTCCGAATAAACATTTCTTCGAGCCCCGGTTCATAAATGGTGGGCTTACCACTTTGCAGGCTTTCTACTTTTTTCGGATCAATGTCGACACAGGTAACGTGGTTACCCATTTCAGCAAAAGCAGTAGCACTGACAAGTCCTACATATCCGGTACCAATAAATGATAAATTCATAAGGGTTATAGTTTAATAGTAATAGTTATACATTTTCTTTTTGAAGGAGCGCAGGGATGGTTTTGATCATTAAGTGGATGTCATGCGAAAGAGGATGATGGCGGGCATATTGTTTGTCCAGAGCAATCCGCTCCTGTTCGGACATCTCTCCTTTTCTTCCCCGTTTCGTGACTTGCCACAATCCCGTGATACCGGCAGGCGCTAAAAAACGCAAAGCAGCCTCATCGGTCGTTAATAGTTCGGCCTCATACAAGGGTAATGGCCGGTTGCCTACCAAAGACATGTCGCCCCGGAGAACATTGATCAGTTGAGGTAACTCGTCCAGGCTGGTATTGCGAAGGAACTTTCCTACCCGGGTGATGCGCGGGTCGTCTTTAATTTTAAAAAAAGCCGATGGTTTGCTTTTGGATTCTTTCCATTGGTATTCGCACACACGCTGTCCTTGTCCATCAATCATCCACACACATTCCCGCCCGAGCGGAGGACATACGTGACAGGGGCCAGACAAGGAAACCGTAGGTTGGCCGCCATACAAATTCAAGTGCGCAAGATTTTTTAGTTTCTGATCCGCTCCGGAATACATGGTGCGGAACTTCAGCAATTTAAATTGGTGATATCCTGTTCCGGCCCGATAAGCTCCATAGAGAACCGGACCTTTTGATTCCAACCGAATAATGAGCGCAATCATCAACAATAGTGGAGATGCTACCAGCAGCGCTATTCCCGAAACAAGAATGTCAATCAGACGCTTCACTTTCATATACTTTAGGCGTTTACAGGCTCAAAAGTAGATGGCCGCAGTCAGGGACTCTGGATTATTCGACTAATCGGGTCGCATCCTTCGATAAAACCAGAGGTCTGGTAGATGGAACCAGAAAGGAAGGGTATGTTAGATGGCTTTGATCAGCCGGAAGGGCAGCATGAGCAGGGTTCCAATCAGTTTAAAAATCAATTCCAGCGAGAAACCCACTAACCGAAAAGGTAAAAGCAGTAACCAGATGAGCGGAAAAAGAATCAATGCGACCAATGCCAACGGCCAGCACAGGGCGAATAGCAGAAACCAAAGAATGACCGCGATAAATGTTTTCATCTGGAAAATTTCAAAAGGATGTACAAAAATGCGGCCAGCGAAAAAATGCCCGCCAGAGGCGCCTGAGGGAGGAGTGGAAGCCGCTAAGTGTTCAAAAAGGTTCAGTCCATGGTGGTGCGTGATCATCGGTGAACAGGCGGGAAGCAACCCGCTTTTGTTAACGCGTAAAAATAATTAGTACTTTTTGTCCGGAAAGGCATGGATAGACCGTCACGGGGGAAATATGTTTAACTCAAACAAATAAATCATGGAAAAGTACATGTTCATTTTTCTAGGAGGCGATACCAGCCACTTATCACCCGAAGCTCAGCAGGCACATATGCAAAAGTGGTTTGCCTGGGTGGAAAAGCTCACCAAACAAAACCGTTACATAGCCGGGGAAGCGCTTCACCCGGGAGGCAAAACCATATCGGGCTCCCGGAAGGCTGTCACAGACGGGCCGTATGCCGAAAGCAAGGAATTGGTCGGAGGATTTTTTGTGGTGTATGCCAAAGACCTTGCGGAGGCAACGGAAATGGCCAAGGATTGTCCGGACTATGACTTGGGCGGCAAAGTGGAGGTGAGGGAAGTAATAAAGTTTGATATGTAACAATGAAGCAATTGTTTGCTCTTTTGTTCGTGTGCGGTGTGTTTTCGTGCACCTCGCCACCGGATAAGAACACCGATACGGCCGTTAAAATGTTTGAGGCCTTTAATACGCATGACTGGGAAAAAATGGCTAGCTACTACAGTGATCCGGCATTATTTATGGATCCTTCGTATGGCAAATCCTTCGTGTCAAAAAGCCGAAAAGAAACGGTGGCCAAGTATCGGGAGTTGCAACACATGTTTCCGGATGTGACAGACCAAGTAACAGGAGTTTACCCTTCGGGCAATCAAGTGATCGTTGAGTTTGTGTCTACCGGCACCAACAGCGAAGGAGCTTCTTTTACTTTACCAATCATTTGTGTGCTGACTTTTAAAGATGGGTTGATCATCAAAGATGCTACCTATTACGATCAGGAAAATCAATAATTTTATGAATGCCTGAGGCAAACGTCAATCAATTGGTCGGCCATCTTTTTCGCCACGAGGCGGGAAAGATGGCCGCTGTGTTGACAAGGCTGTTGGGCTGGCGAGCCATGGACATAGCCGAAGACCTGGTTCAGGATACTCTGTTAAAGGCCATGTCAGCCTGGAAGATCAACGGAGTCCCTGAAAATCCAACGGCCTGGCTGTACACGGTGGCCAAACGAAAGGCGGTTGACTATCTTCGGCAGCAGCAAGTTCACCTGAAGCATCAATCTGAAATCAACCAGGCTGTTTTGTCCGAATGGACATTAACTCCTGCCATTCATGCCCTTTTTCTGGAACACGAAATACAAGATAGCCAACTGCGGATGATGTTTGCGTGTTGCCATCCCTCCATTCCCTATGAGGCACAGGTAGCCCTGACGCTCAAAACGCTGGGGGGGCCCAGCGCAGCCGAAATTGCCAATCGTTTTTTCACCCACGAAGAAACGATTACGAAAAGGATATACCGGGCTCGCGAGAAAATTAAAGAAGAAAACGTTAGCCTGGAGGTACCGATCCCGGCTCATTTACCCGGCCGCCTGGATGCTGTCTTACACACGATTTATTTGTTGTTTAACGAAGGCTACCATTCTCCTCATCCCGTTCATCTGATCCGTCATGACTTGTGCGAAGAGGCTATCCGGTTATGTTTGTTGTTAACTAAAAATGAATTAACCCATCTTCCGAAAACAAATGCGTTGCTGGCGCTGATGTGTTTTCATGCTTCCCGGGCGGACTCCCGTGTGGACGCTGCCGGGAATATCATCTTACTGAAAGATCAGGATCGGTCGCAGTGGAATCATGCGCTGATTGAAAAAGGAAAATACTTTCTTGAAAAAGCCGGTGAAGGAGATGATATTTCTGAATACCATCTGGAGGCGGCCATAGCCGGATGTCATGCGCTGGTACCATCGCTCCAGGAAACCAACTGGGTCGCCATTGAACGCATGTACTCACTCTTACTACAGATCAAACCGAGCCCCATGGTACAGCTCAATCATGCCATTGCGTTGAGTTATGCCACGTCTCCGCAAACAGGGCTGAATGCCCTGGATAAAATTTCAGGATTGTTTCATCATTATCTGTACCATGCCACCAAAGCAGAGTTTTTGGTTCAGATGGGAGAGTATGCGCAGGCGCACCGATGCTATCAAAAAGCCATAGAACTGACAGGCATAGAAGCGGAGAAGAAACTGTTGATCAAAAAAATGGAGGGGTTGCCCGAATTTTCGGGCAACCCCTCCTGAAGTATCCAACCTGGATATTATTAACGGATGTTTCGCAACGGTTAGGCGTCAAGACGCCTTCAAAAACGACTGACGCGTAAGTCCAGTTATCGTTATTATTATTAATACTTCGCTGGCATTCCGGCTGCCGGAGTTGATTTTCTGATAAAGTCACGGATATGTTCATTGGACGAAGCCAGATCTTCGGCTCGCAGATACATCATGTGTCCGCTACGGTATCCTTCAAATCGCAGGCGATCTTTCATTTTACCACTCGGATCCAACTGCCACATCGAATATTTAGCGTCAAAATACGTGGTGGCTCCATCGTAATAACCGGATTGAATCATCACATGCAGATAGGGATTTTCAGCCATGGCTAAACGTAAATTCTCACCTGTATTATCGTTGGAGTTATCCCAGGGGCGCACGGGTCCAAACATGTTATACTGTAAATCAGTTTTGTACTTTAATACATCGCGGAGGTAATAATTAATGGCCGGAGTAAAGGAATGCAGCCACGAGGTCAATTCAGAATTATAATCCGGACTGCTGCCCGCTTGTTGCTTGTCGATACCCAAATACCGCGAGTCAAGTCTACCCACCGTGAACCCTTTTTCCCGAAGCAAGTCTTTCCAGAAATACTGGGTAGGTACGGCAAGGTTATAGTGCATCACCGTACGTTCGGATAATCCGGAATAGCGGGATACTTTAGAAGCGATTTGCTTTTTTCGGGCTTCCTCCAGAAAACCGCCCCTTGACAAAGCCGGGATAAACTCTTCGATGGTAAACGCTTCTGATTCGGCCAGAACTTCATTTAAATCTTTTTGCTGGAGATCAGCCGGAAGTGCCTTTTGATACCATGCTGCCGCAGTGTAGTAAGGCAACGAAAGAGCATCATTGATGGGGCCGTCCCGTTTGATTCCCAATTCTGTGGGGGATACGAGGATCACCCCATTCAGATACATCCAATGAGCATTTTGCAGTTCCAGCGCCAGGCCGGAAACACGGGTAGTCCCATAACTTTCACCGATCAGATATTTGGGGGACGTCCAGCGACCTTGCCGCGAAACAAAGTTATCCACCCAATCGCCCAGATACTTGATGTCTGCATTCACACCAAAGAAAGTAGACTTCTCTGCTTTGGGATCCAGAATACGCGAAAAGCCGGTGTTCACCGGATCAATGAATACGATATCGGCAACATCCAGAATGGAATGAGGATTATCCCGCACGCCATAGGGTTGTACCGGAAATCCTTCCAGATCGATATTCAGTTGCTTGGGGCCGGTGTAGGCAATGTGCATCCACACGGAAGCCGATCCAGGGCCGCCATTAAATGAAATAACCAATGGCCGTTTGCTTTTGTCTGGTACATCGGTGCGTTCATAGTAAATGTAAAACAACGCTGCGCTGGGTTTGCCTTCAGCATTCCAGACAGGTTGGGTGCCGGCTGTCACTTTGTAAGGAACCGGCTTGCCCTTGATGGTGACGGTGGCAGTAGAACTGACGGCAGATTCGGCCGGAAGTACCCGCTCCTGAGCAAAAGAGATGAGAGTTACCAGGGAGAGAACAAGAAGGAAAATAGATTTCATGAGTGTGGATGATTTCATTCGTAATAAACCAGACAAGGTTACTAGCGAAAAGTAGTTTTTCCCTGGAATACCTGTTCATTTTTTACTTTTGCGCGCCTATTCTTACACCAATGGCTACTACAGACCTGCGCGTTCAAACAACGTATCGACAAATACTGTCAATGGCGTTGCCGATTTCGCTGGCCATGTTGGTGCCACAGATCAACTTCCTCATCAATAATATTTTTTTGGGAGGATTAGGGGAGCACGAACTGGCCAGCGCGGGCATCACCGGAGTCTATTATCTCATCTTTGCCGTGGCCGGGAGCGGATTGAATAATGGATTACAATCACTGATTGCCCGCAGGGCAGGTCAGAATCTGCACCGGGAAATTGGCCAGGTATTTTTTCATGGGATTTGGGTAGCCCTGGGTTTTGCTTTTGCAGGAATTGCGTTTACCACCCTCATCGCTCCGGGAATTCTGCGAGCCCTGATTGAAGATGTTACCATCTCCACGCAAGTGATCGACTTCTTGTTGATCCGGATCTGGGGGCTGCCATTTCTATACTTATATGTCATGCGCAATGCCCTTTTGGTGGGGACGAACCAGACGCGGTTATTGGTATGGGGCACCCTGGCGGAGGCTGTCACAAACATTGCTTTGGACTATGCGTTGATTTATGGTCATGGGGGATTGCCCAAACTCGGATTTAACGGTGCAGCGTATGCATCCATCCTGGCGGAAGCCACCGGACTCGTGGTGATCTATTGGATCATTCACCGCAAGGGATTAAATCGTCAGTTTGCTTTATTCGAAAATATCCGGTGGGATCCTTCCCTGGTGAAATCCATCATTGCCCGATCTTCTCCGCTGGTTGCTCAGTTTGTTATTAGCATTGCCACCTGGGAGTATTTCTACATCCTGGTGGAGCATCACGGGAGTCGGGCCTTGGCGATATCCAACACCATGCGAAATATCTTTGGCGTAGTCGGGATCTTTGCCTGGGCCTTTGCCTCTACTACGAATGCCATGGTCAGTAACATTATCGGGCAGGGCAGGGAGGAGGAGGTGCTTCCGCTGATCCGAAAGATTGTCAAAGTCAGTATGTTGTTTTCTGCCGGCATTATTATCATCCTGAACATCCATCCGGCCGGGTACTTATCCATTTTTGGTCAGGGCCCCGCATTTATTGCGGAGGCCATTCCGGTGCTACGCATTGTTTCGGTAGCGCTATTGATGATGTCTTTCGGAACCATTTGGTTAAATGCGGTTACCGGCACCGGAAACACTCTGATTAATCTGATGATCGAGGTCATTACATTAATCATTTACTGTCTCTATGTATATGTCACGCTGGAGTATCTGGATTTACCCATTACCTGGGGCTGGGGCAGTGAATGGGTTTACTGGATCAGCATGTTTACCATGGCGTTTATCTATATGCGATCAGGGAACTGGCGGGGGAAAAAGATATAACAGCAACTACCCGCTTGACTGATCGCGTTAACAGGGTTCGTCAGGATAAAATGCTAGACGGGTTTCCGGACCAGGCGGATAAAATTGAAAATGGAGGTAACCCCCACAAAGGCCATGAGCAAGAGCGCACTTTCGGAGATGGATTCATAGATGTTATTCCATCGGATGAAAATACCTAACAACGCCCACGTCACCACCAATCCATAGGCTGGAAGCTGATACTTCTGAACGATGTAGAGACCCAGAAGAGAAGCGATCGCCATCATCACAATCGTCCAGGTAACTTCGCTGAGGGGGGTGCCATCCCACGGCAGTGCCACCAATACAGCGCTGGTATTGGCAATGGTAGCCACGCAGATCCAGGCGAAATAGAGGGTAAACGGCAATAACGCAAACAAGCTTTGATTGATGGTAAAGGATACGCGATGTTTTTGAAGCAACAGAAAAATCCGCGTCAGCGTGAGCAGCAACGTAATCATGATGGCCAGCGAGGCCACGGGATACAAATAATGCCAGGCAACGATCCACGAAGCATTGGCCACACATGACAACCAGAACCAGACCGACACCTCGGCAAACCACAACTCTTCCCGCCACCACCACTGGTAAACAACGTACAGTATCAGAAACAGATAAATGACACTCCAGATCGAAAAGGTAATTCCGGCCGGGGTAAACAGGCTGGGATACAAAGCGGCCACTTCACCGGTATTCATGCCATTGATCGGCAGGGCATTGGCCAGGGCATTCACCACCAGGGTCATGGCCAACATCAAACAACTGATCACCGCCAGGTAATTTTTATTCATAGCAATCGAGAGAAGTTCAAAGATACCCGTTTAAAGTCTGTAATCCGCATGGGTCAGGATTACCTTGTCGTGGCCGTGAAACTATCCTACCTTGGCAAAAAATTGAAAAGATATGATCAAAAAGATTTGCGTAGCCGGGTTGGCCCTGTTGGCAGCCTGCTCCGCTCCTGACAAGCCTAATCAGATGAATTATCCGGAGACAAAAAAAGGAGAGGTGACTGATACTCTTTTTGGTACAGTGGTGGCCGATCCATACCGATGGTTGGAAAATGATACCACCGAAGAGACAGCCGCCTGGGTAAAAGCTCAAAATGAGGTAACCTTTGGTTTTTTAGAAAGCATTCCTTACCGCGATGACATCCGGAAACGTCTGGAGGAGTTAAACAACTATGAAAAGCTGAGCGCTCCCTTTCAGGAAGGTGAGTTTGAGTACTTCTATAAAAATGATGGTCTTCAGAATCACAGCGTCATCTATCGCAAAAAGGGAGAAGGAGAAGCGGAAGTGTTTTTAGACCCCAACACTTTTTCCAAAGACGGCACCACGCGCATGGCAGGCATGTCTTTTTCCAAAGATGGCTCCCGCCTGGCCTATCAGATCAGCAAAGGAGGAGCGGATTGGACAGAAGCCATTGTGATGAATGCCAGCGATAAAACCATCCTGGAAGACACCATTCGCGATATCAAGTTTAGCGGCATTGCCTGGAAGGGGAACGATGGTTTTTACTTCAGCACCTATGAGAAACCAAAGGGTAGCCAGCTTTCGGCCAAAACCCAAAGTCACAAACTGTATTATCATAAAGTGGGTACCCCCCGGAGTGAAGATCAGCTCATTTTTGGGAATGATGCGGACCCCCGCAGATATGTGGGCTCGTACCTGACCGAAGATGAACGATTTTTGATTGTGACAGCGGCCACCAGCACCACCGGAAATGAATTGTATATTCAGGATTTGAGCAACCCAAAAGGGAAGTTGATTCCCGTGGTAAAGAATTTTGACAACGATCATTTTGTCCTGGCAAACGAAGGCACACGATTGATCATTCACACCAACCTGAATGCCCCCAATGCCCGCCTGGTAGAAACGGATTTCGCCAACCCCTCGCCTGACAACTGGAAAGACCTGATCCCGGAAACGGCCAATGTGATGAGTGCCTCCACTGCGGGGGGCTTCATTTTTGCGGATTATACCGTAGATGTCAAAACCCAGATCAAGCAATATGACATGAAGGGTAAACTGGTGCGGGAAGTAGCGCTGCCCGGCATCGGTTCGGCCGGTGGCTTTGGCGGGCGCGTGACGGACAAAACTTTGTACTATTCGTTTACTTCGTTCACCTACCCGTCTACCATCTTCAATTATGAAATTGCCTCCGGAAAGTCTACCCTGTATCGCCAGCCGAAAGTAGATTTTGTGCCGGAAGATTATGAAACCAAACAAGTATTTTACACCAGCAAAGATGGCACCTCCGTACCCATGTTTATTGTTCATAAAAAAGGGTTGGAGCTGAATGGCAAAAACCCCACCTGGTTGTATGCCTATGGCGGATTTGGCGTGAGCCTGACTCCGGGCTTTAGCTCTTCGCGGATTGCATGGCTGGAGAACGGAGGTATTTATGCTCAACCCAACTTGCGGGGAGGAGGCGAGTATGGAGAAAAATGGCACTTGGCAGGCACGAAAATGAACAAACAAAATGTGTTTGATGATTTTATCGCGGCCGGAGAATATTTGATCCGTGAGAAATACACTTCGAGCGCGTACCTGGCCATTTCGGGTGGATCGAATGGAGGTTTGTTGGTGGGGGCTACCATGACCCAACGACCCGATCTGGCGAAAGTGGCGTTGCCAGCGGTGGGAGTCATGGATATGTTACGCTACCATAAGTTTACGGCAGGAGCGGGATGGGCCTATGACTATGGAACGGCAGATGACTCCAAAGAAATGTTTGAGTACTTACAGAAGTATTCTCCGGTGCATGCGATTAAACCCAACACCGCGTACCCGGCTACGCTCGTGACCACGGCCGATCACGATGATCGGGTGGTGCCGGCACATTCGTTCAAGTTTGCCGCCAACTTGCAGGCCAGTCATTCGGGGACCAATCCCGTCCTGATTCGAATTGACACCAAGTCGGGGCATGGATCTTCCAATCTGTCAAAAGCCATCGAAAGTCAGGCCGATCAGTTTGCGTTTACGTGGTACAACATGGGTGTGATTCCGCCCAAGGTGAAGGCTAGGATGTAAGAAGCGATTCACTGCATTCAACAAAGCGGCAGCGCCTTTTCGGGGGCTGACGCTTTTTTTGTTGGTTCCCATCAGCAGCGCTGATGTGGGCGAGGATCTGCAGAGGCCTCGTTGCCGGTGGATGGTTTCTCCACTCTTTCTCCACTCTTTGTCCACTCTTCCTCCACTCTCGGTTCGGAATGACCGGCTGGCGATGGGCTGGGAGGCTCATGATTATTTCGAATTAGATATCAGCCCGCAGATAGGCTGCGGACTGAGACGCTATTTTTCCTGAAAAAAAATTTAGCCCGCAGATAGGCTGCGGGCTGCCCTCCTATACTTGTACAAAAACAGAGTTATGGCAATAGTAACCACCAACCCGATCGTCAACGGCCTGAGCGGCATGCTGGGCCATACGTTGGTTTTCAAAATCCTGCGGGGCAAAACCATTGTGACCAGCAGGCCCCGGCCTGCGAAAACGCAAAGCGAACAGCAACGGCAAAACCGAAACAAATTCAGGCAGGCCACCATCTGGGCTCAGGCAGCGGTGCGAGACCCGCAGCAGAAAACGTATTATCAGCAGCAGGCGAAAAGAAGGAAGTTGCCCAACGCGTATACAGCCGCTATTGCCGAATATATGAGCCAGCCAAATTTGAAAGAACCGGGGGATAGCAGCAAAACCACCGGGGATGGCCAAAAGAGGGTTTGAGAAGCCCATTTGTCCGTTGGACATTATTGGGAAAGGCCTTATTTTAGACACCCAATAAAGATATATCGGAAACTCTGTTTCCGATATACAGACGTTAGCAACAATGCCCTTTCGTAACCCGACAAATTCTCCACGACAACAAAGCAACGGCAGACAATCCAACCCTTTAAGTTTCTCCACGGTGGACGAGAGTGAATAAAGAGAAAAGGAATAAGGGAATAAAAAAACGAAGGACGACTTACCAACAACGTTCCTGCACCTTGACAAGAAAGTATTCCTTAGACAATATGGGACAAGAGAAAAGAAATTAAAGAACTAAGGACTTGGACTCAGTTAACGATAAAGACTCGTCTACGAATGCCCACCGCACGGCAACCCAGAGAGATTCTCACCCACCGCACATTTGGCACTTGCCATTGCCGCGCAAACCCCGCCCACATCCTAAGCAATGCCAAGAGCCAAATCCCCACCCGCCCCAACTAAGATAGAGTAGACCAAGCCGACAAAGAAGAATTCCACATGATAACAGTACCTTTGACAAAATATTAATTCAAAGATGACGCTCTATATCAAAAATATGGTGTGCGACCGTTGCAAAATGGTGGTGACTCGTGAACTCGAAAAACAAAATATCAATTTTAAGAAAGTAGAACTGGGAGAAATCACAATTGTTGAAAAGGTGGAGGCCAATAGACTAAAACAGTTCAAAGAAAACATTGAACAGTTAGGATTTGAATTAATTGATGACAAGAAATCAAGGTTGATTGAAAAGGTGAAAACGGAAATTATCAACCTAATATACAAGCCAACTACAAAACTGAGGACTAATTTCTCTGTATACCTCTCTGACAAGATTGGAAAAGACTACTCTTCGATTAGCTCTCTCTTTTCTGAAGTTGAAGGCACTACGATTGAACAGTATTTCATACATCAAAAGATAGAAAGAGTAAAAGAACTACTTGTATATGATGAACTATCATTAAGCCAAATTGCAGACCAACTCGCCTACAGTAGCGTTCAACACTTATCTAAGCAGTTCAAACAAGTGACAGGGTTAACACCCAGCCATTTCAAGAACCTTCGCGACAAAACACGTAAGTCACTGGATAAAGTATAACTCTTATCCGTAATTATGTAACTACTTTTCCTTCAAGGCTTCGTTAATTTGAGTGTTAATCAAAGAATAAATCAAATGACACACTCATACACTGTAGCAGGTATTACCTGTGAAGGCTGCGTAGCCAAAGTGAAAAGCAAATTGCTGATGCACCCAGACGTACTCGCTGCCGATGTAAAACTCGAAGGACAGAAAGCAACTGTAACTATGCAACGACACCTTAGCATCGCAGAATTGCAGAATGCCATCGGTAACGATACTAAATACAAAATCAGTGAGGATGCCACCGACCAAAGCCATCACACTATGAAAGTGGAAGAATCTAAATCTTGGTTCGCTACCTACAAACCGTTGTTGCTGATTGGACTGTTCATTTCAGGTGTTGCTTTCTTAACAGCCCATGGAAGCCTGCATACAGGGATGAATACTTTTATGGCCGGGTTCTTCTTAGTGTTCTCATTCTTTAAGCTGCTTAATCTGAAAGGCTTTGCCGACAGCTATGCGATGTATGATTTACTCGCCAAAAAAGTGCCTGCTTATGGACTTGTTTACCCCTTTATTGAATTGGCTTTGGGGGTCGCATTTCTAACAGGATTCAACCCTGCTTTGACAAATTGGGCGACTATTGCAATTATGGGGTTCAGCAGTATGGGCGTAATTCAGAGCGTTTTAAACAAGAAAAAGATTCAGTGCGCATGTCTGGGGGCTGTTTTCAATCTTCCTATGAGCACTGTTACAATTATTGAAGATTTGCTAATGGTGGCAATGGCGGCCTACATGATTGCAATTCATTAACTCAAAATACTTACATTTGCTACCGCAATGCTAAAAAAGATACTCTTGGTTTACGTGTTTTTGTTCGCCTACTCCGGGGCGATACTGCACAGCATTGTACCCCATCATCACCACGATTCGCATAAGGAGGCAACGGAGCATCACCATCATGGAAGTGACAATAGCGATTCACATCATCACGATAAACAAGATACTAATGAGCATGAAGATGCGAGTGCGGTATATTTTCTGACACACGCAGCAAACGCTGATGTTACATTTGTTCATTCCTCCGAGCAAGGCTTTGCCAAAATCAAAAAAACAGAGAAGCAGTTAGCCGTTTATAGTTTACTAGCCATTTTCAGAATCGTTCCCGCGCAACAGATTTTTCATCCACCCTCGGATGACCTATTCACCCATAGCTCCCTTTACCTATTCAGTGCCCTTCGCGCACCTCCATTCCCTATTGTCTAAGCATTAGTCTCTAATGCACTTTCACATTTGCCTTTACGTAAGGTAAATAATCTTCTTCTTTTTACTTCAAATTTTAACTCATTGGGTATGAATGCGAAAAGCAACTATATCCCCGCGCTTAAATACAATTGGCTAACGCAGTTCTATGATGGTCTGCTGAATACTTTTTTGCGCGAGAAGACTTTCAAATCGAAACTTATTGAAAGTGTCAGACAACGTAACCCCAAACACATACTCGACATCGGATGCGGCACAGCCACGCTTTCGCTGATGATGGAGAAAGCATATCCCGAAGCTTGCGTAACAGGACTTGATGGAGATGAAAAAATATTGGCAATAGCCAAACAAAAAGGAACAGCAACGCAATCAAAGATTCGGCTTATTCAAGCCATGTCTTACAACATTCCCGCAAGTGCTGGCTTATTCGATCTGGTCACGTCAAGTCTGATGCTTCATCACCTGAATGGCGAGGATAAGAGAAGAACACTTAAAGAGGTACATAGAGTATTACGACCGAATGGCACAGTGGCCATTGCCGATTGGGGCAAGCCTTCCAACTTCATTATGCGTGGAGTATTTTATCTGGTTCAACTTCTCGATGGTTTTGAAACAACTACCGATAACGTAAAAGGGAAAATACCTGAATACCTGACCCATGCCGGATTTAACGATGTGAAAGAGATTGAAAAGATTGATACCATTCTCGGCACTGTTTCAATTTATCACGGCAAAAAAACGAACGCATGAAGAACCATTTTATAACGTTGCTATTCTTATCCATCACATCAGGTAGCATAGCACAGCAAATTCTCACTGAACAAGCGGCCGTTGATTCTGCTATGAAGTATAGCCCGCTACTCAAATCGGCAGAGCTTCAGGTAAAGCAAAGCAACTACTTGCGCAAGAATGCATTTAATCTTTCCAATCCGGAGGTAATAGCAGAAAGCCCTACCGGTGAATTTTATGCAGTGGGTATTTTACAATCAATCGAATTTCCTACCGTGTACATTAAGCAAGGTCAATTACTGAAACAACAATCCTTGCTTTCAGAAAAAGGAAAAGAATTAACAGCTAATGAAGTAAAGCGATTAATCCGTTCAGTGTATTTGAATGCGCAGTACAGTCAGCAACTTTATGACCAATTAAAATATCAGGATAGTCTTTACAACCAGATTCAAATTTCCGCAAAACGGCAATTTGATGCAGGCGTTATTGACTACCTCGCCAAAACATTTACTGAGTCTCAATACGGAGAAATTCATAATCAATTTGTGCAGGCGCAAAATGCTTATAACGCCAACGTTCAGCAACTGAAACTGTATACAGGTATGTCCGCAGAATTGAACGTGTATCCATTGGTAAAGCTATCAGCACTCATCGTTCAGGCAGATACTTCATCCGTAACGCAGAGTCCCTTTATACAATATGCGCGACAAAATCAATTAGTCAATCAAAAGCAAGTGTCAGTAGAGCGCAATCGTGCATTGCCTGGCCTTGTATTTGGATACCTGAATCAAGGGGCAAAAGAGACAGAAACTTACTATCGCTTTCGCGTAGGCTTCACTGTTCCGCTTTGGTTTTGGCAATACAGTGGTAACATAAAAGCAGCTAAAACAGGATTGCAAATTGCCGAACAACAAACACGAGTGCAGCAACAACAACTTACAGCCGACTTACAAACTGCCATAAGCGAATACAATTCTGCTCAACAAGCCGTTGCATATTATGAAGCTTCCGGGCTTCGTCAGGCAGATGACATTATCAATGCCGCGAAACGTTTTTTTGAAAGTGGACAGACAGACTATATCGCATACATCCGAAACATTAATGAAGCATACACCATCAAGCGAACCTATCTCGAAACATTGCGAAACTACAATCAGAGCATCATCAACATTAACTATATAACCGGAGATTTATGAAAACACTAAACTATTTCTCAAAGGTTTTGCTTCTCAGCTATTGCCTTTTGCTTACAACCACGATAGCCAAAGCAAGCGGAGGCGATGACCACACACACGCAGGAGAAAAACCCGTTGCCGAGGCAAATGGAAAAACGTACTTCTCTTCAGAAGCAATCTCAGATAAGTACGAACTGTTTTTGAAATACCAGCCTATTGAAGTAGGACAAATAGCAACCCTTTGGCTGTTTATCAGCGATTATAAAACAAACAGACCGTTGGACAGTGCATCACTCAAGATTACTTCAAAAGAAGACAAAACATTGGAGTTCACTATTTCAAGAGTAGACAACGGCTACTATGAAATCAAAACCACTTTTCCATCAGCAAAAATATACTCGCTAACCGTAACCATCAGTTCAGCTTTAGGCTCTGATTTATTGCTCTTGCAAAATATTGAACCGGGCAAAGAATTAGCTGAGGTAGCTGATGAACATAGCAATTCAATTTTTAGCAGCACTCTCTTTCTTGTCGGAGTCGGTCTTGTAGCAGGGCTATTGATTATGTTTGTTTTTATGAAAGCCCGCTACAAAAAAGTAGCCGCTGGTTTCTTCATTGCTCTTATTGTTTTGCCTACCGCACAACTACAACCGGCATGGGCGCACGAAGGCCACGATGATGCAGGTAAAAAAGGAAATAATTTTTCTAATGCATTTGAAGTTCCTAAAGAAACTCAGTTTTTATTTGATGTAATCACACAACCTGTTCAGCAAGGCGGATTTACAGAAAGCACAAAACTATTTGGCACAGTAATACCCTCATCCAACGGTCAGGCAGTTGTTCAGTCACCGCAAACAGGAAGAATCACTTCCTTGAATGTGAAAGTAGGGCAAAAGGTTAGTCAGGGACAAGTGTTGGCCATGATTGAACCAACCATTGATGCGGGAAATGCCGTATCGTTTCTTGCTGAAAAAAATAATGCCGAAGCAGAGTTAGAAGCAGCACAAAAGGACTATGAGCGTCTGAAAAGCATTGAAGACATTGCAGCTAAACGAGACATTGCCGAAGCAGAGTCGCGTTACAATAAAGCAAAAGAAAACAAGAAGCTTTTTGAAAATATTGGCAATGGTACATCAAACAATGCAAGGGCTATATTTTTAAAGTCACCCATCAATGGCACACTAAGCAACTTCACTTTCGCCATTGGCGCAACCGTAAACGCTAACGAAACATTATTTACCGTTACTAATCTTTCAAAAGTATATGTAGAGGCACAGGTATTCGATAAAGATGCTGACAAAGTTAATACAGGTGGAAATTTCATGGTGGAGTGTGCCACTACTGATGTTCACAAAACAGCAGAAGTAAAACTACTTGCCCCTGCGCAATCCATTAATCCAACCAACCAAACACAAAGGGTAATTTTTGAAATGGAAAATCCCGACAATGAATTTAAAATCGGTGAGTTTGTGAACGTTCAGGTGTTTGCCGCTAAACCCATTAAAGAAATTGCCTTGCCTAACAGTGCTATCAGTGAAATAAATGGTCGCCCTGTGGTCTTCATTAAGGATAGTGCAGAACAGTATAGCGTGTCGTATGTATCCATCGGCCAGAACAACGGCTCATACACCGTAATTCAAAAAGGAGTAGAAGAAGGTGAGCGAGTAGTTGTAAATGCTACCTACCAAATGAAAATGATTTATCTAAACCAGTAATCAATAACTAAATAAAACCAATACACATGAAAACAACAATTAAGAACATTGCCTTTGCACTCTTCGCAGGAGTGGCATCAATGGCCGTAACCTCTTGCGGAAGTAAATCCTCCGAATCAAGCGAAACCACCGAAGGAGAACACGATCACGCAGCAGGAGACCACGAACATACCTATGCTTGCCCAATGCACGCTGATGTTACAGGCAAAGAAGGTGAAACATGCCCTAAGTGCGGAATGAAATTAGAATTGGTAAGTGATGATAAAGCAGCCAATACGAACACGTACTTTATGGCATTTAAAAACGAGCCCGCTGTAGAAGCAGGAAAGGCAGCTAAGTTATCGTTTACACCATCCATTAAAGGAAACGAAAGCGAGATGGTTCCCCTCGATATTCAACACGATAAAAAACTACACTTAATAGTGGTAAGCAAAGACCTGTCATACTTCGACCATATCCACCCTGAATTTCAGGCAAGCGGTTCATACGACATTAATGTATTGGCAAAAGGCGTAAACTACTCAAACGGAAAATTTCATAATGAAACTAAGTTCGAGCAAGGCGGAGACTATGTTCTGTTTGCTGACTACGTGCCAAGTGGCGCAAATCATCAATTGGAAAGAATTGAGTTGAATGTTTCAGGCACACCTTACAAAGCTCAAAAGTACACGGCTTCTAAAACCGTAAGCATGACAGACGGTTACGAGGTTTCCTTAGAACCAGAAGGTGGAAAGTTTTTTAGCGAGGGCACATCACACATTTCAGGCATTATAAAAAAGGACGGCAAAGAAGTTTCTGCCGATTCATTTGAAAACTACTTGGCAGCTAAAGCTCACGTAGTAGTGATAAGCGAAGACACTCAGAATTACCTACACGTACACCCCGAAGTAGTAAATGGCAGACTTGATTTACACACAACATTTGGGAAGCCGGGAATATATAGAGGCTGGTTACAGTTCCAAACCAACGGTCAGGTACATACAGCCGATTTTGTAATTAAAGTAGAAGAAGGAAAAGCACCTGAAAGCGAACATGCTGCGGGAGCTGAACACGCACATTAATAAGCATATGAAGGAATGTTGCAGGGTGGAAGAGCAAAAGCCTGACGGGTTTAGGCGCATACTGAAATGGATAGTCTATTCCATTGTCGGGCTTTGCCTTCTATGTATAGTCTTGCAATCAATTTGAGTAAAACATCAACGTAAGGAATCATGCTAAACCGCTTAATTAGTTTCTCTCTTCACAACCGATTATTTGTTGTGGCGTTCGCCTCTTTGTTATTGGTCTATGGCACATACACGGTTATCAATTTACCAGTAGATGTATTGCCCGATTTGAACAGGCCACGCGTAACAATCTTTTTGGAAGCAAATGGCATGGCTCCAGAAGAAATTGAAACACAGGTGGCACTTCCCGTAGAGACGGCCTTGAATGGTGCGCCCGGTGTTGAAGTGGTGCGCAGCAGTTCGGCTATTGGTATAGGTATGGTGTTCGTGGAGTTTGATTGGGATACCGATGTGTACAGAGCAAGGCAGTTAGTGGCAGAGAAATTACAAACAGTGCAACTACCCAACGGCATTGTTCCTGTCATGGGGCCGATTAGTTCAGTCATGGGTCAAATCATGTTAGTAGGCGTAAGTGCCGATTCAACATCGGCCTCGGAGCTAAGAACATTATCAGACTTTACGATTCGAAGAAGATTAATGAGTATCAAAGGCGTATCGCAAGTAATACCCATTGGAGGCGAACGACTACAATACCAAGTACTGATTTCAAGTGCCAAGCTAAAGCAGTACAATCTTACAATTGATGCCATCGACAATGTACTTCAATTATCTAATCAAAACACAACGGGCAATTTCTTTGACCAATATGGATCAGAAGTATTAATCCGCAATGTAGGCAGGGCTTACACATTAGAAGATTTGTCAGGAACAGTAGTGGCAAACAACGAAGGAGTACCTGTGTTGCTTTCGCAAGTTGCAGAAGTAAAATATGGCGCAGCATTAAAGCGAGGCGATGCGAGTATCAATGCAAAACCCGCAGTGATTCTTACAGTAGAAAAGCAACCGGGAGCAAGTACCATAAAACTGACCGATGAAATTAAAAAAGCATTAACCGAATTACAAGCAACACTTCCACCCGATGTAAAACTTAACCCACACATTTTTCAGCAAAAGAACTTCATCGTTAATTCATTAAACAATGTAGAAGAAGCTTTACGCGATGGATTTATTTTAGTTATTATAGTTTTATTTCTCTTCCTGCTCAATTTCCGAACAACCATTATCACCCTTACAGCTATTCCGCTATCGCTCATTATCTCGGCTATTGTATTTAAGTGGTTTGATATTTCAATCAATACATTAACCTTGGGCGGTTTGGCAATCGCTATTGGTGAATTAGTAGACGATGCAATTGTGGACGTTGAAAATGTGTTCAGACGATTAAAGGAAAATCAACTTGCAGCTAATCCCAAACCAACACTTAAAGTCATCTACGATGCCAGCAGTGAAGTGCGCAATTCGATTGTATATGCAACCATCATTGTGGTGCTCGTGTTTATTCCGCTGTTTTACATGCAAGGTATTGAAGGTAAAATCTTTGCCCCACTTGGAATAGCGTACATAACATCCATTGTCGCTTCTCTTTTCGTATCGCTTACAGTTACTCCGGTATTGTGTAGTTACCTACTTAAATCAGTAGGCACAAAAAGAGAATCAACGAAGAAATCATGGTGGAGTAAAGTTTTTAATTCTGAACACGCAGAAGATTCCACGTTAGTGAAATGGCTGAAAACACAAGACACAAAAGTTTTACATTGGGGATTGAGTCATTCCAAACCTGTTATAGTAGCTGCTGGAATAATTATAGTAGCGTCTGTATCTATTGTCCCATTCTTCGGCACAGAGTTTTTGCCCCCGTTCAACGAAGGTTCGTTTACCATTAATCTTTCTGCCCCACCCGGCACGTCATTGGAAGAAAGCAATAAGATAGGCACCATGGCCGAAAAGCTAATGATGAAAGTGCCAGAAGTAGAGTATGTGAGCCGCAGAACTGGCCGTGCCGAGTTAGACGAACACGTAGAGCCTGTCAGCAATTCAGAAATTGAAGTAGAATTAAAATCAGATGTTACCCGCTCCCGCGATGAAATCCTCGCAGACATCAGGGGTCAACTGGCTATTTTGAAAGGTGTAAACGTAAATGTTGGTCAGCCCATTTCGCACCGCCTCGATCATTTGCTTTCCGGTGTTCGCGCACAAGTCGCAATCAAACTTTTTGGACAAGACCTTACCGACCTTCGCACCAATGCAGGAAACATAAAAGACATTATCAGTAAAATTCCAGGCGTTGTCGATGCACAGGTAGAACGGCAAGTAATGGTGCCTCAATTACTCATAAAAGTAAACCGCGAAGCCTTACAACGCTATGGCATACAAGCAGGTAAAGTTGCCCAAGACCTTGAAGTATTTTACAATGGAAAAGTAGTAGGCCAAATACTAGACGGCCAAAAAACATTTGATATTTTATTACGAGCCACCGATGAAGAACGCAGCAACATCGAGAACATTCGTAACACAATGATTGATACCCCCGAAGGAAATCTGATACCCCTTCAACAAATCGCCACCATTGAAACTACCACAGCCATTAACTCCGTTTGGCACGAAAACACCCAACGCAGAATTGTAATCTCATGCAACGTGCAAGGCCGCGACTTAGGCACAACAGTAAAGGAGATACAAGAAACCTTGGCCAAAGAAGTTGCCTTACCCGAAGGGTACTTTCTTGAATTCGGTGGTCAGTTCGAAAGCCAACAATCTGCATCAAAACTAATTTTGATACTCAGTATATTTTCTATCGCAGGAATTTTCCTTGTCCTGTACAGTCATTTTAAATCTTCACGCATGGTGTTACAAATCATGCTCAACGTTCCCTTGGCGTTAATTGGCAGCGTGGTAGCCGTTATGCTCACAGGCGGTACATTCTCCATCGCTACATTGGTGGGCTTCATTACCCTTACGGGAATTGCTTCACGAAATGGAATTATGATGATCTCGCACTACATTCATTTAGTGGAACACGAAGGAGAAAAATTTGGTAAAGAAATGATTATCCGTGGCTCACTCGAACGATTAGTCCCCGTGTTGATGACAGCCCTCACAGCAGCATTAGCCTTAGTTCCACTAACGTTAGACCCACAAGCATCTGGTAAGGAAATCTTGTATCCAGTGGCAACGGTAATTTTAGGTGGCTTAGTAAGCAGCACACTATTAGATATGATTGTGACACCAGTAGTCTTTTACAAGTTTGGTGAGAAAGCACTGGAAACGTATTTCAAAAATGCTAAGACAGAAGAGCTGAAGTAGGAATAATTGAACTAAATATTAATAGGGAAAACCATGGAACACCAGCATCAAAAATACACCTGCCCTATGCATCCCGAAGTGGTGAAGGACGAACCCGGTAAATGCCCTAAATGCGGGATGAACCTAGTGTTGGTTGAAAATACCGTGACATCAAAGCATGAACCGAGCGAACATCATTCGCACAATCACGAACATGCTACAAAGAAACAAAAACCAAATGAAGGGAGTATGGAGTACACGTGTCCCATGCATCCCGAAGTAAGTCGAAATGCACCGGGCAGTTGTCCTATTTGCGGAATGGATCTCGTTCCTAAAATTGTTCAGAAGGATAATGAACAAGAGGAACTAGCGTATAAGTCCATGCTTAAAAAGTTTTGGATTGCCACAGCATTCACCATTCCAATACTCATTATTGTAATGGGTGAAATGATTGGATTACACCTTTCACAAATAGCAAGCATGAAAACTTGGGGTTGGGTACAGTTTGCCTTATCAACTCCAGTCCTATTCTATTGTAGTGCCGAATTTTTCAAACGCGGGTATCAATCAGTTATACATTGGTCACCTAATATGTGGACACTCATTTCATTGGGCGCAGGTGCAGCTTATTTGTTTAGCATTGTCGCCTTAGTGTTTCCCACTATTTTCCCTGATCAATTTAAAGTGAACGGCACAGTGCATTTATACTTTGAAGCAGCTACAGTAATCTTGTCCCTCATATTGTTAGGGCAAGTACTGGAATTAAAAGCACGAGGTCAAACCAATAGTGCCATTCGCGCCTTGCTTAATTTAGTACCACCCGAGGCCACCGTAATCCGAAACGGGCAAGAAGAAACAATTCCGTTAGAGCATGTGGTACTTAACGACATTATCAAAATAAAACCGGGCGAAAAAATTCCAGTGGATGGCGAAGTTACAAAAGGTCGTAGCTCCATAGACGAGTCAATGATTACGGGTGAACCGTTAGCCATAGAAAAGAATGAAGGCGATACCGTAACAGGAGGCACAGTAAACGGAACTGGCAGTTTTGAAATGAAAGCATTGAAAATTGGCGCAGACACATTGCTTGCGCAAATTATTGATATGGTTAATAAAGCAAGTCGATCTAAAGCACCCATTCAAAATCTGGCCGACAGAGTATCGGGTTACTTTGTACCCATAGTCGTTGTCATAGCAATTCTCTCTTTTATAGTGTGGGCTATTTGGGGGCCCGATCCGGCAATGGTGTTTGCATTTGCCAATGCAGTAACGGTCCTCATCATTGCTTGCCCGTGTGCATTAGGATTAGCAACACCCATGTCCATCATGGTAGGTACAGGTCGCGGAGCAACCTTTGGCGTATTGTTAAAAGAAGCCAAAGTAATGGAAGAAATGAAGAAGGTAAATGTCTTGGTTATTGATAAGACCGGAACAATCACAGAAGGCAAGCCCTCGCTCAAATCAGTAAAGTCGTTCGTTAATTCAATAAGCGAAGATGATATTTTAGGTAGAGCGGCATCGCTCGAAGCAAGTAGCGAACACCCGTTGGCAGAAGCAATCGTAAAAGCCGCCAAGTCTAAAAATCTTTTATTGAGTGACGTTAAGAATTTCGAATCCATAACAGGTCACGGAATTACTGGCGACATTGATGGTAAAAAAGTTTCCATTGGAAACGCCAAGCTTTTAAAGTCACAAGGGCTAGCACAAAACGAATCCAACCAAAAAGAAATTGAAGAAAAACAATCCAAAGGAGAAACAGTAATGTACGTGGTCATGGATAACCAACTGGCAGGATATATAAGTGTGGCCGATCCAATTAAACAAAATTCAAAAAGTGCTATTCAGGAATTACAAAAGCAAGGACTACGTGTAATCATGCTCACGGGCGACAATAAAATTACAGCTAAAGGTGTAGCCGAAGAATTAGGACTTGACGGATACGAGGCCGACTATCTTCCTGCGGATAAGCTCAATAAAGTAAAGGAGCTGCAACAAAGTGGTAAGGTCGTTGCTATGGCCGGTGACGGCATCAATGATGCACCCGCATTGGCACAGGCAAATGTCGGTATTGCAATGGGAACAGGTACAGATGCAGCCATTCAAAGTGCAGGTATTACATTGGTAAAAGGCGATCTGTTGGGAATTATCCGAGCAAGAAGACTAAGCACCGAAGTTATGCTCAACATAAAGCAAAATCTGTTTTTTGCTTTCATCTATAATGTAATCGGTATTCCAATCGCAGCAGGTGTATTATATCCTTTTTTCGGATGGCTGTTAAGTCCCATGCTGGCTGCGTTGGCCATGAGTTTAAGTTCTGTTTCAGTTATTGTAAACAGCCTGAGACTTCGGGCAAAAAGTATTTAATAAAACCATCTAACTACTATTTGCAAAACCAATGAAAAAGAATCGAAACTACTACATCCGTAAAACACATCGTTACTTAGGTGTAACCATCGGCATTCAGTTTTTACTCTGGACAATTGGTGGCCTTTACTTTAGTTGGAACGATATTGACAATGTACATGGCGATCACCTAAGGAAGTCAGTTGCATTTCTGCAAACAGATATACAGGTAGTCTCACCTACCGTTGCCTTACAATCTCTGCGCAATGAAAAAGCAGTAGATTCAATTCATTCCATTCACTTAATTAAAGTATTAGATAACCCTGTTTATCAAATACAATACTTCAAGGGGCATAGTGGTGAAGGTTCCCATCATCACGTTCATTTTGCATTGGCAGATGCAACAACGGGAGCGTTACGTTCTCCGCTCACCAAAGAGGAAGCTTCCGCTATTGCGCTAGAACAAATTGTTGATAATGCCGAAATCAGAAACATTGAATATTTAGAACAAGTTGGCAAACATAGCGAGTACCGAGAGCGACCACTTCCGGCCTATGCCATTACGTTTGACGAACCCGCCTGTACCATTTATGTTGCTGCCGAAACAGGCACATACCAAACCATACGCCACAATCAATGGCGCGCATTTGATTTTCTCTGGATGCTACACACCATGGACTACGAAGGCCGAGACAACTTTGGAAATTTAGCCTTGCGAGCCTTTTCTACTTTTGGACTGTTTACAGTTTGTTCAGGCTTCCTTTTATTCTTTGTCTCTGCACCTTGGTTCAATAAAAGAAAACAAATTCAATCTAACACCTCAAACTCCCTTTAATATGAAAACTAAGTACATATTTATCAGCTTCCTTTCTTTTATTCTATTGCTAAGTTGTACTCAAAAGCAGGAAGCAAAAACAGAAACAACGCAACCTGTTACCGATAAGAAAAGTATGGAAGCAGTGGTAATCCAACAACAATCAGAAAGCGATACACTCAAGGGTAGTTTAAAAGCACTGGTTACAGATAAGATTGGAAATACAGTAGTAACCATTAACTACTATTCACCAGCAGTACGCGGTCGCGTTATTTGGGGCGGGCTTGTTCCTATGGATCAGGTTTGGGTAACGGGAGCACATAAGGCAACAACCGTTGACTTTGAGGGTGCAGTAAAAATCGGGGATGTTGAAGTACCAGGCGGTAAGTATAGCTTTTTTACCATCCCATCTAAAGATGAGTGGACAATCATAATCAACAAAAATTGGGATCAACACCTCGCAGACGAGTACGACCAAAAAGATGACCTCGTTAGAATCAAAGTAAAGCCAAAAACAGAAGAAGTAAATCAGGAAAGACTTCGTTACGTGATAGAGACAAAAGAAGGAAATAAAGGTAACATAACTCTTTATTGGGAAAAGGTAGAAGTTACATTACCCATTACAGTTATAAACTAAACCGCTAACTCAAAATTTATAAACGTCTTTAAAAAGCTCAAGTATTATGCTTGAGCTTTTTTATTTCCTCTGTCAAATTCCCAAAATCATACTTGTAAATTAATTCTCACTTTTTTAAATTTATTATACCAATCCATCAAATTCCCCTCTCGGGGAATAGGACTGGCCTTCTCGTTTGTAGTAATGTTTAACCCTCAAAACCAAAACGTTTATGGCAAGTACCACAGAAACAGGTCACGCAAAAAATGTAGCGACCTTCGAAGACCTCATTAGCTTTTGCACTGGCTACGGTGCAACGTACAATCCGAGTAAAGCAGTGTTAAAACTTCCTGCTTTAACCACCCAGCTTACTGGGGCAAATGCAGCATTGCAAGCAGTCAAAGTAGCAAAGACAGCCTACGACAACGCCACCAATGCAAGAGAAGTAGCCTTCAAACCAATGAAGACCTTAGCTACTAAAATCGTAAGTGCTTTGGCAGCAACCGAAGCCACCAAGCAAACCGTTGACGATGTGAAATCCACGAACCTGAAAATTCAGGGAAAACGGGCAAAAGCGGTGGAAAAACCTGATGCTAAAGCGTTAGCCGAGGGTGCAGAACCCGTAAAGACGGCTTCAACTTCACAACAGAGCTATGATAAAATGATAGATCATTTCGCACAGTTGATAGCCACCCTCACAGCCGAGCTAAAGTATCTCCCCAACGAGAATGAATTGAAGCTAACAGCATTAAACACAATGCTCACAGACTTGAAAGCAAAAAACACAGCCGTAATAAACGCCACCACAGCGGTAAGCAATGCACGTATCGCCAGAGACAAAGCCCTCTATGCCGAAGGAACAGGCATGGTCGATACAGCACTGGACGTAAAGACATATGTAAAAGTCCGTGTTCGGAGCATCAAGCCCCCAATACAAACAAGTGAGCGCACTAAAGTTTACAAAGCGAACCGGTGACTAAAAAACAGACACCGTTCTGCAGAGAAAAGGCAGGGGTATCCATAATACTCCTGCCCTTCTTTTAAAATAGAGCAGTGTACGCGGAGAAGTAAGCACCCCATTTTACGAAACTCCCCACGTTACCCACGAAGTTGACAATATGACTCACGAAACTGACGATGTGATTTACGAACCTCGCAATGTAATTCACGAAACTCGTAACGTGACTGACGAAGTTTGCAATGTGATTCACGAAACTACCGATGTGACTTACGAATCTAACGATGTTGTTCACGAAACAGACAGTGTAACCGGAGAAACTCGTAATGTGACTTAGGTGTAACCCGAGAGTGCAGCCCGCCCAAGCAGCACACTTGCCAAAGCCCGCACAATCCCGCCCGCAAGACCAAAGCTTTGCCAAGAGTGCCGCCCCACCGCACCAATAGTTGACAGAGTAGTAAGAGTAAACCGAAACATTCTCCAAGGTTGCCCCCCGCGCAAGTACACAATACAAAGAGTGACTCATGGACAGAGTAGAGTAAAAAACACTACGGACAACCATGTACCCAGACAATCAATTCTATTCCGTGACACAGTGACAATGAAGTGCAGACCGACCAAAAACCAGCGAGTGAGAAGGGCACTGTTGCTAACAAAGTGCATAATCAATGGCGGGGTTCAGTGTAAATTTGTAGTTTAGTTTTTCAAAATAC
>ERZ1066130.185-NODE-185-length-30995-cov-11.055721_pt1 | contig 30995 bp, 24 predicted proteins | sample MGYA00382777_ERZ1066130 | MGnify/ENA primary metagenome ERZ1066130 (study PRJEB33369, sample SAMEA5778360) | biofilm metagenome | biome: Industrial cooling water; feature: Water cooling tower basin; material: Biofilm | place: United Arab Emirates | collected...
CTCAACCCGCCAGCGAAGGTGGGCCCGGAGATGGCCGTCGTCGTCGCCGCCGCCGCCGTCGCGGCCGCGGTGGGCGGAGCGGAGAACCCGGCGAACAGGGCACGTCCCCGAATCCGCCGCGGTCCAACACCGAAGGTGCCGCTCAACGTCCGCCGCAGCAGCGTCCTCCGCGCGAAGAACGGCGCGACGATCGCCGCGAGCCCCGACGCGAAAGCGGCGACCGTTCGCGATCCGCGCGGCGCGAGCCCCTGCCCGAGCCCAAGCCCGAAACCAAGGCGCCCAATCCCGCCGACACGGGGGCCAAGCCCGTGCGCCCGCTGTACTTCAACCGCCGGAAACTCACGCCCATCGAACTCAACAAGCGCCCGAAGCCCGAGTAATCCACGCCCATGCCCACGCGCCGCGTCATCGTTCTCGGCTCGACCGGCTCGATCGGCACGCAAACCCTCGACGTGCTTGCGCACCTCAACGCGCTGCACGACGCAGGGGTGCATCAGGACCGATACGAGGTCGTCGGCCTCTCCGCCGGACGCAACGCCGACCTGCTCGGTCGACAAGCGTCTCTCTGGAAGCCGGCAGCGACGGCCCTCCTCGAACCCGCGCCACTCCCTCACGGCGTCCGCGGGTTCGTCGGGCCCGAGGCGCCCGAACGGCTCGTCCGCGAGTTGCCCTGCGATCTCATCGTCGCTGGGATCGTCGGATCGGCCGGGCTCGCGCCGACCCTTGCCGCTGTCGAGCTGGGACGCGACGTCGCGCTGGCCAACAAGGAAACGCTCGTGGCCGCCGGGTCACTCATCGTCCCCCTCGCCGAGCGCACCGGCTCGCGACTGCTTCCCGTGGACAGCGAGCACTCGGGAGTCTGGCAGGCGCTCTCGCCTCGCGTCGCCGACCGTTCACCCCCCATGCGCCTCGGCGCGGAAGTCGCTCGCGTCACACTTACCGCCTCGGGCGGGGCTCTCCGCGATCTTCCCCTCGAAGATCTCCAGCACGCCAGCGTCGAGAGGGTGCTGCAGCATCCCACCTGGGCGATGGGACCGAAGGTGACCGTCGACTCCGCCTCACTCATGAACAAGTGCCTCGAACTGATCGAGGCTTCCTGGCTTTTCGGGTTGCCCGCCGACCGGCTCGGCGCGGTTATCCATCCACAGTCCATCGTGCATGCTCTGGTCGAGTACGCCGACGGCAGCGTCGTCGCGCAGCTCGGCGCGCCGGACATGCGCACACCCATCCAGGTCGCCCTCGCGTGGCCACTCCGCCCGCCCGGGCTTGCCCCGCGGCTTGATCCTGCGACCCTCGGTTCGCTCCGCTTCGTGCCCGCCGACCCCGCGCGATACCCCGCTCTCGACCTTGCCGACCGTGCTCTCCGCGATCGTGGGAACGCGGGCGCCATCCTCAACGCCGCGAACGAACAGGCGGTTGAGCTCTTTCTGACGGGCCGCTGCGGCTTCGGATCCATCGTCCCCGCCGTCCGCCGGGCGATGGACGATCTGGGCGTCTCTCCCCTGCGCGACCTGGCAGACGCCAAGCGCTCTGAGCGTGAAGCCAGACGGAGCGTCCGCCTCTTTCTCGGAGCGGAGGCCTGATGCCCGAGCACCCCGCCGTCGCCGGCGCGATGCAACTGCTCACCCTCGGCATGAAGGCCGAGGCCGTGCGGAGCCTTCAGGCCGCCCTCCGCAAATCTCCGGCGGATGCTTCGCTCAATTACACCCTTGCCGGGCTGCTCCACGAGGATGGGCAGGATGATCTCGCCCTGCTCCACGCCGAACGCGCCGCCGCAGCCGCGCCCACCATCGGCCTTTACAAGGCCTTCCAGGGCGAGATCCTCATGCATCTGGGCAAAGTCCCGCTCGCCAGAAAGCTGCTCGCTCGCGGGCTCGAGCAGGACGCGAATCTCTACGCCGCTCGCGTGAACCTCGCGATGATCCTCGTCCGCGAGTTGCAGTACGACCAGGCGGAACAACTGCTGCGCGAAGCAATCGCGTTGCGCCCCGCGTTGGGGCCCGCGGTGAACAACCTCGCGCTGGTGCTTCTTGAAACCGCCCGAGCGGACGAAGCGATCTCCATCCTGCGCGAGCACCTCGCTCGCCATCCGGGCGACGCGACCGCCGCTGGCACCCTGGCAAACCTGGGCAACTACACCGACCGCATCCCGCCCGAGCAGTGCGCCGCGGACCATGCCGCCTTCGGTTCGCTCGTCGAGTCCGCGAACCCACCGTTGCCTCCCCCCTCTGCGCCGCGGGAAGGTGTGCTGAACGTCGGGTTCCTTTCGCCCGATTTCCGGGAGCACTCCGTCGCGTACTTCATCGAGCCGATCCTCGCCGGGCTCCCGCGTGAACGGTGGCGCGTGCACGGGTTCTTCACGGGAGAGCCCGATGCCATGACTTCCCTTCTGCGCACGCGCGTGGACGTGTGGCATCCGCTCCGCCGTGCAACACACACCGCCATCGATCTTGCCGTTCGCAACGCGGGAATCCACGTGCTCGTCGAACTCTCCGGCATCACGGCCGGACATTCGCTGCCCGCGGTCGCCCGCTGCCCCGCCCCGGTCCAGATCACGTATCTCGGGTACCCGAACACGACAGGCTTGCGCCGAGTGCACGCCCGCATCGTGGACGCCCAGACCGATCCGCCCGAAAACGACTCGCTGGCCACCGAGCGATTGGTGCGCACGGAGGGTTGCTTTCTGTGCTTCTCACCGCGCGACGTGATCGAAGGTCGCGCGTACGCCGCCGAAGCGCCCGCACGCGAAAGCGGCCCCACGACCTTCGGGTCCTTCAACGTCATCAGCAAGCTCTCGGACCGCACCATCGCCCTCTGGTCGCGCGTGCTGCGGGAGACCGAAGGGTCGCGGCTGCTGCTCAAGGCGCGTTCGCTCGGCTCCGCGTCGCTGTCGGAGCGCGTGGTCGGACGATTCGGTGCGCACGGGATCGACCCAGCCCGCATCGAGCTGATCCCCTTCGTGCCCTCACACGCCGACCACCTCGCGCTCTACCGGCGGATCGACGTGGCTCTGGATCCCACCCCGTACAACGGCACAACCACCACCTGCGAAGCCCTGTGGATGGGCGTGCCGGTGGTGACATTGTCCGGGCGCACGCACGCGGGGCGTGTGGGTCGGTCCATCCTGACCGCTGCGGGGCTCGGGGCATGGGTCGCCGAGGACGAGGATGCCTTCGTGCGCACGGCCTCGTCGCTCGCCGTTGATCGTGCGGCGCTGCAGGATTGGCGTCGCACGCTGCGATCCAGACTCATCGGCTCGTCGCTCTGCGATCGGACCGGCGCGGGCGTTCGATTCGGTGCGGCACTGGAACGGGCGATTGCCGCAACCCTGGGGGGTGGGAAGGTGTAGAGTTGGATCCTGCGGTGTGCAAGGCAGGGGCCGGTCTTCCCAAGGATGGACGCATCGCGGGGCGTCCCGCAGGGCCGAGCGGGTATCGAGGAGGTTCGCCTCGTGTGGAAATGGTTGATCGGACTGTTCTTGGTGCTCGCGTTGGGCTGCGTGGGTAGCGGATATTGGCTGAGCGCGTCCGGGAAGCTGCGCGAGCTGCAGGAGCAGTTCAACCCGGGGATGAAGCCGGTGACGGTGCGTGTGGCGGAGGTGCGACGGGGCAACCTGGTGCGCACGATCAGCGCGCCGGGCACGATCATGCCGCGCACCAAGGTGGACATCTCGGCGCAGGTGGCCGCCCGCGTGGTGCAGTTGCCGTTCCGCGAGGGTCAGCGCGTTCAGAAGGGGGATGTGCTCGTTCGTCTGGACGCGGATGATCTGGCGGCTGCCCTCGATTCGGCCAAGGCCCGCAAGCGCAGCGCCGAGGCGGCCCTCGATGGGCTGCGCGCCGGCATGGAGAACGCCGACCGGGAAATGCGGCGACGCAAGGAACTGCTCGAGAGCAAGGACATGTCCCCCGCGCAGTTCGACGAGGCGAAGACAGCCTATGACCGGTCTAAGTCTGCGTACGAGCAGGGGCTTCGCGAGATCGAGATCGCCGAGGCCAACATCCGCCGGGCCGAGAAGGACCTGGGCAACACGACGATCACCTCGCCGATCGACGGCATCGTCAGCAACCGCGTGGCCGAGGTGGGCGAACTGGTCATGGTCGGCACGCTGAACAACCCGGGCTCGGTCATCATGCAGGTCGCGGACCTGAGCGACATGCTGATGAAGGCCCGGGTGGACGAGGCGAACATTGCTCCGGTTCAGCCGGGGCAGAAGTGCCGCATCACGATCAACGCCTTCGCCGGTCGCTCATTCACCGGCGAGGTGGAACGCATCCGCCCGACCAAGCAGACCGACCGTGACGGGACCACGTACTTCGAGACGGAGATCCGGGTCGACCTGCCCAAGGACAATGTCCTGAGCGGGATGATCGCCAACGTGGATATCGAGGTCGAGACGTTCCGCGACGTGCTCAAGATCCCGACCCAATCCGTCATCGATCGCCCCCTGGATGAATTGCCCAACTCGGTTCTGCAAGAGAGCACCGTGATCGACAGGTCGAAGAAGTACGTCCGCCTCGTGTACGTGTACGACAACGGAAAGGTCAAGACAACCCCCGTTGCGATCGGCCCGAGCGACCTGACGGACACCGTGGTTCTTCAGGGTCTGACCGAGGGAACCAAGATCGTCAGCGGGCCCTTCAAGGCCCTCAATAATCTCAAGGAGGATTCGCGGGTCACCACCGAGGAGCCGGCGAAGAAGGACGGCGGCAAGCCCCCCGCGAAAGATACCGAATCGCACGAAGAGCCCGCCGAGCCGGACTCCCCGTCCACCTAAGGAGGATCGCGTGAGCAGCGTGGACATCGCGATCCGCATCCGCGGTCTTGAGAAGGTGTACCGGATGGGCACCGAGAAGGTGCGCGCTCTGGCCGGGGTCGATCTCGACATCCGACGCAACGAGTTCGTCGCGATCATGGGTTCGAGCGGCTCGGGAAAGAGCACGCTCATGAACATCCTCGGATGCCTCGACCGCCCGACTGCGGGTTCCTACGAACTGGCCGGAAAGCCCACCCACCGCATGAGCGCCGCCCAGCTCGCCCGTGTCCGCAACCAGGAGATCGGGTTCGTCTTCCAGAGCTTCGAACTGCTCCCAAGGGCCACCGCCCTTGCCAACGTCATGCTCCCGCTGATCTACTCCTCTCGCTACTGGCTCAGCGCCCGTGCGATGGCGAGGAAGAGTCTCGAGCGCGTCGGGCTTGCGCAGCGGATGACCCACCGCCCCAACCAGCTCTCAGGCGGACAGCGTCAGCGCGTGGCGATCGCCCGGGCCCTGGTCACCAACCCCAGCATCCTTCTCGCGGACGAGCCCACGGGGAACCTTGACTCGAAGACCAGCGACGACATCATGGCCCTTTTCAAGCAGCTGCACGCCGAGGGCCAGACGATCGTCATCGTCACACACGAGGAGGACATCGCCGGGCACGCCCAACGCATCGTCCGACTCCGCGACGGCCGCGTCCTCTCCGACCACTCGACCGCGGACGACCCGACGCACCAGACCTATCTGCGTGCGGCAGCCACCGTGGCGGCCTCTCTCGCACAGGGGGTGAGCGCATGATGTTCATCCCACGCATCATCTTCCAGACCGTCGTCCTCGCCCTCCAGCAGATCTTCGCCAACATCGTCCGCTCCATCCTGACAACGCTGGGCATCGTGATCGGCGTGGCGTCGGTCATCACCGTCGTCGCCGCCACCGACGGGCTCCAGAAGTTCGTGCTCAAAGAGTTCGCGACCATCGGCGCCAGCAAGGTCTGGGTCTTCCCGAGGATGCCCCCCGGCCAGCGAGATCGGTACAGCTGGCGACAGCTTCGGATCACGGTCGCCGAGGCCGAAGGAATGCTCGAACGGTGCCCCTCCCTGATCCGGCTGACCCCGATCGTCGAGATGAGCACCTCGGTCTCGCACGGCGACGTGACCAAGTCGGTGGCCACGGTGCAGGGCGTCAACTCCTCGTGGCACCTCATCGAAGACCGCGACATCGTGCAAGGCCGACCTTTCAACTCCATCGACGACGAGCAGCGCCTGCAGGTCTGCCTCGTGAACGACAAGGCGATCGAAGAGCTTGATCTGGACGCCAACTGCGTCGGCCAGAGGATCGACGTCGGCGGCCGATCGTTCACGATCGTGGGCGTCGTGGAAACCAAGACGGTCAGCCCGATGTTCGGGGGCACGGAAGCTGTGAGCGAGGTCTACGTCCCGTTCCGCACGGCGCTCACGCTGCGCCCCGAACCCCGGATGTACATCATCGCGCAGACACGAAGCCCCGAGCTCTTCGAGGACGCCCGCGAGGAAATCCGCTTCTACCTCCGCCGAGCCCGCGACCTCAAGCCCGATGAACCCGACACATTCGGCGTTCAGGCAATCGAGGCTGTGATCAGCCAGTTCAAGCGTCTCGCCGCGGGGCTGGGCGTGTTCCTCGCCGGAATCGTCGCGATCTCGCTCGTCGTCGGCGGGATCGGGATCATGAACATCATGCTCGTGTCCGTCAGCGAGCGAACCCGCGAGATCGGGCTCCGCAAGGCGGTCGGAGCCCAGCCGGCGGTGATCCTGCTGCAGTTCCTGGTGGAGGCGGTCACGCTTTGCCTGGTGGGTGGAGCGATCGGGCTGGTGCTGGGATACCTGTTCATCAGTGGGCTCAAGTTCATCCCCAAGAGCCCCCTTGCCGACGCGAGCGTTCCCTTCTGGGCGGTGCTGCTCTCCGTCGGATTCTCGGCGGGAACAGGGCTGATCTTCGGAATGTTCCCCGCGATCAAGGCCGCCCGGCTGAACCCGATCGACGCGCTCCGACATGAGTAATCGACTGACCTGCGACCGATGAAGGAACGACCCACGATGCCCCGCACCCGATCCCGGCACCTGCCCACCCCACAGGCCACCCTCGCCGCGACCTTGTGCGTCGTGCTGGCCGCCGGAGGATGCTCGCGCGGGTTGTTCGACGACGAGCACGCCCTGCTCAAGCTGCCGAAGGAGCGCCTCCGCGAGGTTGAGCGGCGGAGCCTCGCCCCCTATCTCAAGCAACGTCCCCCCGAGTCGCAGACGGCGAGCCTGACCGAGCAGCATGCGGCGGCCGCGTCGAGGTTCGCGAACGTCGAATCAGTCGAGATGGATCTCGAGCGGTGCCGACTCGCCGCGCTGACCAACAATCTCGATCTTCGCATCGCGCGGATCGCGCCCTCGATCGAGTCGGCGAGGGTCAGCGAGGAAGAGGCGAGGTTCAACGCTGCTTTCACGCTGTCCGCCCAGACGGCCGACTTCAATCAGCCGACGGCGTCCACGCTGGTGGCGGCGCAGTCGCAGACCTCCAGGGTCACGCCGGGCGTTCGCATCCCCCTGCGAACGGGCGGGACGGCGACGGTGGACCTGCCCTGGAGCCGCAACAGCGACAACAACGCCTTCTCGACCCTGAACCCCTCGTTCGCCACCGACTTTCAGTTCTCGATCAGCCAGCCACTGCTCCGAAACGCCGGGCGGCGGGCCAATACCGCGTCGCTCCGCATCGCCGTGCTCGACGAGCAGTCGGCCGAGGCCAGGACGAAGCTCGAAGTGATCCGCCAGTTGGCCGCGGTTGATCGATCGTACTGGCGTCTGTACTCGGCGCGCAAGCAGCTCGAAGTCAGGCAGCAGCAGTACGAGCTGGCGGTCGAACATCTCGCCCGGGCAGAGCGGCGCGTGCGTGCCGAACTCTCGACGGAGATCGAGGTGGTTCGGGCGCAGGCGGGCGTGGCGGAGCGTCTCGAGGGAATCATCCTCGCGCAGAACGACGTGCTCACCCAGCAGCGCGAGCTCAAGCGCATCATCAATGAACCCGGGCTCACCATGTCGACGACCACCGCGCTCGTGCCGACAACCCAGCCCGATCCCGTCGAGTACGAGTTCGACCGCGAGAAGCTCATCGCCGAGGCGCTGTCCAACCGCATGGAGATGCTGGAACTCGAGCTGCAACTGGCGGCGGACGCGGCAAGGATCGCGTTCAACAGGAACCAGGCGCTCCCGCTGCTCTCGCTGGACTACACATACCGGCTCAACGGGCTTGGCGGCAGCACCCAGGATGCCATGAAGCAGCTCCGCGACGACGATTTCCAGGATTGGGCGGTCGGGCTCTCGGCCGAGATTCCACTCGACAACGAGCAAGCAAGAAGCCGTGTGCGACAGGCGGTGCTCCTCCGCCAGCAGCGATTGGCCTCCAAGGACGCTCGCTCCCTCTCCATCACGCAGGAGGTGCTCGCGGCGATCGATCAGCTCGACGCGACGTGGCAGCGGATCCTGGCGGCGAGGCAGTCCGTGGTGCTCAACACCCGCGCCCTCCAGGCTGAGCAGAGGCAGTTCGACGTGGGAACCAGCACAAGCACCGACGTACTGGATGCCGCGGCCAGACTCGCCGACGCGCAGCTCGCCGAGATTCGAGCGGTTTCGGACTATCAGATCGCGCAGATCGATCTCTCGTTCGCCACGGGCACCCTGCTCGGTGCGAGCAAGGTCTCCTTCGAGCCCGAGCCGCAGCCCGATCTCGATCGGACCGATCCAGAGGAGAACGTCGACGGGGCCGAACGGGTGAGCCGTTAGCTGCTGCCTTCACGCATGCGTCCGACACCCTCGGGGAACGGGTAGCTCGGGAAGACGCCCACGTTGGCGTGCCGCCACATCGCCGGAGACGGGTAGACGTCGCCGCGGAATCCGGCGTGGTACATCGTCTGGAGCACCGCTTCGAAGGAGGGCTCTCTCGCGTCGGACCCGCGAAGCCGGTTGACGCGCGCGTTCAGGAACGAGACCGAGGCCACGGGCAGCCTCTCTCGCCGGTCCTTGAGCATCTTGGTGCAGGTCACAAATCCGCGGGAGAGATCGTCGAGCGTGAAGTGGTCTCGCCCGCGGGGCCTGAGGATCCCCAGGATCAGCAGGCTGTCCAGATCAAACTTGAGCACGTAGGGCTCGCGGTCGTGGGCGGCGTGCACGCTCACCGCCTGCGTGAACATCTGCGCGTAGGACGTGACGGTGCGCGCCGACCACTGGCTCGTCTGCACCAGTTCGCACAGTTGGGCCACGATGCCGTGCGAGTTGTCCTCGTCGTTCACGGCGCAGATCACCGTGCGATATCGCCCGTCCAGCAGATCCCGGAGCATGTCCTGCCCCCAGAGCACGCGAAGTCTCGCGTTGGGGGTCAGTTTCCCGCCCGCGCCCGGAAGAAGGCTGACCCGATCGGGCATCGCGTCGGAGGCGAGGATCCGCTCCCCGTCGCCGTCATACAGACGCACGGTGTCGCTGCTGTGTGGCTTGTGCATAGGAACCTCCCGAGTTCTGAAAAGTCTACCCGGGCTCGCTCGCGGAAGTTCGCGCCGGAACATCGCGACACGCGAACAATCCGCCATGACCGACGCCGACGTGCTGGTTCGACATCTCCGGGGGTGCTGCCGAGGCGTGCTCTCGACGGACGGCACGGTCGAGCCCGTGCTGCTGGCGATCGACCCCCTCGCCGGCGTGCTTGTTCTCAATGCGCCCACCCTGTTCGACCCCGGCGAAAGCTGCACCCTTCACGCGCCGGACGAGGGCGATGACTCCGCCGCGATGCTCGTCGAACTGGCTCAGACCGACCCCGCCCAAGATCCCGCGTGCGACAGACTTCTGGGTTTGCACGGCCGGGCCGAGCACCGCGGCTGGTATCGCGCCACCATCGACAGCGCGAAGCACAGCGGCTGTTTCGTGCCGGGGGAAGCGATCCGGCTCGCCCACAGCCTGCTCCCTCTCGAACGTCGCCTCTGCAAGGCATCGGTCTCCTTCGACGGGCCCCGCATCGTCGGGGTTGATCCGTGCGGCATCTGGCTGCGAGGACGCACCGGACCCATGAGGCTCGATCTCGGGTTCTTCGCCGACACCGAGGAGCCACTGATCTCGCTCGCCGCACGACACCTCGGAACCACGCCATGACCTCATCCCGACCGCTCCGCGAAGCCCATGTGCACCTCGCCTGGCGCGGCCGTGCCCTGGGGATGCTGCGCCTCGGGAATGTCGCTTCTCCCCGCGAGTGCCTTGAACTCGTCGAGGCCGAGTCCCATCGCCTTGACGCCCGGGGCGCCAAGGACTGGCTCATGGGCGTTCAGATGCGTGTCGAATCGTGGAGCGATCCTCGCTGGCCCACGCGCAGCGAGCTGGACCGCGTCACCGCGGGCCGACCCGCCTGGCTCATGTCGTTCGATCATCACAGCCTGGTCGCCAACTCCGCCGCCCTCAAGGCCGCCGGATTCTCCGATTCCTCCGCCGATCCCGCGGGGGGTGTGCTCGGCCGCAACACCGACGGACGCCTGACAGGGCTTTGCCTCGAATCCGCGTGCCGGCGCGTGCGCGAGGCGGCGCCCGAACCGCCGCTCGCCGAGTCCCGCGAACACGTACGGGCCGCCCTGGCGGACCTGCATTCTCTTGGCTTCGTGGAAGTGCACGACCTACTCACCCAGCCCTGGCTTCCCCCGCTGCTCGCCGATCTCCACGACGCGGGCGAACTACCGATGCGAATCTCACTCTTCCCTCTGGTCGAGCACGCCGCTCAGGTGGCCCGCGATCGAGCCGCGTGGGCAAGGCCGGGTCTCGACCTGGCGGGCGGCAAGATCTTCGTCGACGGCACGCTCAACGCCCGAACCGCGTGGATGCTCTCCCCGTACGCCGACCCCCTCCCCGATCACCCGCGGGGCACACCCCTGCTGACCTCCGAGCAGATCGCCGACGCGATCCTGCACTGCCGCTCGCTGGGCATCGGGCTCGCCGCGCACGCGATCGGCGACGGCGCCGTGCGCGCCTGCCTCGACGCGGCCGAACGAACCCACAACGCCGGATCCCCTCGGCTGCGCATCGAACACGCCGAGCTGATCGACGAGCAGGACATCCCCCGATTCGCCCGTCTGGGCGTCGCCGCCAGCGTCCAGCCGTGCCACCTCCTCTACGACATCGAGGCGCTCACCCGCTGGCTCCCGCACCGTCTCGATCGGGTGCTCCCTCTCCGCGATCTCCTCCAGGCGGGGCTTGTGCCCGGACGCGACCTGCTTTTTGGCTCCGACACCCCGATCGTCCGCCCCAACCCGGAAGACTCCATCATCGCCGCGGTTCGGCGGGCCCGCGTCCCCGGGTCTGTCGGCGGTCCTCCCTGCCCCCCCATCGCCCCCGAGCAGACCCTCACCGAAGCCGAGGCCTGGGCCTGCTTCCGGCCGTCCTGAGGCCTCCCGAACGCGACCCGTTCTCGCCGCGTCCCGGTCAATTCCTATCATCCCCCGCTGACCGTGACGAGCGATCACGCACCAGGCCTGGAGACGCCGCATGCTCCCCACCATCCGGTACAACAACATCATCGCCAGCGACGAGGCCCGCGCCGCGCAGGCTGCGGCCGATCAGGCGCCCAACCTCCCCGCCGACGAGATCGACGCCGACAAGTTCTACATCACGCAGCACTACCACCTCTACACCCCGGAGAACCACGACGTCTGGCGCGACCTCTACGACCGCCGCTGGACCGTGCTCGAACAGCAGGTCTCCCGTCAGTTCATCGAGGGGATGAAGATCCTCCGTCTCACGCGCGACCGCCTCCCGCTGCTCGACGACGTGGTCCTCGACCGCGACATCACCATCGCCGGCGGCGTCCGCGTCCCCAAGGGAACCAGGCTCGACGGAATCAACAAATTCCTCCAGGCCCAGTCCTCCTGGGCTTCGTACGGCGTGCCGGGGTACCTCCCCGCCAAGAGCTTCTTCGCCTGCCTCGCCCAGCGCGAGTTTCCCACCACCGTCCTCATCCGCCCGCGCGAGGTCATGGACTACCTCCCCGAACCCGACATCTTCCACGATGTCTTCGGACACGTCCCCCTGCACACCCTCCGTGTCTTTGCCGACTTCCTCCAGACCTACGGCCGGGCCGCGCTCCTCTGCGATGACGAGGTCCACATCAAGCGTCTCGGTCGGCTCTTCTGGTTCACCGTCGAGTTCGGGCTGATCCGCGAGGATGGACAGATCAAGGTCTACGGCTCGGGGCTCGTCAGCAGCCACGCCGAGAGCGAGTACGCGCTCAAGGGGCAGTGGGAACAGAAGGGCCGCTCCGCTCCCGACTGCACCCCGCGCGAGGTGCCCGAATACCGCCCGTTCGATCTCGAGCGGATCTGCAACACGGACTTTGAGATCGATCACTACCAGCCCATCTACTACGTGCTGGAGAGCTTCGAACAGCTGCGCGACGCCATGAACCGGTACGCCGAGCAGGTCATCGGCGAGGCCGGACTCGCCAAGGCCGGCGTCCGCTGACGCCCGCCCGCAACTCCGCTTCTCACGGCTCACCAAGAAACAGGCCCGCGGGCGCTCAACCCGCGGGCCTGGTCATTTCATCGACACCGAACGCGAGAATCACTCATCGTCACGCCGGGCCGGCGTCATCACGCCCGACTCGGCTTCGGGTTGGCGCCCGAACGGGCCGAACCCGGGGAGGTTCACCGTCGTCTGGCTGGGGTTATAGATGTAGTTCGCGTCGAGCACCTTCGTGATCCGCACGCGGGCCTCGTCAAGGTGGCTGCGGGAGTACGGGTCAAGCCCGCCGGCGTCCTTGAACTTCTCGAGCTTGCCCTTCAGTTCACGAAGCTTGGCCGTCGCGAGCGTCTGCACGGGCTTGCTCGCTGCCCCGCTGCCCAGACCCCGCAGCGACAGGTCCAGCAGGCGGTCGAGGTGCTCCCGCTGCAGGTTTCGGCGGAGGCTCGAGATCATCGGCTTGCGGGCCGTGAACGACCCGCCCGCAGACTGCTCGAGCTCCGTCCACACCGCGGCCGACACGGTGTCGAACAGCTCCGGCAGCGTGAAAGCATCCTGATCCGCCGGCACGCGGAACTCGTTGTCAAAGACGCGCCGCATCGTCGTCGGGTTCATCACCCGCGTGAGCGCCGAGGCCTGAATACCCGAAATCCGATCGTGGATCGGCCAGGCATTCTCCTGCATCGCCTCGCCCTGCCCGCCCGCGTCGAGCCACTTGTCAACGGTCATCTTCTCGAGGATCTGCGGCGTAAGGCCGAACGCCTCATCACGGAAGGTCTGCTCGATGATGAACTTCAGCGCGTCGCGCTGCTTGGCTGCCTCGACGGGAACGATCGGGTTGCGCCCGTTCGGATCGCCCTTGCGATCGCGGTTCACGTGCGCGCCGCCGATCCACGGGCCCATGATGGCGATCCCGCGGACCTGCATCCCGAGGGTCATCTCGTACCCGCGACGCATCTTCGACCAGCTCTCCCCGTCCTTCACGAACGAATCAAGCAGCCGGGCGCGGTGCCACTTGGCCAGCTGCGCCTGCGTCTTGCAGTACTCCAGCGGATCGCCCGCGAAGTCGTACCGCTGGATGTACGGGTCGGTCCCCGTCGTGTCTTCGTCCGTGCCATAGACCAGCTCGGGCTCCGCCACGCGCTTGAGAACGTCCTTCGGATCCCCGAAGGTGTACCCGTACTCCACCGCCCACATGTCGTAAGGCCCGACCCCGATCAGGGAGTAGTTGCCCAGCTTCTGAGGCTGGATCGCCGGCGCCTTGTCGCCTTCCTTGCCCTCGCCCTCCTTCTTCTCGCCCGCCGGGGCGGCGTCGCCCTCGGGGATGTTGAAGTTGATGGGGAGGTAATCCATCACCGACCCCGCGAAGGGCTTCTTGTCCTTCACCTCGGGGCTGTTGATCTGCGCCATCGTGTAGATCGAAGACGCCTTGAAGTTGTGACGAAGCCCGATCGTGTGCCCAACCTCGTGGGTCACCAGGTCCGCCAGCAGAGGCCCGATGAACCACTCGGGAACCCCGTCGAGCAGATCCGCCGTGGCCGCCCCGCCGGGCGCGGCCGCGTCCATCGGCCCGGTGTACCCGCTGCCCGCGTCCAGGCCCATGCCCTCGAGGTACATCCGCATCATCGCGACGTCGAAGGCCTTCCCGTCCGCCGCCATGCAGAACCCGTTCACCTGGCTCCGCCGACGCACGAGCCCGGAGAACTCCCCGGTCCCCAGCATCGGCCCGCCGTCACCGTGGATCGCCTGCGCCAGCGGATGGCCGCCGTACGCCACGACCCCGCGGGCCTGCCGCTGCGCCATGATCATGTCACGGTGCTCCGGCGGCGCCAGACGAACGCGAGGATCCCACTCCGGCCTCGAATCAAGCCACGCCAGCGTCTCGGGGCTCATCCCCTCCATCGCCAGCTTCGGCATCACGTTCGTGAAGTTGTTCCAGAAGTGGCGGATCCACCCGTCCGTCAGGATGATGTCCGCGTCCAGGATCTCGCCCGTGTACGGATTCACACGGCTCGGCCCGATCGCCGTGCCCTGGTCGTTCGCCAGCCAGCGCACGAAGTTCCAGCGCACGTCCTCCGGATCCTTGTCCATGTACGCGCCCGTCTCCGCGTCCTGCTGACGAACCTCGATCGCGTTCAGGATCCCGATCTTCTCGTACGCCTTGTTCCACTCCAGCACGCCCGTCTCCACCCAGCGGCGATACCGCACCGGCACCGTGCTCTCGATGTAGAACACGATCGGCTGCTTCGGCGGGCTCAGCTTCAGCCGCGGATCACGCTTCTCCAGGTGCCACCGGTTGATGTACCGCACCCACTTCTGCGAGTCCACGAACTTCCCAAGATCCCGGTACGTCGTCGTGAAGTACCCCACGCGCTCGTCCGCCTCACGCGGCTTGTACCCGGGCGTCCCCTGCAAGAGGCTGATCGAATAGTGGAACTGCTGCAGCCGCCCGTTGCCCGTCGGCATCTCGAACGCCAGCTCGACGTTCTGCGGGAACGCCTTCGCCTTCGAGATCGACGCCAACCGCGCGTTCCCGCCGCGACCGAAGAACGTCGACGCACGCCCCGCCAGCAGCTCGTCCATGTCGATCACGGGCTGCCCGTTCGGGCCCATCGTCACGATCGGAAGATCCAGGATCACCCGATCCGTGAACAGCCGCTTCACCGAGTCCTTGCTCTCACGGTCACCCGTGCTCTGCGTCTCAAGGTTCGGCTCCATCAGCAGCAGCCGGTTGTCCTGCCTCTTCCAGTACACCAGCACGTCGCCCGCCTGCAGCCCGGCATACTCCTCGCCCGTGCTCACCGTCAGCGCGACGAAGTGCTTCTGGTTCTCGTACCCGCGGGGCAGCTCCGCCAGCATCTGCCCCTTCCTCCGATCCACCCAGATCCCGTAGAGCGTCTCGCCGCCCTCGGGGTTCGGGACCTTCTCAAACCCCTTCGACACCTGCGCGAAAGGCGGGAACTCCGGCGGCGGCGCACCCTCCTGCCCGTACGCCGGCACCACACCCATCGCCAGCCCGCAGGCCACCGTCACCGCCCAGACGCGACCAACATTCACCTTCATGACGCTCTCCATGTACACGCCGCCACGGCCCATGCTCTTCCGCAAACTCCACCAGCCCGGACTACGCCGGGCCTCCACGGTACTCCCGGGCGCAGCGATGGTTGCATCATCGCTCGCCCGCCCCACCACCCACACCACCACCCGCTCGTTCATGCTACATCATCCGCCGCCCGCACGCCCCAGCCCCAGCACGAGCCACACCACGAGCCCGCCGAACACCGCCCCCGCCAACTGCACCCGCCAATCCCGCGAGATCATCTCCGTCGGGTCGTCGTACTCCCCGCGCTCCACCAGCACGATCGCCCGCAGAAGCCCGTACGTCGCAGGCAGCATCGTCAACCACAACAGGTTGAACCCCCGCGTGTACTGCGCCTCGTGCGCCTGCACATACATCGCATACGTCACCAGCACCGCCACCGCCGTCACCACCACGCTCATGCGCAGCAAGTCGTCCGTGTACACCCCCTGCACCGTGCGCACGCTCGACGCCTCCGCCCCTGCTTTCTGCATCAACTTCCGCTCTCCCAACCGCTTGCAGAACGCCAGGAACATCGCCAGAAACAGCGTCACGTTCAAAAGCCACGTCGAGGGCGTCACCCCCGCCGCCGCGCAACCGCCCAGCACCCGCAGCACAAACCCCAGCGACAGCGACATGACGTCCGCCATCACCACCCGTTTCAGGACGAACGAATACCCCAGCACATTCGCCGCATACACCCCCGCCGCGATGAACGTCCACCACGCCTCCGCCGCCGGCAGCGTCGCCAGGAGCGCGACCGCCCCGATCACCAGCAGCGACGCGAACGACACCGCCTGCAACGGCTGGACCATCCCCGCCGCGATCGGCCGATTCCGCTTCCTCGGGTGCAGCCGATCCTTCGGCGCATCCACAAGGTCATTCACGACATAGCACGCGCTGCTCACCAGCGCGAACGCCCCCGCCGCCACCAACGCCCCCGGCACCACGTCGCGCCAATCCCGCGACGGGTCCGTTAGCCCGTACAAAGGCCCAACCATCACAAAGACACTCTTCGACCACTGCCGCGGCCGCGCCAGCCGCACCAACGCCCAGCCCAACCCCCACCCGCCTCCGCCGCCCCCGCCTGTGTGTCCGGTGTCACCCTTCATCCGACCCCCTCCATCGGCCAGTTACCCCCGATCGAGCAAATAGTCCGCGCAAACCTCCCGCCGTTCCTCCCGCGCGGCATGGGTGCCAGAAAACCTCAGTCCGGGCGTGGTTCGTCCGATACAGGCTACTGTCGGACGCCGCCGAGACACCGACCCTCGGCGTCGAAAGACACTCGATCTGGTGGTTCCTGGGGTGCGGATGGCGAGAACCCCGATCGGGCGAGCGTCGTAGGCAAGGCTTTGCGTCGGGCATCGAGGAAGGACGGATTCACGAATGGCCACCCCGCGTCGCGCGCTCATCACCGGCATCACCGGACAGGACGGCTCCTACCTCGCCGAGTTCCTCATCGAGAAGGGGTACGAGGTGCACGGCATCATCCGCCGCTCCTCCTCCTTCAACACCGGCCGCATCGACCACCTCTACCTCGACCCGCACCTCAAGGGCGGCAAGCTCAAGCTCCACTACGGCGACCTCTGCGACGCCAACGGGCTGGCCAAGCTCATGCAGCAGATCCGCCCGCACGAGGTCTACAACCTCGGCGCGCAGTCGCACGTCCGCGTCTCCTTCGACATGCCCCTGTACACCGCCGACAGCGTCGCGATGGGCGCCCTGCGCCTGCTCGAAGCCGTCCGCGAGTTCCAGCAGGAGTCCGGGCAGCAGGTTCGCTACTACCAGGCGAGCAGCTCCGAGCAGTACGGCAAGGTGATCGAGACGCCCCAGACCGAGAACACGCCCTTCTACCCGCGCTCGCCCTACGCCTGCGCCAAGGTGATGGCCCACTGGGCGACCGTCAACTACCGCGAGAGCTACGGGATGCACGCCTCGTGCGGCATTCTCTTCAACCACGAGAGCCCGCGCCGCGGCGAGACCTTCGTCACCCGCAAGATCACCCGCGCCGTCGGACGCATCAAGCTGGGCCTGCAGGACAAGGTCTACCTGGGCAACCTCGACAGCAAGCGCGACTGGGGCTACGCCGGCGACTACGTCAAGATGATGTGGATGATGCTCCAGCAGGAGAAGCCCGACGACTACGTGATCGCCACGGGCAAGACCATCAGCGTGCGCGAGTTCTGCGAGCTGGCGTTCAACCACGTCGGGCTCGATTACAAGGACTTCGTCGCCTTCGACCAGCGCTACCTGCGCCCGGCCGAGGTCGACCTGCTGCTGGGCGACCCCACCAAGGCCAAGCAGAAGCTCGGCTGGGTCCCCACCACCACCGTCGAGCAACTGGCGGCGATGATGGTCGATCACGACCTCGAACTGGCGAAGCGCGAGAAGACCCTGCGCGACGCCGGGCACAAGTTGCCCGAATACGCCGGGCACGATCAGTAACGACGACGCCGTCGGCCCATCGCCAGCACCCCCGCCGAGACCACCGCCAGCGTGGCCGGCGTGGGGATCGACGTGATCACCCACACCACCGCCTGCTCGCGCGTGTACCCCTGCCGCATCGCCCGACCGGAGATCCGCACCGTCCCGTCCGACGACACGCTGATCGCCGACGCGACCGACTCCCAGTACTCCGAGCCCAGGAACCCGTGCAGGTTCACCGCGCTCCCCGCGTCGTCCCCCAGCCACAGCGTCGCCCCGCCGTACCCGTCCGCCCCGCGCACAAACCCCACGTGAAGAGCCCCCGTCGTCGCGTAGACCTCCGCCGCGATCGACCCCTCCGGCGTCAGATCCACGAACGACGACGCCGACCCGCGCCACAACGCCGCCCGGTACCCCACCTCGGCCAGCAGCACGCTGCCCACCTGCACGTTCCCCGCCACGCCCATCGCGCTCCCGTCGATGTACCCCTCCGGCTGCAGGTCCACGTACGACCCCGGCGTCCCGCGCCACATCGCCGCCCGAAACCCGCCCGACGAGAACAGCACACGCCCCACCTGCGACGACCCGTCGGTGCCCACGGCGAAGGAATCATGCGACCCCGCCGGCGCCAGATCGCGCGACGTCCACGCCGCAAGATCCCACACCGCCGCTCGCCGTCGCCCGCCGACGTTGGCGTCGTACCCCACGCCCACGACCTGGTTCCCCGAGATCGCCAACGCCTCGGTCCCCAGATAGCGGTTGGGGTTGTAGGGGAGCACGCGGTACGACTCGGCCGTGCCCTCCCACACCACCGCGCGGCTGCCCATCATGCCACCGAGCCGCCCGACCTGCCGCCCGCCGTGCATCCCGTACACCCACCCGGTCTCGAAGTCCGTTCCTTGGGGCAGCAGGTTCCGCATCGATCCAGAAGAACCTTCCCACAACACCGGGTAGTACCTGTTGATCGTGTCCGGCTGGCCCATCCACGCGTACCCGCCCTGCAGCGTGCCGTCGGCGGCGAGCCCGCTCGACGCGGACGCCATGCCATCGGGGTGCAACGACACCGCGAACCAATCGGCCGAGCACACGCGCGACGCCAACCCGACCGCGCAGATCATCAAGGCGCGCTTCATCGCGCCCCCTCCCGGTCGGCGTCGACCCAGTACGCGAGCAACGCGAGATCTTCCGCGTCGATGAAGTCATCGCCGTTGAGATCGCCCGCCATCTCGCGGCTCGCGATCGCGAGCATGAGCGTCTCTTCATCGCCCGGGGCAAATCGTGCACCAAGCGGCCCGGTGGGGCAGAGATTCACCGTGATCTTGTTGGTGAACAACCGCCGCCCCGTCCACCCACCAAGCCCATCAGGACGCCGAGCGACATACAGCGGATAGAGTCGGCGCTGACTCTCACCGGCCACGGGCATCGCGAAGAAGTCGCCGAGAGCATTCCCCGTGGCCGGAAACGTGTGCTGGGTCAAACGAGTATTGCTAAGGACCGAAAAGCTGCTCGCGCCCCACTGGATTCTGGCGAAGTAGACGTCACACATCGAGTTCATATACGCAGGGCTGGCCTGATCGTTCCGGTTGTCGTAGTACATGAGACAGAGAACCCCTTGGCAATCAACAGCGAGAGCGATGCCGCACTGATCGGGGCCCGTCCCGCTAACAAGCGTCGGGTCGACTCCCAATGATGTGTCCGATAGTCTGATGTAGTCAAACCCAGGCTGATCCCCCCAAGTCGCACCATTATTGATACTTCTGAAGATATAGACATCTGAGTTTCTGTCGACGTTGATGCTGCCGTCGCTTGCCGATCGTCCGACAAAAGCGACATAACACGTCGCTTGGGAACTACGCCGATCTATCGCAATGCATGGCGAACTGCTGCGTCGGTCGATCCCGTAGGCCCAGTCGCCAACATCCAAGTTCGTGCCCCCTACTCGACCAACCTCGATCGAAGACTGTCCATCAAGAAGAATGGGCGGGTAGGCCGTCGGTCCCCACGTTGCGCCCCCATCATTGGAACGCATGATGTAGGGTCGTCGATCATTGTACATCCCCGCGCCGGTCGCCGGCACAATCCCGTCACGGCTGACAACGGTGATGCTTCCATCATTTCCAATAACCGACTGCGCCGCCCAGCCTTCGTAGTCACAGGGTGTGGTGAGCGTCGCTGGTCGGAGACGGACCGGCGATCCTGAGGGCCCAAGCAAATCGTCGGAGGGGGCGAACTGAATGGGCCCAATGTTGAGACCCGTGCAGGGACCAACGCCAGTGGGTCGCCGAGAGCTGGTGATGCTGAATCGCGTCTGCCCAAGGTTTCCATATCGTGGGCCCGCCGCGATAGACGGCCGATCGTTGACAGGAACGTCTCCAAAGACGCCATTGAAAACCGAGGATTGGCCGGGGTCGCGATAGGTTACACGAATCAGATCCGGCGTTGGTGCTGTGTCTTGCCCCCCGAGAAAGATGCGGCCCGATCCCGGGGCGCAGACCGCGAGCGGGTCGAGCACACCGAAAGGCAACGTGCCGTACGTCCACGTGCTCGCACCGTCATTGCTGATCGCGTAACAGCCCCCATAGGCCACGATGGCGAGCTCGTTCTCATTGATCTGGCTGCCCGCCCCGGTGACCTCGAACCACTCGCTCTGGTTGCATGTCGGGCTGAGTTCGATTTGCGGCCCGACCGTGAGCGCTGGCGGAGCCGCCCCGGCAAGGACCGATGGACCGATGGCCACCAAGGCCGCCGTTCTGAAGCACCGAGAATGCATCTGACACCTCCGTGGTCAGCCAAGACCTCTTTCAAGGTACCTCGGGTTGCAACTTGAGCAAGCAAAAGACGCCACTTTGAGGTTGATTCACAAGGACATCACTCTCTCGCGGCGGCTGTTCGGGCTTCGCTCGGTTTGATGCCGGCGGCTACGATGGGGCATGTCGCTGCTCTCCACGTCGCTGCGCAAGGCGCGGATCGCCCTCGACCCCAGGCTCGCGGTGGTCCGGGTGGCGCTGCGGAACAGCCTGTGCTCTCCCCGCCGGCTGCTGGGGCTGCGGGCCGTCGCCGCCGCCGCCGCACGGCGCGGCGTGGGCGGGGCCTTCGTGGAATGCGGGACGTACCGCGGGGGGTCGGCCGCGGTGATCGCGGATCGGCTCGCGCGGGCCGACCCGTCGCTGCACGTGTACCTCTTCGACGTCTTCACGGGGATGCCCAAGCCCGGCGAGCAGGACCCGCGCGAAGCGTGGGACGACGTGGGCAAGTTCGTCGCGAGCCCGGAAATCGTCCGCCGGACCTTCGCCGACGCGCACGTGCCCGTCGCGCCCGAGCGCCTCACGATCGTGCCGGGGCTCTTCGAGGCGACGCTCCCGGGGTTCGAGCCGCCCGAGATCGCGTTCCTGCACGTCGATTGCGACTGGCACGACCCGGTGAAGATGGTGATCGAGAAGTTCTTCGACCGCGTGAAGCCCGGCGGAACGATCGTCTTCGACGACTACGGGCACTGGTCCGGGTGCCGCAAGGCCGTGGACGCCTTCCTCGCGTCGCGCGGGCTGAAGGTTCGTCTGACGGCGATCGATTCGACCAGCCATTACTTCGTCAAGCCGTGAGCACCCCCGCGACCAACGCCGGTCTGGGCGAACGCCCCACGCTGGACGAACGGTCGGCGTACGTCCCCCGCGCGCGGCAGGAGCGGTGGATCGTCGGGAACCTCGCGCGGGAGATCCCCGCCGCGATCGAACGCTTCGCCCCCCGCGCGGGCCGGGCGCTCGACGTGGGCTGCGGGCGGCAACCCTTCCGCACGCTGCTCGAATCGCGCGGGCTGGCGTACGAAGGGCTCGACACGCAGCAGAACGCCGACGGCACCGTGGTGCACCTCTGCGCGATCGACGCCCCGCTGCCCGCCCCGCTCGCCGCGGCACGCCCCTTCGCGTTCATCCTGTGCACCGAGGTCTTCGAGCACGTCGCCGACTGGCACGCCGCGTGGAGCAACCTCACTACGCTGCTCGCGCCCGGGGGGCGGGCGCTGATCACCTGCCCGCACGTGTATCCGCTGCACGAGGAGCCCTACGACTTCTGGCGGCCGACCTCCTTCGCCCTGCGCACCTTCGCCGCCCGCCACGGGCTCGCCGTGGTCGATGAGCGGCGGGTCGGGGAGGGGTGGGACGTGCTGGGCACCGTGCTGGCGGGGATGAAGCCCAAGCCGGCGGGGTTCGGGCCCGTGTCGCTGCTCGCCGCGGGAGCCGCCCGGGTGCTCCGCGCGGGGCTGCTGGCGCTGGCGAAGCGTCGCTGGCTCGCCGCCGCCGCCCCCATGGCGACCAAGCTCTACCTCTCGAATCTCATCGTGGTGGAGAAGCCGGCGTGAGGATCCTGTTCTTCTCGAGCATGGGCGGCTCGTCGTGGGGCGGCAGCGAGGAACTCTGGGCCGCCGCCGCCCGTGCCGCGCTCGCCGATGGGCACGCCGTCGCGGTCAGCGTCTTTGACTTTGGAACCTTACCCGAGCAGGTGCTCGCGCTGCAGCGGTCCGGCGCCACGCTCATCGTGAGGCCCCGCCGCCACGCGACGCTCGCGGATCGCGCGCGGCAGTGGTTCGCCCGTCCGCCCTGGCTCGGCGCGGTCGAGGCCTTCGCGCCCGACCGGATCTGCCTCTCGCAGGGATCCGCGTACGAGTGCGTCGGCCGCCGCTCCACCCGCCCGCTGCTGGAGTTTCTGGAGCGCACGCGCACGCCCGCGGTGAACGTGGTGCAGTTCAACGAGCCCAAGCACGACCTGCCGGGCTCGACCCTGGCGCGGGCCCGCCGATTGCACGACCGTTGCCACGCCAACACGTTCGTGGCGGCGCGCAACATCGACGAGGCCGCCGCGACCCTAGGCGCACCTGTCCCCCGCGCCCGCGTCGTGCGCAATCCCGTCAACCTGCGCGACACCTCCCCTCTCCCCTGGCCGGCGGTGCTGACGCCCGCCTTGGCGTGCGTCGCCCGCCTGCACGTCGACGCGAAGGGTCAGGATCTGCTGCTCGAAGCCCTCTCGACGCGACCCTGGCGGCACGAGCCCTGGTCGCTCTCGCTCTTCGGCGCGGGGCAGGACGAGGCCCGCCTCCGCGAGCAGGCCAAGACCCTCGGCCTGGCCGACCGCGTGCACTTCCGCGGCACCACGTCCGACCTCCGGGCCGTGTGGGCCGGTCACCACCTCCTGGTGCTCCCCTCCCGCGCCGAGGGCACCCCCCTCGCGATGGTCGAGGCGATGCTGCTGGGCCGCCCGTGCCTGGTCACCAACGTCGGGGGCTGCGCCGACTGGATCCGCGACGGGCACAACGGGTTCCTCGCGACGCCGACCTTGCCCGGGATCGCCGACTCGCTCGACCACGCCTGGGCCGCCCGCGACCGCTGGGCCGCCCTCGGGCGAGCCGCCCGCGCCGACGCCGAACGCCTCCACGACCCCGACCCCGGCCGAACCCTCCTCCGCCTGCTCGAAGAGGCCTCCGTACACTGATCGCGATGGCCTCGCACCCCGACGCACGCCCGCCCGTTCACCGCGCACGCAAGCGGGGTGTCGTCTCCCGCGCCCTCGACCGGGCCGCCCAGCGCCGGTTCTTTGAACGCCTCATCAAGCACACCAACAACTTCGACAAGGTCTCCTGGCTCGGCACGCCCGTCTGGCAGAACGTCTTCGACCTGTGGACCATCCAGGAAACCATCGCCGCTGTGCGCCCCGACGTCCTCATCGAAACCGGCACCAACCGCGGCGGCTCGTCCTTCTTCTACGCCCAACTCTTCGACCTGCTCTACCCCGGCGATCTGTCCAAGGGCCGACTGTGGACCGTCGACATCGAGAAGCTCCACGACCTGCGCCACCCTCGCGTCACCTGCCACCTCGGAAGTTCCACCGCCCCCGAGACCCTCCAGGCTCTCAAGGACTGGATCGGCCCCGGCAACCCCCGCGTCATGGTCATCCTCGACAGCGACCACTCCCGTGCGCACGTCCGCGCCGAACTCGAGGCCTACGCCCCGCTCGTCTCCCCCGGCAGCTACCTCCTCTGCCAGGACGGCGTCATCGACGACCTGCCCATGTTCCACAAGAACGGCGAGCAGGGCCCCCGCCTCGCCATCGACGACTTCTTCGCCACCAGCCCGCACGCGCGCCATTTCGAGATCGACCACGAACGCTGCGAACGATTCCTCATCACGCACCACCCAAAGGGGTGGATCCGCCGCCTGCCGACGGAAACGTCGCCTGATTGAGACTCATTCTCAGCCTCGCTAGAGTCGGTCATGAGCCTGCTCACCGAAGCCCCGCCGGCGTCCACGCCGCTTTCCGCATGCCGACCCGGCGACATCGGTCGCGTCACCCAGATTTCGCTCCCTGCGTCGGACGCCTCGATGCTCCGGGCGATGGGTTTGCGGGTGGGCGCGATGGTGCGGATCTCCCGGGTCGGTGAGCCCAGTGTGGTCGAGGTCATCAGCGGGCACGAGTGCCGCTGCCATTGCCGATGCCGAATCGGCGTCGCACGGACCCTCGCCGCCGCCATCACGCTGACTCTTGGGGCCTGACCGATGACCACCACAGACGCCCCCGGGCCCCGCCACGTGGTCTTTCTCGGCAATCCCAACACCGGCAAGACCACGCTTTTCAATCGTCTCAGCGGGCTCAAGGCCAAGACGAGCAACTTCCCGGGCACGACGCAGGAATCTCGCACGGCCCATCTGCACGATGCCGAAGGCCCCATCGCGATCATCGACCTGCCTGGGGTTTACTCGCTCGAACTCGACATGAGCGAGGCGAGCATCTGCCGCGAGGTTCTTGCGGGGCGCCTCGCTCCCACTGGCGAACGAGCGGGCGACCCGGACGCCGTCCTCGTCGTCGTCGACTCCACCAACCTTGCCCGCAATCTCATCCTCGTGGGCGAGGTATTGCGCCGAAGGCTGCCCACGATCGTTGCCCTCAACATGATGGACCTGGCCGACCGCGAGGGGCTCGCGATCGACGCCGAGCAACTCGCCGAACGCCTGGGCTGCCCCGTGCTCCCCATTTCCGCCCGCAGCGGACGCGGCACGGAGCGGATCCTCCCCGCGGCGCGGCGAGCCACCATCCCCAACCACACCCCGCCGGGCACGCGCGAAGGTCTCGAAGCCTGGGCCGACGAGGTCTACGCAGCCGTCGTCCGTCGAGTCCCTGTCGGGCATGCCGACGATCACGAGGGCGCACCCGCCCACCCGCACGACCACGACGACCGGACGATGCCGGATCTCACCGACCGCATCGACCGCGTCACCATGCACCCCCTCGTCGGCCCGCTGCTTCTTCTGGCGGTCATGGCGGCCCTGTTCTGGTCCATCTTCAGCCTCGCCGCCTATCCCATGGATTGGATCGACTTCGTGTTCGGCACGCTGACCGAACGACTCAACAGCTCGCTCCCGCCGGGGATTCTCACCGATCTCTTCGTCAACGGCGTGGTTGCCGGGATCGGCGCCACCGTCATCTTCCTCCCGCAGATCTGCCTTCTGTTCTTCCTGCTCTCCCTCCTCGAAGACACCGGCTACCTCGCGCGGGGCGCCATGCTCGTGGATCGCCTTCTGCGGCCCTTCGGTCTTCCCGGGCATGCCTTTGTGCCCCTCCTGAGCAGCCACGCCTGCGCCCTCCCGGGCATCATGTCCGCACGGGCAGTCCCTGATTCGCGAGATCGCCTCGCCACGATCCTCGTCGCGCCCTTCATGACCTGTTCGGCGAGGCTTCCCGTGTACATCCTGCTGATCACGCTGCTTTTCCGCGACAGCCCGATGCAGGCGGCGCTCGCGTTCGTCGGCTGCTACGCCTTGGGCATTCTGGCCGCCCTCCTCAGCGCGTTGCTCGCCCGCCGCACGATTCTCCGGGGGCAAAGCCGCCCCATGATCCTCGAGCTGCCCACCTACAAGCTCCCGAGCCTGCGCACCGCGCTGATCACCACCGCCGATCGAGCCTGGACCTTCCTGAAGAAGGCCGGCACGACGATTCTCGCCATCTGCATCGTGCTCTGGTGGCTCGGGAACTACCCGCACCCGACGCAGCCGGCGCAAACCGCGATCGATCTCCGCGAGAGTGCGACGCAGATTCGTGCCGGCGCCGATGTCACCCTCTCGGTCGATGGCGCCGCCGTGAATCCCTCGGCCATCCCCGAGAACGAGCGCGCCGCGCTCGCCGAGTCTCTGGACCAGCAGGCGGAGCGGGTCGACGCCGTCGCCTCACAGACCCAGACGTTCATGGGACGCCTCGGGCGGTTTGTCCAGCCCGTCTTCGCGCCCCTCGGGTACGACTGGCAGCTCTCCGTCGGCGTTCTCTCCAGCTTCGCCGCCCGAGAGGTCTTCGTCTCCACCATGGCCGTTGTCACCACGGGCTCGGACGACGCCGAGGATGAGAGCATCATCTCCTCGGTGCAGAACGCCAGACGCGACGACGGCACGCCGGTCTTCACCCGTCCGGTCGCCTGGTCGCTCCTGGTCTACTACGTGCTCGCGATGCAGTGCCTCCCCACCTTAGCCGTCACCGCCCGCGAGACCGGGCGAGCCCGCTGGGCGTTGCTCCAGCTCGCATGGATGTGCGGCCTGGCCTACGCTGCCGCCTTGCTCACGTACCAGATCGCCTCACGCCTGGGGTAAGTCCGCCGTGACGACGCTCGCGACCATCGCGCCCTCCGCTGCCGCCTTCCCCTGGCACGATTGGCAGTTCTGGATCGCCAGCACCATCGCGCTGGTCGCGCTGATCGCGCTGTTCCGCAAGTTCCTTCCCGCCCGATGGCTTCCGGGGTTCCTCGCCCGAGGCAAGTCCGGCGGACGAAAGGTCACGCTCACCATCGACGGAAAGTCGCCCGCCCGCGCGGATGCTCGCAAACCCTGAAGATCCGCCGAACGACCACCCACCCGGGTTTCTCAGCACCCGGTCTCGTACGCCGTCACGAACGCGTCGAAGTCGATGAAGTCCACGAATCCATCGCCGTCAAAGTCGGCGGTGAACGTGTCGCCGCTCTCGAACGCCTGAACGAACGCGTCAAAGTCGAAGAAGTCGATGAACCCGTCCCCGTCCACGTCCGCCGGGCACAAGGGTGTCACGTCGCCCGTCAGGCAGACCGCGAAGCCCTGCGTCCCCACGTTCACCGCCGCCGCCGACACGCGGAGCACCGCGATCCCCGACGAGGGCGACGTCAGCAGCACCTGCTCGGTGTTGTTGATGGCGTCGGGCGAGCCGCCCGAACGCGACGCGCCGTTGTTGAAGTTGTTCCCGAGGAACACGTCCGCGGCCGAGGTCGCCACCGACAAGTTCAGGTTGTTGATCGCCGCGTTCGCCGCGTTCACGGCGGCGGGCGCGTCATGCCACACGAGCGTGGCCTCGACGGGCACCGATCCGGAGTTGATCCGGAACCGCTGCATCCAGGAGCCTCCCGTGCTCAGCGCGTCGGCGCTGCCGTTGCGCACGTCGTGCACCACGAGCCGACGCGCGTCGCCCGAGAGATAGACCGCATTGTCGATCAGGATCCGCCCCCAACCTTCGCGGGCCGCCGGATACCCCGTGACGCCGCTCATGTCCACCGCGCTGTTGATCAGGCATGCTTTGATCAACGCCCCGGAGGGAACGAACGCATCGGCCGCGTTCGCCGCGCCGGTCGGGTAGTACCCGTCGGTGAAGTACTGGCGAATCAGCGCTGCAGCCCCGGCCACCGCCGGCGCCGCCATGGAGGTGCCGGTCAACGAAACAGTCCCGCAGGTGCTGCTCGCCTGCGACGATCGGGTGCCGCACCCCGGCGCGGTCACCTCGGGCTTGCGCCGCTGATCGCTCGTCGGCCCCGCGCCGCCCGAACACATCGTGCCCTGGGAGCCCGTATCCCCGCTCGCCGCCACCGCGAGGCAGTTCTTCGCGTTCTCGGGGTTCTTCAGCAGCGAGCCGTTGGTGATCGCGAAGATCACGAGGTTGTCGTCGTACTGCCACGAGAAGTTGTCGATCGCTCGGCACGCGCCGTCGTACGCCGTCGTCGAGTCGTTACCCCACGAGTTCGTGTGCACCGCCGCGCCCTGCCCGCGGTGGAGGTTGAACCGATTGAACATCTGCGTCTCGGTCATGCTCGGGATGGAGTTGAACACCATCCGGGCGCCGTACGCGATCCCTCGCGTGTCATCGTTGATGCCGTTGTCGCCCACCACCGTGCCGGCGACGTGCGTGCCGTGCGAATCCGACCAGAAACCACCGTTGTGCGCGACAATCTTGCGGTGGCTCGGTCCGATCGGATTGACCGGGTCGGCAAACGAACAGTGGCTCGTGTGCAGGCCGCCGTCGATCACCCCCACGATCTGCCCGGTTCCCGTCAGCCCCGCCGTATAGAGCGGCGTCGAGTTCGACACGTTCGTCTGCACGATCCACCGAACCGTGTTGTTGCGCAGCGTGAACTCCGGCGCATCATCCACGAACATCACGTCGGAAAGCGCCGCCACACCCGCCGCGTTCGCCACCGGCATGGTTGCCGTGATCGTCCACGAGCCGCCTTCGTCCGCGAAGTCGAGCACGCTCACCCCGGCCATGCCTCGCAGCGCCGCCAAAGCCCGCGCCGGCTCACGACCCTCGTAAAGCGTGATGCTCGCCGCCGCGACCCCACGGGACGCCAGTTCCTGCCGCTCCGCCGTCTGGTAAGCACGTGTTCCAAGGTCCGCCGCCAGCTTCCACTGGGTCTCGACGCCGTACACCCCGCGCACAAAGTCGAGCTTTCGGAGCCCCTCCACGGTCGCGCCGCCCAGCCACGCGATGTACGCGTGCGTCGGCAGATACTCACGCAGCAGCACGCCCTCGCCCTCGAGCGCCGCACGCCTTGCCGGCGTCATCGGGCCGTCCAGACTCACCACGTACGCGGTGTCGGCGTCGAACCTCGCGAGCGTGTCGCGCAAATCGGGCCGCTGCACAAGATCAATCGAACCCGCACGCAGTTCCAGCACCCCGCTGGCCGGCATCCGCACGCCGTCCTGCCCCAGCGCCGTCGCCGCCGACGCGACCAGACCGGCCGACAGAACCAGGATCAGCCCGAACGATCGACCGCGTGCGCCCATCTGCAGATCTCCCTGTGCCAATGCAACCGCCGGCGGTCCCCGCCGGCGATTCAATCTACCTCCTCATTCGGTTCGCTGGAAGGCGGAGTTGCTCATTCCCGACAACTCGGGTGACACCCGTTCACGCGGCTGTTTGTCCCGTTAATGGGCCACCTACTTTTGGTTGTCCAACCATCCGCGCAAAGAACGACTCCAGAACCGTCGGCGCGGCAAGCCCCAGTGCTCGGCGAGCTTCGTCCTCGCTGTCCACGATCGTGAGTTTCTTCGAGAGTCCTGTGGATTTCAACAGGTGGTAGACGTTCGCCCGCAAACCCGAGATCACCAGTCGGCCGCCCAGGCCCTCACAGTGGGAACTCAGCCGGAGCATCTCGTTGATCCAGGCCGTCGAGAAGTCCCGAACAAGATCCAATCGAACGATCATCCGACCTCGGCAGAGGTGGGCCACCTCGAGCAGGCGGTTCCCGACGGCTGCGGAGGTGTGCTCTCGGAGGGAGGCCTCGGCGACGGTGACCACGGTGACGCCCTCGGCGTGATCCACCATCAGGGACTGATCCGCCGGTGCATCGATCGGGAATGGAGACATGCAGAGCCCTCGTTCGGCCGTCCGCGCCGGAATCACCCCCATTTCAAAGGGGGTGCAAATCGACAGATCGCCGCGGCCGGCGAACGATCCGTGGTCGAGGATCAGAAACCGGCGTTGGACAGGCCAGCGATGGTGATGAACTGGCCGACCGGCAGGTGGGAGCGTGCGGGATTCGAGGGTTGGGGCGATGGGTCCGAGAGTCGACGAAGCGGCCGGACTTGCTGCCGATGCGCATCCGACCTATGACCTTCGCGTCTCCGAGGGGGCGTGTTGGGTTTGGGTCTTGATTGGGAGATGATGGGAGCCACGATGAGCGAGATGATCGTGACGGCGGGGCTGACGAAGCGGTTCGGGTCGATCACGGCGGTGGATCGATTGGACCTGACGGTGCAGACCGGCGAGGTGCTGGGCTTCTTGGGCCCCAACGGCGCGGGCAAGAGCACCACGATGAAGATGGTGACGGGGTTCCTGTCGCCGACGTCGGGCACGGCCCGGGTGTGCGGGCACGAGGTGGTGGCCGAGCCCTTGAAGGTGAAAGAGCGGATCGGGTATCTGCCCGAGGGTGCGCCGCTGTACTCGGACATGACGCCCAAGGCGTTTCTGGGGTTCATCGCTGAGGTGCGGGGGCTGAGCGGGTCGAGCAAGCGCAAGGCGGTCGACCGTGCGGTGGAGCAGACGCAGCTCGAAGGCGTGCTTCACCAGCCGATCGAGACACTGAGCAAGGGATTCAAGCGGCGCGTGGGGCTGGCGCAGGCGATCCTGCACGACCCCTCGGTGCTGATTCTCGACGAGCCGACGGACGGTCTCGACCCGAACCAGAAGCACCAGGTCCGGCGGCTGATCCGGGAGATGGCGGCCTCGGGCGGGAAGGCGATCGTGCTCTCGACGCACATCCTGGAGGAAGTGGACGCGGTGTGCACGCGGGCGGTGATCATCGCGAAGGGGCGGGTGGTCAGCGACGGGACGCCGGCGTCTTTGGTTGCCAAGAGCAAGTACCACAACTCGGTGTCGCTGGGGCTTCGCCCGCCGGTGGGAACGATGGTGTTCGACGAGTTGGCGCGGCTGGGCGGCGTGGCGGCGGTGGAGGACAACGGCACGATCGAGGGGGGCGAGAGGCCGCTGGTACGGTGCACGGTGATGGCGGTCGCGGGCAGGCCCATCCAGGAGGCTGTGGCCCGGCACATCGCCCAGCGCGGGTGGGGTGTGGAGTGGATGCACACGCAGGCCGGGCGGCTGGACGACGTCTTCCGGCAGATCACGGGCGGATGAGGGATCGGCAAGGCAGGGGCTTGGCGGGGTGAAGCGAAGGAAGGACGGACGATGCTCCGAGGATTGCGAGCGGTCTTTCTGCGAGAACTGACGGGGTACTTCATCACCCCCGTGGCGTACGTGTTCATCGTGATTTTCCTCGTGATGGCGGGGGTGTTCACGTTCCAGCTGGGCAGGTGGTTCGAGGCCGAGCAGGCGGACCTGCGTGCGTTCTTCGACGCGCACCCGTGGCTTTACCTGTTCCTGATCCCCGCGCTGTCGATGCGTCTTTGGGCGGAAGAGCGCAAGAGCGGGACGATCGAGCTGCTGCTGACGCTGCCCGTGTCG
>ERZ1066130.186-NODE-186-length-30739-cov-10.870160_pt1 | contig 30739 bp, 28 predicted proteins | sample MGYA00382777_ERZ1066130 | MGnify/ENA primary metagenome ERZ1066130 (study PRJEB33369, sample SAMEA5778360) | biofilm metagenome | biome: Industrial cooling water; feature: Water cooling tower basin; material: Biofilm | place: United Arab Emirates | collected...
GGATTGGATTGTGCGCAGGCAACTATTGGGAACGAAAGGTGTGGCGGATGTGGGGAGCTTCGGAGGAAAACTGAAGCAATATGAGATTACCATCAATCCTTTACTCTTGCGGAGCATGAACATTTCCATCACTGATCTGATGGAGGCATTGGCTCGTAACAATCAGAATACCGGTGGAGCGTATATCGAAAAATCACCACATGCTTACTTCATCCGTAGCGAAGGGTTGCTTCAATCGATGGATGACATACGCAGCCTGGTGGTGACCACCTCTGCCATGGGATTGCCTGTTCAATTAGGTCAGGTGGCGGAAGTAAAAGAAGGTCATGCGGTTCGCTTTGGAACCATGACTCAAAACGGCAAAGGCGAAGCTGTGGGAGCAGTTGTGATGATGCTCAAAGGCGCTAATTCATCCCAAGTGATTGAAAATGTGAAAGCGCGGATAGCTCAGATTTCGAAAACACTCCCGGAAGGTGTCATGATTGAACCTTTTTTAGATCGGACCAAGCTCGTCAACAACGCGATTGGAACAGTGGCCACCAATCTGGCGGAGGGAGCGCTCATTGTTGTTTTTGTTTTGGTGCTGCTTCTTGGCAATCTGCGTGCCGGGTTGGTAGTGGCTTCTGTCATTCCTTTATCGATGCTGTTTGCCATCAGTCTGATGAATGTGTTTGGCGTATCAGGATCGTTAATGAGTTTGGGAGCCATTGACTTTGGGCTGATTGTGGATGGTGCTGTGATCATTGTTGAGGCAACGCTTCACCACCTGACCGGAAGGGGTCTGATGGGGCGTTTGACGCAAGTTCAAATGGATGAAGAAGTGGGAGCTTCGGCCGGTAAAATGATGAGCGCAGCTGCCTTCGGTCAAGTGATTATCTTAATCGTATATCTGCCAATACTTACACTGGTAGGAGTAGAGGGGAAAATGTTTATGCCCATGGCTCAAACGGTCATCTTTGCGTTGATTGGTTCATTTTTATTATCGCTTACCTATGTGCCCGTGGTATCTTCCTTAGTCCTCAGTAAAAATATGCAAACAACAGCTACCTGGTCTGACCGGCTTATCCAATGGATTAATAAATATTATCAACCGTGGTTGCATCAGGCCTTACAAGCCAAGAGAAGAATTATACTGGTGGCTACTTTGCTTTTTGTATCGGCCGTTTGGCTGTTTACCAGCCTGGGCGGAGAATTTCTTCCGGAGTTGGATGAAGGAGATTTTGCAGTCGATACTCGAACTCTTCCCGGCAGTAGCCTGACGGAAACCACCGAGGCCACCCTGAAGGCAGAGCGTGTTCTGTTGGATCAGTTTCCGGAAGTAGTGAAAGTCATCGGAAAAATTGGTTCATCCGAAATACCAACAGATCCCATGCCCATAGAAGCGGCAGATATGATGGTAGTTATGAAAGACAAAAAGGAGTGGGTGAGCGCTGAAACAAAAGACGAAATGATCGAGAAAATGCAAAAGGCGCTTCAGGATCAAGTACCTGGAGTATCCTTTGGATTTCAACATCCTATTCAAATGCGTTTTAATGAGCTAATGACAGGTGCCCGACAGGATGTGGTGATAAAGATCTATGGTGAAAACCTGGATAGCCTTTCGCTCTATGCGAGTCATTTGGAGAAATGGGTTCAAACGGTTGAAGGCACTACAGATGTGTATAAAGAAAATATTACTGGGCTACCCCAGATTGTCATTCGCTACGATCGTCAACAATTAGCCCGATTGGGATTGTCGGTCATGGATGTCAATGATGTTCTGAATACCGCTATGGCGGGTCAGGCGTCCGGTCAGGTTTTTGAAGGGGAAAAACGATTTGATCTGGTAGTACGAGCCGATCCTGCTCATCGAAAGTCAATTGACGATGTTCGCAACCTTTTTATCAAAAAAGCTGACGGACAACAAATTCCGATCACGCAAGTGGCCTCGGTAGCGCTGGAAAATGGCCCTCAACAGATTCAAAGAGATGATGCCAAACGCAGAATCGTGATAGGGTTTAACACCGTTGGGCGCGATGTCCAGTCAATTGTAACCGAACTACAACAAAAAGTAGGACAGCATTTGTCCATGGCACCAGGCTACTATGTTACCTACGGTGGCACGTTTCAAAGCCTGAATGAAGCGAAAGGCCGGTTGGCAGTGGCTGTTCCCATTGCCCTGTTTTTAATTTTTGTCTTGCTCTATTTTGCTACGCATTCCATGACAGAGGGATTGTTAATTTTCAGCGGTATCCCTCTCTCGGCTATGGGTGGTATTCTGGCGCTGTGGATTCGCGGCATGCCATTTAGTATTTCCGCAGGCATCGGATTTATAGCCTTGTTTGGTGTAGCGGTATTGAATGGTCTCGTCTTGCTGGCGGAGTTTGGAAGATTGCGAATACAACATTCGGATAAGACTATAAATGAAATCATTATGGAAGGAACGCGTACCCGGTTACGTCCGGTGATTATGACTGCATTGGTAGCGTCATTGGGTTTTCTGCCCATGGCCATTTCCAATGGAAGCGGAGCGGAGGTTCAAAAGCCACTGGCCACGGTGGTGATTGGCGGATTGTTGAGCGCTACTTTACTAACGCTTTTTGTCTTGCCTTGCTTATACAGCCTGGTGATGAATTTAAAATTTTTGCGACCATCTCCAGCAAGCATAGTTGTTTTTGTTTTGGTTTTTTTCAGTGGCTCTCATGTCTCCATTAAAGCACAGGAAAAAATTTCGATAGAAGAGGCCATCACACATGCGCTACAGAATAATGCCAAGATAACGGCTGCCGCACTGGAAATAGCCTACCAGGAAAAGCTCAAGACAACCGCATGGGATATGGGTAAGACGCAGGTATCCTATATGCGGGGCCAGTATAATAGTGCTGATAAGAACGATAACAATTTCACAATTTCACAATCCATTCCTTTTCCTACGGTGGTTTTGCGCAGAAGAGCCTGGAGCGATGCACAGATCAAGCAGTCACAATTGGATAGAAACGTAACTGAAAATGAATTGGCCTATGAGGTGAAGCAAACGTATTACGAATTGGTTTATCTCCATGAACGTATCCAGTTATTGCGAAAATTGGATACCCTTTATCAACGGTTTGCCGAAACGGCCTCCTTACGCTATACCACCGGTGAAACGGGTATCCTGGAAAAGTCTCTTGCCGAGGCCCAGTGGCAGGAGCATAAGAATCAGCTACGACAGACAGAATCAGATCGACTCATTTGTCAAGTACGGTTACAAGTATTGCTCAACCGCGAGTCGTTGGTAGATATTCAAACAGAAGTGCTGGAAGAAAGAGTAAACCCGTATCTGCCCACCGCGAAATTAAACGAGCAAAGTCCTCTGATAGAGGCGCTTCGGCAACGTCAGGAGGTGTCGCAACGCGAAAAGAGAATGATTGGACAATCCTTGTTTCCGGACATTACCGTTGGGTACTTTAATCAGACACTCATAGGCACACCTCTTCGTTCAGGCGATGTCGCAACTTCTTCCAACCGGTTTTCGGGTTTTCAGATTGGACTCTCGCTACCTCTATGGTTTGTGGCGCCATCGGCACGCACGCATGCGGCTAAAATTCAGACTCAACAAGTGGCTGCTCAAGTAGATCAACGTGCTAGGGCATTACAAGGCCAATGGATACAAACCTGGCAGGAATATGAAAAGAGCAAGACTTCCATGATTTATTATCGTCAATCCGCTTTGAGTAATTCAGATGAACTCATCCGTCAGGCAACTTTGAATTTTACCAAAGGCGAAATCAGTTATGCAGAATATGCCTTAGCCATGAAGCAGGCGATTCAGATCCGCGAAGGTTATTTGGCTCAACTCCATCTCTTAAATCAAACTGTTATCACCCTGGAATATCTGGCAGGTGAACGTTAACCCCTATCTACATGAATACTATATTCACTAAAACAGGCGTATTTATTTCATTGATGACCTTAGCTGCCAGCTGCGGCCCATCTGAAAAGGATATGCCTGCCGAGCCCCCCGTTGAAAATGAGTTGCGACTGACCACTGAACAGGTCCATCGCCTGGGATTGACCACTACTGCTATCAAGGATTTCGTTGTAGAACATACCCTTACTGCTCAAGGGGTATTTGATGTGCCTCCTCAAAATCTGGTAACCCTTCATGTACCGATGGGTGGTTACGTAAAAAACACTTCCTTGTTGCAGGGGAAATCCGCACAGAAGGGTGATGTTTTGGTCGAACTGGTTCATCCTGACTATCTCCAGCTTCAACAAGATTATCGGGAAGCAGTGGGACGGTTGGTCTATGCCCAAACGGATTTGGAACGGCAGCAGGAACTGGCAAAAGGAAATGCAAACGCGGCTAAAGCCCTGCAATTAGCATCCGCAGAATTTATCAGTCGGCAGGCGCAAGCAGATGGGTTACGATCAAGATTGAAGTTGTTATCGCTGGACCCAATACAAATTGAAAAGGGAGTACTTTCCCAAAGTGTAAAAGTTTATGCTCCACTATCCGGTTATATTGGTGAGGTGAATATCAATCTTGGAAAATATGTGAGCCCGACTGAATCATTTGCCACACTGATTAATCTGGATCATGTTCATGTGGAGTTGGAGGTCTTCGAAAAAGATGTGCCTTTGTTGCGCGAGGGGCAGAAAATCTATTATCGAATGGGCAATGATACCACCCGGCATCGGGCAAGTGTTTTTATGATTGGAAAGGAGATCAGCAAATCCCGAACGGTGCGTGTTCATGGACATCCGGAAAAGATCAATCAATCTGCCATTCCCGGAATGTTTGTTTCGGCTGAAGTGGTTGTAGGATCTTCTGTTCGTCAGGTAGTTCCTGCAGAAGCGGTGGTGAGTTTCGAAAATAAAAAGTTTGTCTTTGTTGAGGAATCCGATCGGTACAAAATGGTGGAGGTGAGAAGTGAAGTGGTGGCCCCGCATCAGGCAAGTCTGGAGTGGATATTACCAGAGAAGAAACCTGTGAGGGTGGTCAAAAGCGGTGCCTATACCTTATTATCCATGCTAAAAAATGCTGAGGAAGAATAGTTCTGACTTAAAAAGGCAATGGCTTTTTGGATAAAACCAGACAAAACCTATATTTGCACCCTCGTTTTAAACGACAAAGCGAAGTTTGGTAATTTTGACATCCAAGCTATAAATAGGAAAGATAGGAACCGGTAGTTTAGTCTAGCCTAAGGCTAGAAATGCCTGCCAGTCATCTCGCCCGAGGCGAGACGGGTTCGAGTCCCTTCCGGACTATAAAAGGAAAGATATTGGACCGGTAGTTCAGCTGGTTAGAATGCCTGCCTGTCACGCAGGAGGTCGCGGGTTCGAGTCCCGTCCGGTCCGCAAAAAAGCCTCATTTGAGGCTTTTTTGATTTATGGTCCTTACATTCTTCAAGCAGGGGTAAGATTGAGATCACGAGATATATCAAACCCAGGAAATCTGCGCCTTTAGCATCCGGGTGATTCCAACATTCATTCATCCCAATATCAAATTTCTGTTAATTTTGTCGCCTTCAACTCTGACAAATGACGTTACTCGATTTTGAAAAGCCCATTGCTGAACTGGAAAGTAAGTTATTGGATATGAAGCAATTGGCCGACAGCAGTGATGACTCTGTCACCCTTGCGATCGATGCGCTGGAGCGCAAGATCAATGATCTGAAAAAGGAGACCTTTGAAAATCTGACGGGCTGGCAGCGAGTTCAGCTTTCCCGTCATCCGGACCGACCTTACACTTTGGATTATATCTATGAAATAACCACCGATTTTATAGAGTTGCATGGTGATCGGAATGTTGCGGATGATAACGCGATGGTGGGAGGCTTTGGAATGATTGAAGGCCAATCCTTTATGCTTATTGGCCAACAGAAGGGACGTAATACCAAACAGCGACAAATGCGAAATTTTGGTATGGCCAATCCGGAAGGATATCGGAAAGCACTTCGCCTGATGAAGATGGCCGAAAAATTCAATAAGCCTATTATCACGTTTATTGATACACCTGGCGCCTTTCCTGGTTTAGAAGCAGAAGAGCGAGGCCAGGGGGAGGCGATTGCCCGTAACCTGAAAGAAATGTTTATGCTTCAGGTGCCAGTCATTTGCATCGTCATTGGCGAGGGAGCATCTGGTGGAGCGCTCGGGATAGCCATTGGTGACCGGGTATTGATGCTGGAAAATACCTGGTATTCCGTTATCTCTCCGGAATCTTGCTCTTCTATTCTTTGGCGTAGCTGGGACTACAAAGAGCAGGCAGCGGAGGTTCTTAAGTTAACGGCCAAGGACATGAAAGAATTGAAACTGATTGATGGTATAGTCAAAGAACCTCTGGGAGGAGCGCATACAGATGTGAAGGGAATGGCTGAAGAACTCAAACGCGTTATTGTCACCCTGACAAATGAATTGCTTGCCTTAACACCTGATGAGCGAATAAATCAGCGGATTGATAAGTTTTCGGCTATGGGTGTCGTGAAAGAATAATTTCATTTCCTGTTTTGAATTTACATGTTATCAACACCGGATTTTTTAAGCTAGACGGAGGTGCCATGTTTGGCGTTGTTCCGAAAACTCTTTGGCAACGAACCAATCCTGCGGATGACAACAATCTTTGTACCTGGGCCATGCGATGTTTGTTAGTCGAAGAGGCGGGTCAATTAGTCCTGATCGATAACGGAATCGGTACCAAGCAAGACGAAAAGTTTTTAAGTCATTATCATTTGCATGGATCGGATTCACTTGATTCATCACTTCAAAAAATTGGAGTTCAAAATGATGATGTGACCGATATGTTTCTGACCCATCTTCATTTTGATCATTGCGGTGGAGGCGTTCAAAAGAAAGCCGATTCGTTTCAATTGACTTTCCCCCGCGCCAACTACTGGAGCAATGAGGAACATTGGCAATGGGCCACCCAGCCCAATGCCCGTGAGAAAGCGAGTTTTCTGAGAGAAAACATACTGCCCATGAAAGAGAGTGGTCAACTTCAATTCATTAAGGAGCAGACATCCTTATCTTTACCTTTCACTATTTTCTATGCTTCAGGGCATACCGAACGCATGATGATTCCACAGATTTCTTACAAAGGTCATACCGTTTGTTTTATGGCAGATCTATTACCTTCCGTGGGTCATCTTCCCTTACCGTATGTGATGGGGTATGACACGCGGCCGTTGCTAACCCTGCAGGAGAAAGAACATTTTCTAAATCAGGCTGCTGATAATCAATGGGTACTTTTTCTGGAACATGATCCGGTTCACGAATGCTGTACCGTTAAACGGACTGAAAAGGGAGTCCGGCTGGATCGCACATTTTCACTAAGCGAATTGTAATCTTTCTTTTTGAAGCCTTTATTTCGTCTGATAAACGATGGAAGGATTTTACGAAATGGTCAGCAAGATACTCTACGCCAGATGTGATTTTTTATAGTATTTATCAATTTAAAAAGGGGTGAAACAATTGGATCTTAAAATATAAGTAACTCATGAAAGTAGGTTTGGCTCTTTCCGGAGGAGGTGCGCGCGGGGTGGCGCATATAGGAGTACTTCAGGCACTCGAAGAATTTGGAATCAAGTTTGACTATCTCGCAGGAACCAGCGCGGGGTCTATTATTGGAGCCATGTATGCGTATGGATATTCACCAGTCCGCATTCTCGAAATCATTCAACAGATTACCATTTTTAAATCAGTGCGACCTGCGTGGACCTGGGCCGGCCTGCTTCGCATGGATGGGATGAAAGACTTATTGATGAAATACCTCCCTGAAAATGATTTTGCAAAGCTAAAAATCCCGTTGACGATTGCAGCAACCGAAATCAGGAAGGGGGAAATTCATTATTTCTCCGAAGGTGAATTGGTGCAGGCCATCATGGCTTCTTGTAGTATACCCGCGGTATTTAGTCCCATGCCTTACCGGGATGGATTGTATGTGGATGGAGGAGTATTTGATAACCTACCGGTTCGATCGATCCGTCAAAAGTGTGATTTTATGATTGGTTCTCATTGCAATCATATCCCTTCCGATTTTGATCCTAAGAACATGAAAATGGTGATTGAACGAAGTTTGTTGATGGCCATTAATGCGAACACTCTTACGAGCAAAGGATTATGCGATGTCATGATTGAACCACGTAACCTGGGAAAATATGGTAGCTTTGAAATTGGCAAAGCGATGGAAATATTTGAAATCGCATATCAGTACACCAAAACCAATTTTTCCGAAGCTAGTTTTGAAGCTGCGCTCCATAAGAAATAAGTATGCTTCGTCCGTTTTATCTTCTGTTATTTAAACTTACTGGCTGGAGAATTCGTGGACAGTTTCCAGAGCACTTGACCAGGTATATTGCTGCCGTGGCGCCTCACACCAGTAATTGGGATTTTGTGGTGGGACTGGCCGCCCGCAGCATCCTTCGGATGCAACGTTCCCGTTTTTTAGGAAAGAGTCAATTGTTCAAAGCTCCCTATGGTTGGTTCTTCCGCTGCCTGGGAGGGCTTCCGGTAGATCGCACTAAAAAAGCAGATATGGTGGATCAGGTAGTTCAGTTTTTTAACGAATGTGACCCGTTTATTTTGGCCATAGCCCCGGAAGGTACTCGCAAAAAGGTAGATCGGCTAAAGACCGGATTTTACTATATTTCCAAAAAAGCAGGCGTTCCCATTATCCCCTGCGGATTTGATTTTGAGAAACGAGAGGTCGTTATCGGACAACCAATGTACCCAACCGATGATATGGAGAAAGATATGGCTTCGTTATTGTCGTTTTATCGAAAGATCAAAGGAAAAAACCCTCACCTGGGCATCAGTGAATGAGTTTGGTCTTATTTTTGTGCTGAAATCGAAGTTTAGACTTACTAATTTTAACTTAAATATTTAAACTATGAAGAAATCAATGATTGTTATGTTTGTATGCCTGTTGGGATTCTCCACCTTGGCTGTATCGCAGGTACAGTTTGCCTTGGGCGTGAAGGCAGGTCCTAACTTTGCTAATATTGACACGAAAGCAGACGTGGGCGAAAACTATAAAAACCGAACTGGTTTTCATGGAGGTGCGTTTGCCTTGATTAAGCTAACCAAAATTGGTATTCAGCCTGAAATTTTATTTTCTCAACAGGGATCAACGGTGAAGATTAACTCGCAGGATTTTGATGCAAACTATTCTTATGTGAACATCCCCGTTATTCTTAAATTATATCTCATAGGAGGTCTGAATTTACAAGCAGGTCCTCAATTCGGATTTGTCACAAATGCCGAACAGGAGTTTCCAGATATTAATGGAGCCATCACTACAGCAGACATTAAAGATCAATTAAAAGGAATGGATTTAAGTGCAGCGTTAGGACTTGGCTGGGATTTACCTTTTGGATTGACGCTGGATGCTCGTTATAACCTGGGACTGTCAGATATCAGCGATTTTGAGGGCTCTCAGACTGCCAAAAATCAGGTTTTCCAACTTTCGGTTGGTTTCAAGCTGATCAAATTTGGCAAGTAACCAAATTGCTGATACTTTCGTATCAGGTTTATTACTCAACTAACTTAACCAATTATTTAACACATGAAAAAACAAACACTACTTGTTGTATTGGCGGTATTTGCCTTTGCGCCAATGGCTTTCAGCCAGATTTCAGGAGGTATTCGCTTGGGAGTTAATCTTTCAAATGAAAAGTATGATGTAGAGGGATTTTCTCTTTCTCCTGATTCTAAACTAGGACTTATGGGAGGTTTGTATCTGACAGCTAGTTTGTCTGATAAAATTGCTATTCAACCAGAACTACATTTCTCTTCCATGGGTAGTAAATTAGATGTGTTAGGAGAAGAATTTAAAACTAAATTAAGTTACCTATCGGTTCCGGTTTTACTGAGATACAATATCAGCGAGAATTTTAACATTCAGGTAGGTCCCCAATTAGGATTTTTGGTATCCGCAAAAGGCGAGGCTAATGGAGATTCTGAAGATATTAAGGATGACTACAAGGGAATTGATTTTGGTGCAGCGATTGGTCTGGGAGTTGATTTCGGAAAAATCAATGGTGGAGTTCGTTATGTAGCTGGTTTGTCTAATACATCTGATGTAAGTTCAGATGGTGTTGACCTTACAGTAAAAAATAATGCTTTTCAGATTTTTGTTGGTTACCGCTTATTTGGTGGCGAGTAAACTTTTCTGACTTTTAAACCAGAAGCCATCACGTGTGATGGCTTCTTTATTTTATGAACTACCCGGAAACGCTTCATTTTTTGTATCAATCTCTCCCGATGTTTCAGCGGGTGGGGGCGGTGGCATACAAAAAAGACCTGACCAATACATTGAAATTATGTGAGGCTTTAGGTCATCCGCAACACCGATTTCCATCCATACATGTGGCAGGGACCAACGGAAAAGGAAGCACCTCGCACATGCTGGCAGCGGTGTTGCAATCAGCTGGTTATAAAACGGGACTTTACACTTCTCCTCATCTGAAAGAGTTTACTGAGCGAATAAAAATCAATGGGGAAGAGGTATCACAGAAATTTGTCATTGACTTCGTGGAACGGCTCAGACCATCCATGGAAACAATTCAGCCATCTTTTTTTGAAGTAACTGTGGCCATGGCCTTTGCCTATTTCGCCCAACAGCAGGTAGATGTTGCCATCATTGAGGTAGGCCTGGGTGGTCGATTAGATTCTACCAACATCATTACCCCGTTGGTTTCGGTCATTACGAACATAAGTTACGATCATAAAGATTTGCTAGGCGACACTCTTCCGCAAATTGCTTTTGAAAAAGCGGGAATTATCAAAACAAAAATTCCGGTGGTTGTAAGCCAGCGTCAGAAGGAGGTAGAAATGGTGTTTACCAGACGAGCACAGGAAACAGAGAGTGCTATTTTTTTTGCAGAAGATACGTTTTCGATAGGAAAATCGGAGAATGGGTACTCCGTATTTCGAGACGGAAGCTTATGGCTGACCGATCTGAAACCCGATCTGCATGGAAATTACCAACAGAAAAATCTGGCGGGTGTACTTTTTACCCTGGAAGTACTTCGCAGGCAAGGATGGAAAATCAGTGATCAACAAATTCGGTTGGGCATTGAAAGCACCACCCGACTCACGGGTTTAAAGGGTAGGTGGCAGACTCTTCAAACACGCCCTCTCGTTATTTGTGATACAGGGCACAATGAAGATGGAATACGCCAGGTGGTGGACCAGTTGCAACAGACGAAGCATGACCAACTATATATGATCATAGGAATGGTCAGGGACAAGGATTTGTCATCTGTTTTATCTCAATTACCAACTCGTGCTGTTTATTTTTTCTGTCAGGCATCCATTCCGCGGGCATTACCTGCCGGTGAATTGGCTCAACAAGCTTCGACTTTTGGATTGAAAGGCGAAGTGATTCCCCATGTAAATAAGGCCTTAGCAAAGGCCAGAGAAATGGCTACCGAAAATGATTTGATTTTTGTGGGAGGAAGTACTTTTGTTGTGGCAGAGATTGATGAATTGTAGTAAACTTGTTGCGTGAAAAACAAAATGAAGCGCTTTGAGATTATCTCACAGCGCGCCAATGTGTTGGAGCCCGGAAAGGCTGACTATTTCGAAATCAGAAATCGCTGGAACGAACATTACTTTAAAAACACACACCCGCTCACAGTGGAACTGGCGTGTGGTAGGGGAGAGTACGCAGTACATCTGGCTAAAATGTTCCCGGATCGCAATTATGTAGGCGTAGATGTAAAAGGCGACCGATTGTGGAAGGGCAGTACCTGGGCGGTGGAGCAAGCGATCACCAATGTGGCTTTTTTGCGTGCCCAAATCCTTACCATCGAAACCTTTTTTGGAGAGAACGAAGTCGATGAGATCTGGTTAACTTTTCCCGATCCGCGCCCCCGAAAACGGGACGAAAAACGCAGACTTACCCATGCTCGTTTTTTAAGTATGTACAAACATATCCTACAGCCCGATGGTTATTTCAGATTCAAAACAGATAATACGGCATTATTCGAATATACCCTGGAAGAATTAGGACAACGGGAGGATGTTCGTGACTTGGTCGTGACTCATGATCTTTATCAATCAGAATGGAGGACTGAGTGTTTCGATATTCAAACCCGATTTGAAGGCATATTTACTGCGAAAGGGGAAAAAATCAAGTACCTGAGGTTTCGCTTTCGCGATGCCTAAGTAACACTTTGGTAAACTGACTGTCATCTGGGGATAACATAACACAGGTACCTTTGATAAACCGAAATGGTAGATGGGCAAAAAACGCAGACGAGAAGTCGAGTTAGTAATTATTTCTGATGTCCATCTGGGTACCTACGGTTGTCATGCTGAAGAGTTGCTTCGCTATCTCAAAAGCATCAAGCCCAAGCGTTTAATTCTGAATGGTGACATCATCGATATGTGGCAGTTTAGTAAACGCTACTGGCCCAAAAGCCACATGCAGATCGTCAAACATATCACGGGTTTATTGGCCAAAGGCACCAAGATTACCTATTTAACCGGCAACCATGACGAAATGCTTCGCAAGTTTGCGGGCTTTAAGCTGGGTCAGTTTCAGATTGACAACAAAAAACGAATGATGCTTAATGGAAAGTCGGCCTGGATTTTCCATGGAGATGTTTTTGACGTAACGATGCAATACTCTAAATGGATTGCGAAACTGGGCGCCATCGGTTATGACTTTCTTATCCTGATTAACGCCATCGTTAATTTTATCTTGAAAACATTTGGGCGAGGTAAAATTTCGCTTTCAAAGCGGGTGAAAGACAGCGTGAAACAGGCCGTCAAGTTTATTAACGACTTTGAAAAAACAGCTGCCGAAATAGCGATCGCCAATGGATTTGATTATGTGATCTGCGGACATATTCATCATCCCGAAATCCGAAAAATTACGACTGAAAAAGGAGAGGTAACTTACCTGAATTCAGGTGATTGGGTCGAAAATCTGACCTCGCTGGAGTACCAGCAGGGGGTCTGGCGGATTTACCGCTACACCGATGATGCTTACGCTCAATCCATCAAAATTTCCAAACGTTTCAAAAATAATCTGGACAATGACGAGATATTTAAAGACCTTGTCAATGAATTTCTGTCTGTGAAACGATGAACATACTCTATGCCATTCAAGGCACGGGCAACGGCCATTTAAGCCGGGCCGTGGATATCATTCCTGAATTGAAGAAGTACGGTAACCTTGATCTGTTTGTGAGCGGAGCACAGGCTGAGGTGATGCTGCCATATCCGGTTAAATATAAGAGCAAAGGATTGAGTTTTTATTTTGGTAAAAGCGGAGGAATTAATTTCTACAAAACCTTTCAGCGGAATAGTTCTCGTGAGGTCATTCAGGAAATCAATGATTTTCCCGTAGAAAAATATGATCTGGTTGTTAATGATTTCGAACCCATCAGCGCCTGGGCAGCACGAAAAAAAGAAATACCGATCATCGGCTTGAGTCATCAATCTGCGCTGTTATCTAAAAAGGCTCCCCGACCCAAGTTGATTGATCCGTTTGGTGAGTGGTTGCTCCGAAATTATGCACCGGTAAAGAAGTATGTGGGCTTTCATTTTGAAGAGTACGACAAGAATATTTTTACTCCCGTCATCCGTCAGGCCATTCGGGCCACCCGGCCGCAAAATGATGGTCACTATACCGTCTATCTTCCAGCGTATGACGATCAGAAACTGGTAAAACTATTTTTAAAGCTGCCCAACGTCCGGTGGCATATATTCTCTAAACATACACAGACTCCGTATCATGTGGGTAGGATATCGGTGTATCCGGTGAGTGGCCAGGATTTTGTAGAAAGTGTAGTGCGAAGTGCCGGTGTACTTTGCGGAGCGGGGTTTGAAACTCCAGCCGAGGTCATGTACCTGAACAAAAAGCTTTTGGTGGTTCCCATGAAAAGTCAGTATGAACAACACTGCAATGCAGCTGCTTTGAAAAAAATGGGTGTTCAGGTCTTAAAAAAAGTAAAAAAAAGGTCCCTGAAAAAGATTGAGAAATGGCTGGAAGAAGGGAAGCGGTTAAATGTTGATTTTGGGGACGTAGCACCTGAAGCGGTGGCGCGACTCATGGAGAAATACAAAGGCTAGCCCAGGCACACGCTTGCATGTGTGGCTGACATTTGATAATGCACGATTAAATCTGAGTTAATACAGAACGTTTACCTTTCCCCTCACAGGCATGGGTAAAACGTTTCGGATTTTAGCGGTAGATGATGATCCTGATATTCTGGAATTGTTGCAGTACAATTTAGAGAAAGAAGGATTCAAAGTGGAGGTGGAGGAAGATGGATCACGGGCAGTTGAGACCTCCCAACGATTTCACCCCGATCTGATCATACTCGACATCATGATGCCTAACATGACGGGTATCGAAGTGTGCCGGAGATTACGGGCTTTACCTGAATTTAAAGATACCTACATCTTTTTTCTGACCGCAAAATCGGAACATTATTATCAGGAAGCAGCTTTGGATACCGGTGGTGACGACTTCATTGAAAAGATTATGGGGTTGCGAATGCTTACGCAGAAAGTCATCACCGTGTTGAAGCGAAATTTGGTTATTCGCAAGAGTGCAGCCAAACTATCGATCGGGAATTGGGTAATTAATAGAAGAGCATCGTCCATTACCATTAGCCGTGGAGAAGCTATTAATCTTTCGAAACCGGAACTTGAATTATTATTTTTTTTCGCACAAAATCCCCGCAAAACCATTACCACCGAAGGACTTCTGGGGAACATTTGGGGATCCGATGTATATTCTATGAATACCTCCATCGATAGCTACATCGAAAACATCGCCCGTAAAATCGGCAAGCAATGGATTACACGAGTAGATGAGGGCAAGTATCGGTTTACACCGCCCTCGGCTTAAGATTCGGCCACTTCCAATAGCTCCAAAATTTCAGATAAGGATGTAAAGTCCCGCAAGCCGGGTCTGAGTTCTTCACCGCCTTCCAGATAATATCCAGCGATGGGAAGATCTTTGAGCGAATCAAGGGCATCGGCTTTATCAATATGTAGAAGTACCGCATGTTTTTGCGCCAGTGCTTCCAGATCAGTCTGATGAGTTGGATGATAGTCGATACAAATCACGTAGGTTGGTCTAAAAGCTGTTAACTCATCGGGTGAGTTATTCACAAAGGAATACTTCGCTATCCACTCTTGAGGCAAGATTTCCGGGCGATTGACCTTTCTAACCGGCAAAATGACTCCCACCTGTTGTCCCCATGCCTGATAATCGTTGATGTTTTCGAATTCTACAAAAAAGGAAGGACCCACCACCCATTCCTGAATTTCCGAAAGTTGCTTTGAATCTACTCTGGATGCCGAAAATCCCAGAAAATCTACTTCCATACCCGCACAATACCGTGCATCTGACAAATTTGTGATGTTACCGACCAATACTTTCGTTTTTAATGCCATGGCTCAAATATCAAAAAGAAAAAATAACTTTGGAATCGATTTCGAAAGATGCAAAAAGCAATAGCACGAAGGTTGGGGGGGTGGATGGCAGTGTTCATGCTGGCGACAGGCTGTGGCGATGATCAGAATCCAGTTGATACACTTGGCTTGGACTTTTTCCCGGTAACAGAGGCCTCGTTTCTGGTATATTCGATTGACGAAACCGTGTATTCCAATAGTCAGCCAACTGTTTCTTCGTTTGAATGGAAATGGGAGATCCAACCAACAGCATCAACTCCTTCCTCCCGTTTGTTTACGATCCGCACATTTACCCGTAGCTCAACAACTGATCCGTGGGTAGAAAACGTTCTTATTTCCGGTGAGCAGGACGGGCAGAAATTATTGATATATGAGGGGAATATTCCAGTTGTCCGACTGATGTATCCCTTAGCCAATGGGTTAATGTGGGATGGCAATCAGTTTAATTCTCTAGGCGGAGAAGAAAAGTGCGGAAATTCTTCGATTGACTGCGATGTATTTGAAGTGACAGGATTTAATGAACCATTAGGCTTAAACGATTTGTCTTTTGATCAAACCATTACCGTGATTCAATCCAACGAAGAAGATGTTATTGTCGGGAATGATATCCGCAAAGAAGTCTATGCGCGAGGGGTAGGGCTCGTTACGCGAGAAGTGAATCAGGTCGTATATTGTACAGCTCCTGCCTGTTTGGGTCAGCAGCAAATTGAAACGGGGATCGTTCGCACACAGAAGTTAAAAAAGTATGGGGCGCTTTAGCAGTCTGATGCTCTTTTTTGGCTTGATTTGCGTAGGGCCTGCCTGGGCGCAAGTGAATCGTTATTTTGTTTTTTTTAAAGACAAACAGGGGACGCCCTTTTCTGTTAATCAACCGGAATCGTTTCTTTCTCAACGTTCCTTGCAACGCAGAATTTCGCAGGGCATCACAATCACTTCTGAAGATTTGCCAGTAAATCCTTCCTACATCCAGGCCATACGGGCAACTGGTGTTGCTACATTTTATGCTTCGAAGTGGTGGAATGGTATTTTAATTGAAGCGGAGGCCTCTCAAATACCCACAGTTTCCGCGCTTGGTTTTGTTTCTAAAGTCGAATTAGTGGCACCCGGAAAAAAACTATCCTCTGGCAGGACGAAGCGTATCCGGGAAAGAAATCGCGTGAGCGCCCCGCAAGCAACCGATGTCCAACTTCAACAACTGGGAATTGATGCCATGCATGCACAAGGATTTACCGGAGAAGGTATCCTGATCGGAGTGTTTGATAGCGGTTTTATTGGAGTAAATTCCAGCAACCCAGGTTCTCCATTTAAACATCTTTATGATAACCAGAGGATTACCTATACATTCAATTTTGTAACGAATACCTCCCACGTCTATGAGTTGGATGACCATGGAACGGAAGTCTTTTCTGTCTTGGCAGCCCAATCCTCATCTTTTTCCGGGGTTACGCCAAATGCCCAGTATCATTTGTATTTAACCGAAGATGATGATACCGAGTATCGCATTGAGGAATTCAATTGGACATTTGCCGCAGAACGTGCCGATAGTGCGGGTGTGGACGTGATTAACTCTTCGTTGGGATACAATGAGTTTGATGATGAATCCATGAATTATGCTTTGAGCGATTTAACCGGAGAGAAGGCAGTGGTATCCATAGCCGCAGGCAAAGCCATTGCCAAAGGAATGGTGGTCGTTGCCAGTGCGGGGAATGAAGGAAACTTTGCCAGTTGGCGAAAAATAACACCGCCATCCGATGTGGATGGTTTGATCGCGGTAGGAGCCGTGAATGCCCTGGGATTCAGGTCATCGTTCAGTTCTATTGGGCCTACGGCTGATGGTCGGATCAAGCCAGATGTAATGGCCATGGGATCAGGTACGGCTGTCATTAAAGCTTCCGGTTCTGCTGGAACAGCCAGCGGAACATCCGTGGCAAGTCCCCTTATTGCCGGCCTGGCAGCGGGGGTCTTACAAGCCTTTCCGGACTTATCTGCAAGAGAAGTATATCAGCTGATTTTGTTATCCGGGTCCCAGGCAACCAGCCCTGATGATCAAAATGGTTTTGGCATCCCAAATTTTAATCGCATTAAAATCCTGGAAGCGCAAGAACCGGCCGGAGATGAAATAGTCTTATATCCGAACCCGGTGTCACAAAGCTCTGTCTATATCAGACTGGCTGATCCTGCTGAAGAACAAATTCAGATTTCCGTCTATTCCCAGCAAGGGCAATTGCTCATCGATGAGTCGGTGGTCATTTCGTGGCGCAACAATCCCCTCGAGTACGACTTATCAAAATTGGCTGCAGGTACCTATCTGGTGAAAGTTAAAACATCCCGGGTTGAAAGAATCATTCGTCTGGTCAGGCTCTGATACGTATAAAAGATCGGTGATCAGACTGATTTTCTAAACTTACAGAAGAGCTTTCTGGCATTTCAATTTTAAATACCTTTGCAGGCATGAGCATTCTGGTAGCCCCCTCTATTCTGGCAGCTGACTTCGCCAACCTGGAGCGAGACGTAAAGATGATTAATTCCAGTGAGGCGGACTGGATTCACGTGGATGTAATGGACGGTGTTTTTGTACCCAATATTTCCTTCGGAATGCCAGTCATCGAGGCTATTAAAAGGCATGCGACCAAGCCCCTGGATGTACATTTGATGATTGTGCAGCCAGAACGTTACATCGAAACATTTCGAAAAATAGGTGCGGATGTTATTACCGTCCATATAGAGGCTTGTACCCACTTACATCGAACTATTCAGCAAATTCATGCCACCGGAGCCCAGGCCGGAGTGGCCCTTAATCCACATACACCCATCAACTCTTTGTATGACATTATTGGCGACATTGACCTTGTCTGCCTGATGTCGGTCAATCCGGGTTTTGGCGGACAGAAATTTATTGAACGTACTTTTTCAAAAGTGAAGGCTCTGAAGCAGATGATTCAACAAGTTGGTTCAAAAGCCAAAATCGAAATAGATGGTGGTGTGAATAGTGAAAATGCCCCCCAACTCATGACGGCCGGAGCCGATGTTTTGGTGGCGGGCAATTTTGTTTTTTCTTCTCCGAATCCCGGGGAAGTGATCAGCCGTTTAAAGAATCAATAATTGGCTTAAAAATTGATTATTTTTCAGGATGATCAAACGACTTTGGGTATTTTCAATCGCTCTTTTGATTTCATGCGCTCCATCCGTCACGCGTGTCGATCCCTCCCAGTCAATAGACTTGAGTGGCCGATGGAATGATTCCGATAGTCGCCTGGTGGCCGATCAAATGATTCAGGAATTACTGGGAAGCCCCCGTTTTCAGGAATATGTCAAAGAAAAGGGACGCAAGCCGGCCATCATGGTGGGATTGGTGCGCAACAAAACGAGTGAACATATTGACGCAGCCAATTATATCAAGAAAATTGAGTTAGCCATTTTTAATTCAGCCTTGGCGGAGGTAGTCGAAAATGCAGAGTTTCGTGATAAGCTGAGATTAGAACGTGTGCAACAGCAGGAATTCTCTGACCCAACCCGCATGGCCGCCTGGGGAAAAGAAATTGGAGCAGACCTGATGCTCTTTGGTGAAATGACTTCTGAAACCGATACCAACCGAAACCAACGTATAGTGAACTACATCACCACACTGTTCCTGACCGATATGGAAACCAATAAACGCGTGTGGTACGGACAAAAGGAAATCAAAAAAGTAGTGCGCAAATAATCCACCGAAATGCATCGATTTGTGCTTGTGTTGGCGTTGATGGGGGTGTTACAATCCTGTGCCACTTACTACCAAAGCAATCAGGCATTTAATCAGCAATTTGAATCGGGTCAGTTAGATCAGGCACTGAGCACGCTTAAATCAGATCCGGGCGAAGCGCGTGGCAAACAGGCCTTTCTCTATTTTGTGAATAAAGGATTGGTTATGTCAATGATGGGCAAGTATGAAGAAAGCAATGATTTTTTTGAACGAGCTTACCTGTATGGAGAAGATTATCGTAGAAATATCACACTGGAAGCGGCTTCATTTCTCACCAATCCCACCATTACTCCCTACAAAGGCGAGGATCATGAACATTTGCTTTTGCTGTACTACAAAGCCCTGAATTTTATCAAACTTAATAAAACGGAACAAGCATTAGTAGAATGCCGCAGACTCAATATCCGATTACAGCAGCTATCCGATCGGTACAGCCATGAAAACAAATTTCAGCGGGATGCCTTTATCCACCTGTTGATGGGGTTGATTTATGAAACCGATCGGGATTACAACAATGCCTTTATTGCTTATCGCAATGCGTACGATATCTATCAGACTGATTATCGCCAGTTGTTTGATCTAGGGGCACCTGATCAATTGAAAAATGATATTCTCCGGACAGCCCACTTGAGTGGTTTGGAAGAGGAAGTCGAACATTTCAAAGCAGAATTTGAGCTTCCGGATTATCAATACCAACCTACGGGTGGTGGAGAATTGGTTCTCCTCTGGCATAACGGATTGAGTCCTGTCAAAGCGGAGTGGGGATTAAATTTTATGATCAACCGACAAGACGACATGGTTTATTTTACCAGCCAGGGTATGAATTTTAGTTTCCCGTTTAGTTTAAGCGATTATGACGAGGAAGACAAAAACAGTTTAACTAACCTGGAATTTTTTCGGGTAGCGTTTCCCAGGTATCTGGAACGTCCACCGTATTATCGTTCAGCCTCCGTGGAATGGAATGGAAATTCGCGAGAACTTCAACTGCTGGAAGATGTCAACAAAATCGCGTTTAAGAGTCTTCAACAGCGGATGGATTTGGAATTTAGCAAGGCCCTTATTCGCGTGGCGTTTAAAAAGGTATCGGAGCATCAATTGAAGAAAGAAAACAGGGCGTTAGGCTCGGTCTTGGGAATGATTAATGCAGCCACAGAGAAAGCGGATACCCGAAACTGGCAAACGTTACCTCACAGCATTCACTATGTTCGAATTCCGTTGACGGAAGGTAAAAATGAGGTAACCTTAAAGCTGACCGAACCTAACGGCCAGACCGATGATCACACATTTACATACACGGTGAAACCCGGACAGCTTTTATTTCACACGTTTACATCTCTGGAGTCGACCTACCCGCGTTATTAATCCAGATTATGGCTTTCCGGCCATCGTTATTATCTTTAGCGAATTAAAATCACGGTTCTGAAGCGATTTATCTTTATCTATCTTCTTGTATCGGCTCTTTTGATGGGAGCAGAAACCCGGGCACAAGACCGTGATAAAACACCGGATATTCCGCTGGACCGGTATTATGTAGATCGGGATAAGATTGGGCTATTCAGACGTATCCTGACTAAGTTACACTGGAGTGTAGGGCTGGGCTATGGAACCTCTTATTTCAAGCATGATCTTGATGGCTTTTTAGTTTATAATCCTTTGGGTTCACAGCCTCAGATATTTCAAGGAACAGTTCCTCCATCGGTTCGTTACACCAATTGGGTCAATCAGACTGCTACTGACAATTCGGCTTTTGATGGCACTGCTTTTTTAGTAAACTCTGATACCGCTTCTCTTGGATTTAAAGGAAAAGCCTGGAATGTTCCCTTGAAGCTATCCGTTCATTACGAATTCAAGCAGCGCTACCGGATAGGAGCGGGGTATTCTTTTGAATACATGAATTTGGGGGAGTTCAATCCGATCTCTTTTGAGAATCAGATAGGTACTTTCAATCCTGGCCCGGCAGGCGGATTGATGCAAAAATATTACCTCTTGCTGGGGGCCTCATTCTACCGATATGATAAATATCTGTTTACCGGTGATGCTCACATCGGTGGATTTAAACCCGGTAGTAATTTTAATGGTGTCGTAAGGAAAAGTGTCGTGGTTAATCTGGGTGTCACAATCGAACGCGAAATGTCAGAATATTTCCGGCTATATGTTCGTCCCGCTTATGAGTTCAAAAGCTATTCCCTGGGTTTGCCGGAAGTTTCCAGCAGCCTTAAGCACCGGATGAATGCCGCCTATCTTACGTTCGGATTTATTTACCGCGTACCGGAACTCCGCAGATGCGTGTTCAAATCGTGTTCGGCACAGGTCAATCACGCGCATGGCAACAAAGAATATCGCAGTCGCATGCATCCCATCTGGAAAAAACAGGATCCGGGATATGGCGAGAATTACCCGACACTTTTAAAATACAAGAAAAAGAACAGGCGGAAATTGAATCCCTATTGAGTGTTTTCAGAGGGATTTCAAGGCCGAATAACCGGACATAGTGTAAAGCCCCGAAAACCTTGAAAAACACATCGTTTTTGAGGATTTTTTAGCGTTTCATTCGATAGAAATGCCTATCTTGCGTGGCCTGAAAAATGGCCTATTTTAATTCCCGAAAAACGTGGCAGAAGACATTACTCCCCCAACCGAAGGTCAGAACATTATCCCGATCAATATTGAAGATGAAATGCGTGGCGCCTATATCGACTATTCGATGTCGGTCATCATTTCGCGGGCTTTACCCGATGTCAGGGATGGATTGAAACCCGTGCATCGCAGAGTGCTGTACGGGATGTTGGAGATTGGGGTTAATTACAATAAGCCCTACAAGAAATCAGCTAAAATTGTCGGAGAAGTGTTAGGAAAGTACCATCCTCATGGAGATGCATCGGTGTATGATACCATGGTGCGGATGGCTCAGGACTGGTCGCTCCGTTACACGTTGGTGGACGGACAGGGAAACTACGGCTCAATTGATGGTGACTCTCCGGCCGCCATGCGATATACCGAAGCCAGATTAAAACGAATTGCAGAAGAACTCTTAGCCGATATCAATAAAGATACAGTTGATTTTCAACCCAACTATGACGATACAGAACGGGAACCCACCGTTTTGCCCGCCAAAGTTCCCAACTTGCTGATCAATGGCTCTTCGGGTATTGCAGTAGGTATGGCCACCAACATGGCTCCACACAACCTGAGTGAAGTTGTCAGCGGTGTCATCGCTTATATTGATCATCGGGATATTACGATCCCGGAGTTGATGAAGCACATCACCGCCCCCGATTTTCCAACGGGTGGAATCATTTATGGCACCAGCGGGGTGCAGGAAGCCTATCTGACCGGTCGCGGTCGCATCGTCACCCGGGCAAAAGCCGAAATCGTGACGACTCCTTCCGGGAAGGATCAAATCATCGTCACGGAAATCCCCTACATGGTGAATAAAGCCATGATGATTGAAAAAACCGCTGCGTTGGTAAACGAAAAGAAAATTGAAGGCATTACTGCCATTCGCGATGAATCGGACCGGGATGGGTACCGGGTAGTGTATGATTTGCGCAAAGATGCTATTCCGAATATAGTTTTAAATAATCTTTTCAAATACACCCAGCTTCAGACATCCTTTGGTGTGAACAATGTTGCTCTGGTAAAGGGGCGTCCGAAAACACTTAATTTAAAAGACCTGATCGTCTATTTTGTGGAACACCGCCATGAAGTCGTGATCAGACGCACGCAGTTTGAATTAAACGAAGCGGAAAAGCGGGCTCATATTCTGGAAGGTTACCTGATTGCCCTTGATCATCTGGATGAGGTCATTGCCCTGATTCGCAATTCAAAAGATCCGGAAGTAGCCAAGGCTGGCCTGATGGAGCGTTTTGGTTTATCGGAAATTCAATCCAAAGCGATTCTGGAAATGCGTTTGCAGCGGTTAACCGGACTAGAGCGCGAGAAAATTCAAAACGAATACAAGGAAGTGATGGCATTGATTGCCTCTCTGAAAGAAATACTCGGTAGCGAAGCCAAGCGCATGGAAATCATCAAGTCGGAATTGATGGAGATGAAAGACCGGTATGGTGACGAGCGCAGAACAGAAGTGGTGGCCAGCGAAGATGACATCACCATGGAAGATATGATTCCCAACGAAGAAATGGTCATTACCATTTCTAATCAGGGATATATCAAGCGAACTTCGTTGAGTGAATACCGTACGCAGGGCAGGGGAGGTATCGGGTCAAAGGCAGTCGCCACCAAGGAAGACGATTTTACCGAACATTTGTTTATCGCTCAGGCACATAACTATTTACTCATTTTTACGGAGTTTGGGAAAGTCTATTGGAAAAGGGTGTACGAAATTCCGGAGGGAAATAAAGTGTCCAAAGGCCGGGCTATCCAGAATTTGCTGAATATCGAGACGGGAGATACGGTGCGGGCAGTTATCAACCTGAAAAACCTGGAAGACTCAGATTACATGAATAACAACTTTGTTATTCTCTGTACCGAACGCGGGATCATCAAAAAAACATCACTGGAAGCTTATTCCAGACCACGGGCAAATGGCATTACCGCCATCACGGTCCATGAAGGAGATCGTTTACTCACCGCGGCATTGACCAATGGCTCCAATCAGATTATTATCGCCAAGAGCAGTGGCAAAGCAGTGCATTTTAACGAAAGCGATGTTCGTCCGATGGGACGGACGGCAGCCGGTGTTCGCGGAGTTACCCTCGAAGATGCTCAGGATATTGTGATTGGGATGGTTTGTATCAGCCGCAAAGAGGCTAACCTGCTGGTGGTTTCCGAAAAAGGATATGGCAAGCGCTCTTCGCTGGATGACTATCGGATCACCCGCAGAGGTGGGAAAGGGGTAAAGACCATTAATGTTACCGAAAAAACTGGCAAGCTTGTTGCCATTAAGGAAGTAGGTGACAATGACGAACTCATGATTATTAATCGTTCAGGCATTAGTATCCGGATAGAAGTAGGAGAGCTACGTGTCATGGGTCGGGCTACCCAAGGGGTGAGGCTCATTAAACTGAACGATGATGATTCGATATCTTCGGTAGAGAAAATCCAGAAAATGGAAGAGGCTGGCCCGGAGGTGAGTTCTGAAAATAAACCTAATGTTGAACCTTAATTTTAAACCTTGAAAATGAAAAAGTTAGTTTTTGTACTTGCGATGGTTATGAGCCTCACAGGATGGGCTCAAAAGCCAATCAAGCCCAGCATTTCAAAAGCCGAAAAGGAATTGAAAGCTGGCAAACTCGATGAGGCCAAAGCCATCATTGATGCCACGGTGGTGGCTCCGGACGTGATGGAAAGTAAAAAAGGCGGCCCATCAAAAGATGCTGCGAAAGCATGGTATATCAAAGGAATGATTTATACCGCTTTGGATACCACAAAAGAAACCAAATTTAAAAGCCTGGAAGCTACTCCTTTTAAAATAGCGCAGGAGTCATTTGCGAAAGCCATGGAAGTAGATGGAGGTAAATCCAAATCATTGGTGCAAATGAATGACCCGGCCATTGGATTACCCCGCGATTTTACGTTTCAGGAAGTGAACACCAATTTTGCCAATTACTACTACATCTTAGCGGCTGGCATTTATGAGAAAGATAAGGATTATGAGAAAGCCTTATCCGCCATTGAAAAGACGGTGTATTTTTTACCGTCTGATACTTCTATTCTGTTCAATGCCGGAGTATTCTTTGCGCCTGCCGCTAAAGATTTTGATAAATCTGTAGACTATATCAAGAAATATCTGACAGCCGGTGGAAAACAGATTGATGCACACCGCCAATTGATTGCCGTATATGCCTCTCAAAAGAAAAATGAAGAAGCGCTGAAAGCCGTACGGGAAGCATCCGCCAAATTTCCAAATGATGCTGACTTTGCCCAATCCGAAATTGCTTTGTTGTATGATTTGGGCCGTTTACCGGAAGCACGAACCAGTCTGGAAGCAAAAGTAGCCTCAGGTAAAGCAGAGCGCGGTACTTACTACAATTTGGGAGTTATCTGCATTAAGTTAAATGACCTGGCCGCTGCTGAGAAGGCGTTTATGGAAGCCATTAAACTAGATAAGGATGATTTTGATTCCTATGCTCAGGTGGCCGATATGAAATATAAGGAAGTTCGGAAAGTGCGTGATGCCCGTAACGACATTGCCGGACGCACCGATGCTGAAACCAAAAAGCGTCAGGAACTTTTTCAACTCATCAAGACTAAGTTGTTGGATGCCCTGCCTTATTGGGAAAAGTGTGAGCAATTAAAACCTTCGGAAGAATCTGTATTGTATGGTTTACTGTCTGTCTATGGTGAATTGGCAGCCTATGATGAGGCCTACGAAGCTAAAGAGAAGAAGTTGACAGCGAAAATGAAAAGCCTGGGTCTGGAAGTTGATTGATTATTAGAGCTTTTAAAAAATAGCCCGGGGCGTACGTCTCGGGCTATTTTTTTGGTAAGACAGATGGAACGTTTATAAATAAGTCGTGACGCTTAGCAAAACAAAATGTCTTCCTTATCACTGCCGTGGATAATGCATTTCTGTTGTGCTTAGTTGTTTTACCTGCGTCTCTTTAATGTCAACCAGTCCCCCCTTGTTTTTTTGTCTATTGGTTTCATGATGTCAAACTCTGCGCTGTCTCGACTAATAAATTCGATTTTGTTATCTGAGAAATCGCCAGGCACTCTGGGATATTCAACCATTTTAATAGGTTCATTATTGAGATAAAATATCAATTGATTAATATCGTCTCTTGATTCAATGTTCACATGCTTCGTTCTCGATAGATCAATGTTGAGATTTGCTTCCGTGTCGTCAAAGTTCGCATATGGCGTGATAATCAATAAACTGTCCCATTCAAAGTCAGCCACAGCACTTAGATCTAAGATATTGTCTCCCGATGTCACGGCTTTTTTTATCTTGTCTTCTAAATCCTTGTCCGTGTAAAGGGGTTCCTTCTGTCTACAGGAACAAATTGTCAAAGCAACTAGAAATGGAATAACGACTCTCATTTTAAAACAATTGTGTGCAACGAACAGATCTCAGGATTTTCTGAGAATCAGGGTTGTCAATTTTCAATAACCGATTTCTCCTTTTTGTCCAGATAGTCCCACACCAGACTGCTGGCTCCTAAAATGGGTGCCGCCTGATTTTGTAAGGCTGATGGAAGAATCTTGATCTTTCCGCGGAACAAGGGCATCAAATTCTCCTCCATGTGTCGTTGCGTGGGTTTAAAGATCAGGTCACCGGCCATCGATAAACCTCCAAACAAAAAGATCGCTTCCGGATCGGTATGTACGACAGTTTCTGCCAATTTCATTCCTAAGATCCTTCCCGTGTATTCAAAGGCTTCCCGAGCCACAACATCGCCCCGATGAGCCGCCTCGGTAATCATTTTTGTATTGAGATTATCAAAACTAATTCCTCGTAATTCACTTGGCTCTAAGTGATCAGCCAATAGTTTGTAAACGGTTCGTTTAATTCCGGTGGCACTTACGTATGTTTCCAGACATCCTCGTTTTCCACAGTTACAGAACCGGCCGGCCGGATTGACGGAAGTATGTCCGACTTCACCGGCAATACCGTGATGTCCGTTTAACAAGATACCTCCGCAGACAAACCCGCTTCCCAGTCCGGTACCCAACGTGATCACGACAAAGTCTTTCATCTTCTTGGCATTCCCGTAAATCATTTCTCCGACTGCCGCAGCATTGGCATCGTTTGTCAGGATGCACGGTACGGCAAACTCCTCCCGAAACATCTTAGCTAAAGGAAGAACTCCTTTCCAACGAAGATTGGTGGCTCTTTCAATATTGCCAGTGTAATAGTTCCCATTGGCAGCTCCCACACCAATACCCACAATTTTATACGTGGACGGCAACAGTTGAATACATTCGCGCAAAGCGTCCGCCATGGCATCAAAGTATTCCTGAAAGGTTTCAAATTTTGTGGTGGGGATGTTGCCCTGATGATGTACCAACCCTTCTCTATCCACCACTCCGTATTTGGTGTTGGTTCCACCGATGTCAATCCCAATGGTTACTTCCTTCATTTCAGAAAATATTAAATGGATAGAATTTTGGCGATGCGTATCAGCTCGGGTTCAATTTCATGTTTCTTGTTGAGAATCGATTCAAATGAATTGTAAACAATCTCATGATTTCGAATACCCACCATAACTCCGGTCTTACCTTTCAGAAGTCCCTCTACGGCAGCCACACCCATTTTGCTAGCCAAGACTCTGTCAAAATAGGTTGGAGAACCACCCCTTTGCAAATGACCAAGAATAGTCACTTTGATATCAAAATAGTTATTGCGTTCAGAAAACAATCGCGCCAGTTCCATGGCACCCCCTAATTTACTTCCCTCGGCCACTACGACCAAACTGGATTTGCGATTGGTTTTTCCTCCCTCATCCAGTTTGTCAAACAACTGCTCAATGGATGTGTTTTCTTCCGGAATGATCGTGGAGACCGCCCCTCCGGCAATCCCGCTATTGATGGCGATATAGCCGGAATGGCGCCCCATCACTTCAATAAAAAAAAGCCGGTTGTGGCTGAGCGCAGTATCCCTGATTTTATCAATGGCATCTAATACCGTGTTGGTGGCAGTGTCATACCCGATGGTATAATCAGTACCTGCCAAATCATTGTCGATGGTGCCGGGGAGACAGATAGAGGGCACTTTATACTCTTCATAAAATTTATTTAATCCTGCAAAAGTTCCGTCTCCTCCAATAGCGATCAACGCTTCAATTCCATTCTTCTGCAGATTTGAAAATGCTTTGGCGCGACCCTCGGGTGTACGAAAAGCTTCACTGCGGGCGGTCTTTAAAATGGTGCCACCCCTTTGCAGGATATTTCCCACAGAGCGTGCACCAAGTTTCACAATTTCATTGTCAATCATGCCTTCATACCCACGCATGATTCCATATACTTCCTTTTGGTAATAGATGGACGCTCGTACCACAGCCCGGATAGCCGCATTCATGCCGGGCGCATCACCACCGGACGTGAACACCCCAATTTTCGAAATAGATTTATCCATTGATTGGTTCAGAAACGTCAAAAATACGCCTTAAACCCTATTTTTCAAGAAGTTGCATTTATGCACGATTCAAACGTTTGAAATGGTTAATCAGGCCGTTGGTGGATGAGTCGTGTGTGCTGACTTCCTGATCGGTGGCTAACTCGGGAAGAATTTTTTTAGCTAATACTTTACCGAGTTCTACTCCCCATTGATCAAAACTAAAAATATTCCAGATGACGCCCTGAACAAAAATCTTATGTTCATACATGGCTATGAGCATTCCCAACGAAGCAGGGGTAATCTGATCTACCAGAATAGAGTTGGAAGGACGGTTGCCGGAAAAAACCCGGTACGGCAAATGAAAATCGATGGCTTCTGAATCCATGCCCGCTTGCTGTAACTCTTTTCGTACTTCGGCCTCCGTTTTGCCTACCATCAATGCTTCTGTTTGCGCAAAGAAATTGGACAGCAGTTTCAGATGATGGTCTCCGATAGGGTTATGGGATCGCACCGGTGCGATGAAATCACAGGGGATCAGCTTAGTGCCCTGGTGGATGAGTTGATAAAACGCATGTTGACCATTGGTGCCAGGTTCACCCCAGATAATCGGGCCAGTCTGGTAATGAACCAACTCCCCGTTTCGATCCGTTGATTTGCCATTACTCTCCATGTTTCCTTGCTGAAAATAAGCCGCAAACCGATGAAGGTATTGATCATAGGGTAGAATGGCTTCGGAGTGAGCGTCAAAGAAATTACCATACCAGATGCCTATTAATGCCAGTACTACCGGTATGTTTTTGTCAAAAGGAGCTTCGCGAAAATGCGTATCCATTTGATTAGCCCCGGTTAGCAGCTTCTCAAAGGCATCAAACCCGATGGTGCAGGCAATGGAAAGGCCAATCGATGACCAAAGAGAATAACGACCGCCCACCCAGTCCCAGAAGACAAACATATTCTCGGGGGCAATCCCAAAAGAAGTGACCGCCTGTGTATTGGTAGAAACAGCAACAAAGTGTTTAGATACTTCTCCCTTGTTATTCGAGTGTTGGAGAAACCATCGCTTGGCGCTTTCTGCGTTAGTCATGGTCTCCTGGGTGGTAAATGTTTTGGAGGCAACGATGAAAAGAGTCGTCTCCGGATGTAATCCTTTCACTGTTTCGGCCAGGTGCGTACCATCTACATTGGAAACGAAATGGGGACGAATGTTTTGATGATAAGGTTTTAAAGCTTCGATAACCATTAAAGGACCCAGATCAGAGCCCCCAATGCCAATGTTGACAATATCTGTTATCGGTTTTCCGGTGTAACCTTTCCAGGCGCCTGACAGCAATCGATCGCTAAAAGATTTCATCTGTGCCAACACGTTCGCTACTTCCGGCATCACATTCCGGCCATCCACGTTTCGTTCGGTTTGAGAACGGTGGCGCAACGCTGTGTGGAGGACAGACCGATGTTCGGTCTCGTTAATCTTATCACCTCTGAATTGGGCCTCGATGGCTTCCGACAATTGACATTCATTAGCCAATTCTATCAGAAGTTGGAGGGTTTCTTCGGTTATTATATTTTTGGAGTAGTCCACCAAAAGAGATTCAAATGACTGGTGGAATTTCTGGAACCGATCCGGATCTTCGGCAAAAAGCTCACGCATGTGGGTAGCTTGCATTTCCAAAAAATGAGACGTCAGCTTTTGCCAGGCAATGGTTTCAGAAGGATTAACGCGGGGTAGCATAGGTTTGATTAAAACCTAAAAATACATGTTTCAGTCAACGCCAAACAAATAGCGCTGAATGATTCCTGGCAATGTTTAACAGGCCTATGAATGATCATACCTTTAGGTCAGATACCGGGTCTCACATCCGATTACCCGATTTCAGAGTCATCACCTGAACAGAACTAACCGCCCACTACTTTTTTAAGATTTTCAATGAGACCGTCCCACAGGTCCTTTAGTTCTTCCAGATCGTCAAAATCAGAATAGTCGCTTACCTTTAGAAAAGTAGTTTGTGTCATCTCGTTCATCTCCAGCCGCAATTCAAAATAGGAGGGATCTTCTTGGTCGGCCTTGGTTTCAGGCAAAAATTCAAATTTAGCAAAGTGATTGATCCGGTGACCTTTTAAAGTAGCCTGGTGTTTTTCATGATCCCAGACAAACGTATAAATCTTTTCAGGACTGATGGTTACATTGTCTGCAAACCACTCCGAAAGACCACTGGCAGATTCTATGTAGGGATACAGCATCTTGATGGATGCATGCATTTCATAGTCGGTGGTGAATAGCTTTTTCGTGGCCGTGGCCATAGGCTCCTTGTTCTTCGAGTTGAATGTACTCAATTATAGATGAAGATCAAATTTTGATAAGATTTCACATTTATTCCTACGCAAAACAGGGAACAGACGTTGCCGGAAGTATGATTCTTTCTTTTCCGGGAAGGAGATCAAGTAATGAAGCCACCATCCCTACCTGTTTTAAATGGATCTGGTTAGTACCAAAAGAGAAAAGTTTGTAAGTTTGCGCCCGCTTTCAAATAGCATGGCGAGGTAGCTCAGTTGGTTAGAGCATCGGATTCATAACCCGAAGGTCGGCA
>ERZ1066130.188-NODE-188-length-30448-cov-11.683019_pt1 | contig 30448 bp, 19 predicted proteins | sample MGYA00382777_ERZ1066130 | MGnify/ENA primary metagenome ERZ1066130 (study PRJEB33369, sample SAMEA5778360) | biofilm metagenome | biome: Industrial cooling water; feature: Water cooling tower basin; material: Biofilm | place: United Arab Emirates | collected...
CAGTTATCTATAAGAACAATACGGATACATCTCAGTTCAAAAGTATTTCGATAGAATTAAGCTCTTCAGGTAAAAACACTCATGCGGTTGGAGCCCATATAAAAGTATACAAGCGCGGCAAGATTTATGTAGCTGACAATTTTAATTCCAGGGGATTTCAAAGCTCTTCTCAACATAGAATTCACATAGGACTTGGCTCGGACAAACTTCCTATCGATTCTATTCATATTTTTTGGCCAGAAGGTGGATATACACCTATTTATGAGGCAGATGAAAATTCAGTTTTAAAGATTTCTAAGGAGTTAGTTTCTGTGCTTGATTTTAAAACACGAACATCAACAGCAATCAGGCCATTTCAATGGGAGAGAATAAATGTTCGAGCACCAGCTCATAAAGCTAGTAGACTCAACGAGTTTAACCGCGAAAGACTATTGCCATATATGCAAGGTATCCAAGGGCCCTATTTATCTTCAGGCAATATTGACGAAGATTCCCTACCGGAAGTTTATTGTACAGGAGGAAAGGATCAGTCCTCCTTCATTCTAAAATGGGTTAATTCCGAATGGGTCGCTGATAGTTCATTATTATTCGTGAAGAACAAGCAGATAGAGGAGATGCAAAGCATTTTGGTAGACGTGGATAACGATCATGATTTAGATGTTTACGTTGCTTCCGGAGGCAGATTTTATCCGCGCTCATCAAGTTTACTATTGGATAAAATATTTACTAATAATGGTGTTGGCGAGTTTAGCGAACGTAAGGGCTCAATCCCGTTGGATGAATTCCTAGCGACCAGTTGTGTCCAATATCTTGATTATGATCAGGACAAGGATATGGATATTGTGATAGGAGAAATTGGTGACCCTTTCGTGTACGCAACAGGCGGTGGTATTCGACTTTTAGAAAATATAAGCGATGGAAATTATAAGGATGTAACTCGTATTCGATCAATAGATCTTATAAGTGTTGGACTTGTCACTGATATGGTAGTATGTGATTTTGATAACGATGGATGGAATGATTTGGTATTAGTGGGCGATTGGATGGCAATTCAATTTTTTAGAAATAATAAAGGGTATTTTCAGAACGTGACAAGTAATTTGGGATTAAATCAAATGATTGGCTGGTGGAATTCAATTGAGTCGGATGACCTGAATGGTGATGGTATCCCAGATTTTGTTGTTGGAAATCACGGGCTGAATACTTTCTTTCAAGAAGGTGATAGAGCCTATATAAATGATTTTGATAAAAATGGTTCTATTGAACAGATTTATTGTACAAAAGTAGGGAATAGGTATTACCCAGTAGTGGACAGGGACGATTTATTGGCGCAACTTCCTTCTTTAAAGAAAATACTCTTATACAATAAGGAATACTCTAAAATGAGTATAGAAGATATTTTTTCCCCAAAAACTTTGGAGAGTACAAAAATCTTGCAAGTTTCAAGTTTGAAGTCAATAATGCTAGTATCATCGCCATCCGGCTATCAGGTACAAGAATTGCCGTCAGAGGCTCAGTATTCACCGCTTTATGCTTTAAAAATTGTGGATATAGATCATGATGGAATATTAGATCTTTTAGCTGGAGGCAATAATTACTATGTTAAACCACAATTTGGTAGATTTGATGCGTCATTTGGTTGGTTCTTTAAGGGAAATCTTCGCAATAATGATTTTTATTTTAAACCAGGTGTTTCTCTTGGCGTTGATGGACAAATCCGTGACATAGAAGTTGTTGACTGTAAAAATTTTAAGTATATCTTTTTTTCAAAATATGGTGAAAAGGTTGAGTCTTTTAAGCTTTTTTTTTAGTGTAATTCTTTTTTTTTCCGGTTGTATAAAGTCAGAATATACGAAATTAATAGAGCGTGAATTGGCACGTGGTCAAAGGCAAGATTCTATTTTGCTTGGTATTAGTTTTGGAGATACACGAATCTTTTATTTTGATCGGTGTATGAAATTGAACAAGGAACAATTGGTCGTTCAGGGATCTAGTGGTACATACGTGAGATTTTTACCGATGGATTCAGTTTTATGGGGCTTGGGTCGAGGAATTAAGATGGAATTTGAAGCGGGATTTGATGCTCAAGAGCGTATAAATGAAGTTAAAATTCAGTTTTCTTATTTGGGGTGGGCACCATGGAATAAGCACCTACAGTCTGATGTTCTAAAACCATATGTTATAACTCAATTGGAAAAGTGGTATAATGGTAACGATTTTATTGGTATTGTATCAAATAACGATTCACTATCAGTTAAAGTAGATGGAAATAGACGAGTAATAGTTGGCCTAAAGGACGATCAAACTGTTTTGGTCTCTATACAAGATATTTTACATCCCCGATTCAAACACTAGCGATAATCTGATATTACATGATCCTACGGTCGGCCCAATTCATATTACTTTTGTGTTTATTTTCTTCATGCAAAACCAATATAGATAAACGCAAAGTAATTACTCTTTTTGAAGCACTTTCTTCAGACTCAACTGGCATTAAATTCTCAAACAATCTTAACTTTAGTAAAGAATTTAATATTTACACATATAGGAATTTCTATAATGGTGGTGGTGTTGGGTTAGGAGATTTCAATAATGATGGTCTATTGGATGTTTATCTTACATCTAATCTTCAGCACAACAAACTTTACATAAATCTTGGTAACTGGAAATTCAAAGATATCACAGAATCAGCTGGCGTAGGTGGAACAAAAGCATGGTCAACGGGCGTAGCTATAGCTGACGTTAACGGAGATGGTTGGCTGGATATTTATGTTTGTAATTCGGGAGACTTAAAGGGTGATAACAAGGAAAACGAACTATTTATTAATAACGGAGATTTAACCTTCACTGAGTCAGCTGCGGTATATGGACTAAATGATAAAGGATTCACCACGCATTCCGCTTTTTTTGATTTTGACAACGATGGCGACCTTGATGTGTATATTTTGAATAATTCATATCAAGCCATAGGAAGTTTTAATCTTCAAAAGAACGAGCGAAGTACCCGTGATGTATTGGGTGGGGATAAGTTAATGCGAAATGATGAAGGAAGGTTTGTAGACGTGTCTGAAAAGGCTGGTATTTATGGAAGTGTGATCGGCTTTGGACTAGGTGTAACAGTAGGTGATATTAACAAAGATGGTTGGATAGATATTTTTGTGTCCAATGATTTTTTTGAAAGAGACTATTTGTACATTAATCAAGGGGACGGTTCTTTCAAAGAGGCATTAACTGAATATATGAATTGTACCAGTGGAGCCTCTATGGGAGCTGATATGGCCGATCTAAACAATGATGGTTGGCTTGACCTATTCGTTACCGAAATGCTACCTTTTGAACACCAAAGATTAAAGTCTGTAACCACATTTGAAGATTGGAATAGATATCAATATGGAGTATCCAATGATTATTTTCACCAATTTACCAGAAATATGCTTCAAGTAAGTAATGAAGGAAAGAACTTTTCCGAACTAGGTCGACTTGTTGGAACGGAAGCAACTGATTGGAGTTGGGGGGCGCTGATGGCCGATTTTAATAATGATGGACTAAAAGACATTTTCGTTTCAAACGGAATCAGGCAAGATTTAACAAACCAGGATTTTTTGCAGTATGCAGGTAGTGAAGAATTTGTAAAAACAGTTATCTCAAACGATGGAGTAAACTATGAAGAATTGGTAAAGGTAATCCCTTCTGAGCCTGTATCAAATCAAGCATTTATTAATAGGGGAGGGGTAGATTTTGCGAACTCAACTAAAGATTGGGGTTTGGATCATCCGTCTTTTTCAAATGGATCAGCCTATGGTGATCTTGATAATGACGGTGATTTAGACCTAATTATAAACAATGTTGATTCAGAAGCATTCTTGTATAAGAACAATGCCAACGGTATAGGTAATCATTATCTTCAATTCCAGCTTAAGGGAGAGAAAAAGAATACAGCGGCCATTGGAACGAAAATAACAGTCCATACCAGTAGTAAAATTTTATACTTAGAGAATATGCCAACGAGAGGATTTGAATCCTCGGTTGATCCAAAATTACATCTTGGATTAGGAGAAGATACAATAGTAACTTCGATTCATGTACAATGGCCATCTGGAAAAAGTAATGTTTTAAGAAATGTTAAAAGTGATCAAGTTTTAATTTTAGATGAACGCAATGGTTTGACCACAGAATCATTGGCTGAAAGTATAGACCCTATTCCTTATTTAACCGAAAGGCCAATGAAGACAATGGAATTTGATAAGCATGAAGAGAATAATTTTAACGATTTCGATCGTGATCGACTTAAATATATTATGCATAATAATGAGGGGCCTGCTATTTGCACCTCAGATGTTAATGGTGACGGACTCATGGATATTTACATAGGGGGAGCAAAGGAGCAATCAGGAATTTTATACGTTCAACAACCTGACCAAAAATTTCAAAAAGTTGTTACACCGTTTAGGAAGGATAAAGCTAGTGAGGATTGTGATTGTTTGTTTTTTGATGCTGATTCTGATGGAGATACCGATCTTTATGTGGCTAGCGGAGGATATGAATTCCCGAATAGTAGTACAGCTTTAATCGATCGCTTATATATTAATAATGGGAAAGGCGAGTTTATTAAATCCAATCAAATCCTTCCAACAGGAAAGTTTGAAAGTAGTTCCACAGTAACTGCCGCTGACTTTGATAGTGATGGAGATAATGATTTGTTTGTTGGGATTCGATTTGAGCCATTTCGCTATGGAATCCCTACAAATGGGTATCTTCTTGAAAATAATGGTACTGGAATTTTTACAGATGTGAGTTTGCTTAAATCACCTCAACTAAAAGACATCGGAATGATCACCGATGCGCTTTGGAGTGACTATGATCATGATGGAGATCCCGATTTGCTTATTGTGGGAGATTGGATGGGTATTCGAGTATTAAATAATTCCAAGGGTAATTTTAAGGAATTAAGTCAGGTCTTAGGTTTGAGTGATACGGAAGGTTGGTGGAATAAAATTATAGCTAGTGATCTGGATGGAGATGGAGACGAAGACTATGTGTTAGGCAATCATGGATTAAACTCTCGCTTCAAGGCCAGTAAGGATAAGCCAGTAACCATGTGGGTAAATGATTTTGATCAGAACGGAAGCCTTGAGCAGATTATTTGCCGTTGGTGGGGCGATACGCAGTATCCCATGGCTCTGCGACATGACTTACTCAGCCAGTTGCCAGCATTAAAGAAGAAGTATTTAAAATACAATAGCTACAAGGACCAACGTATGGAGGATATATTTACTACCGAACAATTGAAGAGATCATTGAAGAGGGATGTTAAAGAACTTCGGACGATGGTGATGTGGAATGAAGGCAATAAGATGCGTCTGTCGGCACTTCCCATGGAAGCGCAGTATTCACCGATGTATGGTTTGGCAGCGGGAGACTTTACGGGAGATGGACATGCGGATATTGTCGTTGGCGGCAATCAATATCGTGTGAAGCCAGAGGTTGGCCGTTATGATGCGAGTTATGGGGCGCTATTTGAAGGAGATGGAAAGGGAGGGTTTCGTTTTGTAAAATCTAAGAAGTCAGGAATCAGTATCAGAGGTGAAGTCCGGAATATCCTGCCTATTAATATCAATAATCGTAAGTTTCTGATATGGGCTTTAAACAACGAATCTCCGAAATTGTTCGAAATTACAAATCAGTAAGTCATGCGAGTTGTGTTTTTTTGGATAATTCTTGTATTGACCTCATGTAGTCGTGACAAAGTTGCAGAAGAAGCTACGCTACTTTTTACACGACATCAGGGCTCTGAAACCGGTGTTGATTTTCAGAATGTCTTGACTGAAGATGAACAATTTAACATTATCGAATATCTATACTTTTACAATGGTGCTGGTGTAAGCGTGGGAGATATTAATAGTGATGGCTTGCCTGATATCTATTTGGTTTCTAACCAAGGATCAAACAAACTTTATTTGAACAAGGGAAATTGGAGGTTTGAAGATATTACGGAGCAGGCTGGTGTCTCAGGTAAAGGTAATTGGAAAACGGGGACAGTAATGGCTGATGTGAATGGTGATGGCTTTTTAGATATTTATACGTGTGGCGTAGGTAATTATAAGGGTTTTAATAGTACTAATCAGCTTTATATCAATAACGGTGATTTAACGTTTACGGAGCAATCTGTGAACTATGGACTAGACTTTACAGGTTTTTCAACCCATGCTGTTTTTTTTGACTACGATCGTGATGGAGATCTAGATATGTACTTACTGAATCATTCAGTGCATTCGGTTGATTCCTATGGCCGCGCTTCCCTTCGTATTCAACCTGATTCTCTATCGGGCGACCGACTTTATGAGAACCAATTGATCCCTTCAGGTAAAAATTATTTTCTTGATGTGACTCGGAATGCAGGTATTTACTCGAGTAAAATTGGTTATGGGCTTGGTGTGGGTGTTTCAGATTTGAATAATGATGGGTGGCCTGACATTTATGTATCAAATGATTTTCATGAGAATGATTATCTCTATCTTAATAATGGAGATAAAACATTTAAGGAAGTAGTGACTAGTTCGATGCCCCATACAAGTAGGTTTTCAATGGGAAATGATCTGGCTGACATAAATAATGATGGATGGATAGATGTTTTTTCCACAGATATGTTTCCGCGTCAGGAAGGGATTATCAAAACTACGTCAGGAGAAGATTCCTATGAAATTTATAACTTTAAATTAGGGTTTGGATACCATAGTCAGGTGAGTAGAAATGCACTCCAGATCAACCAAGGCATTGGTACCGATAATTTGGCATACTTTTCTGATATTGCTCCATTGGTCAATGTCTCATCAACGGACTGGAGTTGGTCTCCTATGTTGGTTGATTTTGACGGTGATGGATGGAAGGATATTTATATCACCAACGGTATTCTTCGCAGACCCAATGATCTTGATTATGCTAATTTTATTTCATCGGATTCAATCCGGAAGCAATTATCCAGTAACCAAAAAAGAGTATGGCCATGGCTTTCAAGAATGCCATCAGGTAGGATTTCAAATTTTCGTTTTAGAAATAGCGGCAACGGTGATTTTGAACAGGATAGTTTATTAGGGGGAATTGACTCTCCGGGATTTTCGCATGGTATCGCTGTGGGAGATTTTGATGGTGACGGAGACTCTGACTATGTGATTAATAATTTGAATTCTGCAGTTTCTCTCTGGGAGAATCAAGCATCTGATCGGAATACCGTTCTTAAGATTCGACTGATTGACTCGCTAAGTGCCAATCTATGGGGAATTGGTGCTAAGATTAGCATCTATGCCAACAATATGACACAGCATTATGAGATTTCAACCGCTCGTGGTTGGTGCTCTTCTTCAAGTCCTGAGCTAAGTGTAGGAATCGGAAAAGCTCTCTTTGCTGATTCGATCATTGTTCGTTGGCCGGATGGCACATTCCAACTGGTCAGGGAACGCCAACGGAATGTTGCAGTAAGAAAAAATAGTAACCCTAAGCCCTCCGCATTTAGTAAAAGTGTCTTGATGAGATCAGTGAGAGTTCCTTTTATACATCGTGAGGATAATTTTAATTCTATTAGTCTGGAGGGTTTAATTCCCCGTATGTTGACAGAAGAAGGTCCGGCACTAGTTGTCGGTGATGTAAACCAAGATTCCTTAGAAGATATTTTTATCGGAGGTGCTAAGGGTCAGCCAGGCGAATTATTTGTTCAGCAAATTGATCACACATTCAAAACCTCTTATCTTTTTGAGGAAGACTCTAACGCAGAAGATACGGATGCAGCTTTTTTCGATGCGGATAATGATAATGACCTAGATTTAATAGTTGTTTCAGGAGGACAAGAAGAAATAAAGGTTTTATCAAATCTTCAGCCAAGATTATACATAAACGATGGACAAGGTGTATTTTCTAAGAGTAAAGAGTTGCCACAACTTTATCTCCACGCCTCATGTGTTCGTCCATGCGATTTTGACAATGATGGTGATAATGATTTGTTTATAGGAGCTAGCGTTATACCCATGTTGTATGGAATGGCTCCTCCAAGTTATTTATTGCTAAATGATGGATCTGGCAAATTTAGTCTAATCAACAAATGGCTTGGGAATAGCCAGTTTGACAACCCAAATATGAACCGTCCAGGAATGATTAGAGACGCTACGTGGGCAGATTTAAATGGAGACGATCTTATGGACCTAGTTTTGGTGGGTGACTGGATGCCGATTACTATACTTCAACAGTCCAAAAATCACGAATTTGCTAATGTAACTAGTAAAAGTAAAGTAGATTCCACGCATGGTTGGTGGAATAGTGTTTGTGTGAATGACTTTGATAAAGATGGCGATCTGGATATTGTAGCTGGAAATTTTGGCCTGAACTCAAGATTGAGAGCATCAAAGAACGAATCGTTAACAATGTACTTAGGTGACTTTGACTCTAATGGAAGTTCGGATCATGTTTTGGTTTACTATAACGAAGGCAGAGCATATCCATTTACTTCACGGGATCAACTTGTAAAACAATTGCCATCATTGAAACGTAAGTTTCTTCGATATGCCGATTACCGGGATGTGTTATTAGAGGATATTGTAACTCCTCAACAAAAGGGTAATTCCGCTGGGCTAAAGGCATATACTTTAAAATCTAGTTATTTTGAAAATTCTCCAACTGGATTTATCGAAAGACCCCTTCCGCTTATAGCTCAATCATTCCCGATACACGTTATACTCTCGGACGACTTTAATTCAGATGGCATTTTGGATTTACTTGTTGCCGGAAATGAAACGGCAATTCAACCAGAGATTGGCCCTATGGATGCCGGATTGGGACTTATTCTTTTAGGAAATGGGCGAGGGGGATTTGATTATTTACCTCCTCCGAAATCTGGTTTGTATCTTCGTGGTAACGTTCGCTCAGGCGCAATTTTGGATAATGTTAAAGGAACTAATAAAAGGTTTATTTTTGGTGTAAATAACGATTCTGTACGATTGTATCAATTTTCGAACCCAAACTAGCATGAAAAGTTTCCTGTTTTGTGTTTTACTTTTCGGATCAGCTCTTTCATTACCTGCACAGTTTTCCGAATGGACTGTAAATGCCACAAATATCAACGCCAAAAATTACTTTGGTGTTACCGTAGCCAATGGCATGATTGGTCTGGTGTCGAGCCCAGAACCCATGAAGGTAAAGGATGTGGTATTAAATGGCGTATACGATTACTATCAACGCGGCCGTGTTTCTAATATCCTTAAAACATTCAATCATGTAAATATGAATCTGGATGTTAACGGTAGGAGAGTGGGCCCTACCACGATCGTCAATTATCGACAATCATTAGATATGAAAAGGGCTATCTTGAATACCCAGTTTGAGGTAGGAGAAGATGTGTCGGTCTCACATTCGCTGATGGCTCTTCGTCATTTACCCTATACGGCTCTTACTATCGTTCAGATAAAAGCACTGAAAGATGTAACCATAACTCCTATGAGTGTTATTGAAGCACCCAACCATTTGACGGATGTACGGAATCTATTTAGTGAAATCGATCGTCCCCATGTGACCATCCCTTTGCTTACATCTGTGGGTAAAAGCCCTTCAGGCAAACATACCGTAGCCGTTTCGAACAGCTTTATCTTTTCTGAGCCTCATGGAGAGGAACCCCAGTTGATTCATGAGGACTGGGATTACAACATGCATCTGACAAAATTTTATAAGCAACTTAAAGCAGGCGACACGTACACGTTTAGCATAGTTTCGTCAGCTACCTCCACCGCTGATTTTCAAGATCCTATGAATGAGGCTGAGCGTTTAACCGTATTTGCCAAATTGGAAGGAACCCAGCGCCTACTTCAGCGCCACGAAGCAGAGTGGGAAAAACTTTGGCGGAGTGACATCGTTGTTGAAGGGGATGAGCAGGTGCAAAAAGATATACGCTTTGCGCTCTATCACTTATATTCCTTCGCGCGGGAAGGTACCTCCAATAGCCTTTCGCCTATGGGGCTATCAGGGCTCGGTTATAATGGTCACGTTTTCTGGGATACGGAATTGTGGATGTATCCACCTTTGCTGGCTTTGCAACCAGAGATAGCTAAGTCGCTGTTGGAGTATAGATTCCAACGGTTGGAAGTTGCCAAAAAGAATGCCTTTTCGCATGGATATAAAGGGGCCATGTTTCCTTGGGAATCCTCTTCTGAAGGCACAGAAGATACTCCAGTGTGGGCGTTAACAGGCCCGTTTCAGCATCACATTACCGGATGTGTAGGCTGGGCATTCTGGAAATACTATCAAGTGACTAAAGATAGAGTTTGGCTTCGGGAGCGTGGCTACCCGATGCTAAAAGAAGTGGCCGATTTTTGGGCCAGCAGGGTAGAACGGAAGGCCCTCGGTAAGTATGAGATTAACAACGTTATTGGAGCCAACGAGTGGCAGGAAAATATTGACAACAATGCCTTTACAAATGCCATGGCGATAACGGTTTTGCGATATGCTACGCAAGCGGCAAAAGAACTTGGTCTTTCTCCCAACCCTGACTGGGAGCATGTCGCGCAGAACATACCCATTTTAAAATTTCCCGATGGGACAACTCGGGAAAATTCGACCTATGAGGGTGAGATTATTAAACAGGCGGATGTAAACTTGTTGGCGTTTCCACTCGACATCATATCCGATAAGCTACAAATTGAAAAGGATTTAAAATATTATGAGCCCAGGTACGCACCTGATGGTCCTGCCATGGGATTCTGTGTGGTGGCTACATTATACACGAAACTAAATCAGCCTGAGAAAGCATTGGATATCTTTGTGAAAAGTTATGAGCCTAATAAAGTACCTCCGTTTGGTGTCCTCTCTGAGACAGCCGGAGGAACAAATCCATACTTCGCTACCGGAGCAGGGGGTATGCTACAAACCATTATTTTTGGATTTGGAGGCTTACAAATAACGGACGCAGGTATCCAGCACACTAAGTCTGTGTTGCCTAAAAAATGGAAATCGATGCAATTGAAGGGAGTAGGGGTGACAAAAACTACCTATAGTATAAAGTAATATCCCATTTGTAGAATATCTTTGCAAGATTAATTCGATCATGAAATCATTAATCACTTCCGTTTTGATTGGAGTTTTGCTGATGGCCTGCACCAGTTCAGCCGATTATCAATCAAAGACACAAAATGCAGAATTTCTTCATCGCACCATGAGGGTGATAACGGATCGGATTGTACATGATATTTTTTCACCACCGGTAGCTAGCCGTATTTATGCCTACGTCAGTATTGCTGGATATGAGGCTGTCAGGCATGAATTTCCCGGATACGTTACTCTGGCAGGCCAGGTCAAGGGGTTGGAATCAGTGCCCTTACCGGAAGCAGGAAAAAAATATGCACATACTATTTCGGCTGCGCAAGCAATGTTCAAAGTCGGTCGAGCTCTCGTATTCTCAGAAGATCAAATGGATGAGTACTACGAAAAATTACTTGTTGATTTTGAAGAAACGGGTGTTCCTAGGGATGTCTTAAAGCGCTCTTTGGCGTATGGCGATCAGGTAGCGGAGCACATTCTTCATTGGACAAATGGCGATAACTACAAGCAAACACGTACGTTTCCCAAGTACTCAATCGAAAAAGATCCTGCAACGTGGAAACCCACCCCTCCGGCATATATGGATGCGGTGGAACCTCATTGGAATAAAATCAGAACATTTATCATTGATTCGGCTGCTCAATTCAAACCGGCCCCACCCACTCCCTTTTCTATTGATAAGAAGAGTAAATTCTATCAAGAAGCATTCGAAGTATATGAAATGGTCAAGAATGCTTCAGATGAACAGAGGGAAATAGCTAGCTTTTGGGATTGTAATCCATTTATGATGAATGTGAGGGGACATGTCATGTTTGCAACCAAGAAGATTTCACCCGGTGGTCATTGGATTAATATTACCCGGGTGGCTTGTGCTAAAATCCAGGCCAATCCGGCCCGAACGGCAGAAGCTTATGCAATGGTATCCATTTCCTTGATTGATGGATTTATCAGTTGCTGGGATGAAAAATATCGCAGTAAACTTATTCGCCCGGAGAGTTATATAAATCAATATATTGATGAAAACTGGCTACCCATTTTGCAAACACCCCCGTTCCCTGAGTATACCAGCGGCCATAGCGTTATTTCTGGGGCCGCCTCCGTAGCATTAACACATTTATTTGGAAACAACTTTTCATTTGTTGATTCAACAGAGGTGGTTTTTGGTCTGCCAGTTCGTAAGTTTGAATCATTTTATCAGGCATCCTCTGAAGCTGCCATCAGCCGAATGTATGGTGGAATTCATTACCGACCGGCTGTAGAGGAGGGCTTACACGAGGGAAAATTACTTGGTTCTTTTGTTGTGAGTAAAATTCAAACAAGACAATCAGCCAACTCAGAAGAGTGATGATGTGCTCCAAAAGAGAAAAATGATTTTTTTCGTGTCAATTCCATAGCAAAGTTCAAACTTTAGGAAAATTTGTGGAAACTTTAGCGGATTATATTCCCAAAAAACGTTCAATGAATACGTCAATATTTCAGTGGTAGTGAACCCCCAAATCAGTACGGTTTTGGCTAAACCAATAGCGTTTTCTGGTCAGGTAAGCGGAACACTAAGACCTTCAAATAGGCTTATGGAGGGTTGATCGGTATACTTTTGCTCCCTACCTTTCCACATAAACCTTGAGCTATGTCTTTGCCTAAACCGAAACTCTCGTTTGCCCAAATTATCAACATGAATGTCGGTTTCTTTGGCATTCAGTATAGTTTTGGTTTGCAGCAAAGTGCAGTAAACCCTATCTATGATTTTTTAGGGGCCAGTCCGGACGAAATTCCTTTACTAAACCTGGCAGGGCCCGTAACAGGGTTATTAATACAACCAATCATTGGCGCTTTAAGTGATAAGACATGGCATCCAAAGTTTGGCAGACGCAAACCCTATTTTTTTATTGGTGCAATACTTTGCAGTATTTGCCTTTTCTTTTTTCCGTTTAGCAGTGCGCTGTGGATGGCGGCTGGATTGCTTTGGATCTTGGATGTGGGTAATAACACCGCCATGGAACCATACCGAGCGTTTATTGCTGATAAACTGAACGATGAGCAGCGACCAACGGGTTTTCAAACTCAGAGTTTTTTTACGGGTCTTGGTCAAACGCTTGCCAATGTTTCTCTTTTTGTTTTCCCGCTGCTAATTATTGGAAGGACGGGTGCTATTCCTAATTGGGTGTTTGCCTCGTTCTTTTTAGGTGCAGTTTGTTCCATTGGCACAATTTGGTGGAGCATGCACACAACACCCGAAATTCCTCCTTCGCATGAAGAAATAGAGGAGATCAGGAAAAAAAATCAGGGTCAACCGCATTTAGTCTTTCAATTTTTTATTTCAATCCTCACTTCCGTGGTAGCCTATGCTATGATGATTATCTTATTCATCCCTTCTCTTTTTTATAAATCTTTGTTTAGGAGAGTTTTGCATGCGGTTAAAAGTAACTCGACCACTAGAATTCTCTTTGCGCAAAATATTGAGATTATGGAGGCCATTCTGGAAATGCCTACCGTGATGTGGCAGTTGGCGTTGGTGTATCTTTTTCAATGGTATGCGTTGTTCTGCTATTGGCAAAACGCGTCTAAGAGTATTGCTTTGTCAGTTTGGGAAACCACTAAAACAGTCAATAACCCGTTATATGACGAAGCAGTAAGCTGGACTGGGCTTGTAAACGGTTGGTACAACATCGTTACGTTTCTATCTGCTTTTATATTGGTTTACTTTGTCAAAAAATCATCGGCCAAGACGGTGCACTTTACATGTTTGTTACTAGCCGCTGGTGGTTTTTTGCTTTTTCCATTTATAGGAAATAAGTATTTACTTTTTCCTGCCATTACGGGCTTTGGCATCGGTTGGGCTAGTATGATGGGAATCCCTTATTTGTTAGTTGTAGGCAACATTCCCACGGAGCGTTATGGGGTTTATATGGGCATTATCAATATGATGATTGTGGTGCCTATGATTTTGCAAACCGTAACATTTGGGTATGTGCTTAAGAATTTTTTGGGAAACAATAGTAGTCACGCTGTTTTATTTGCAGGTGTTTTGCTATTGCTGGCTGCGTTGGCAACTCTGTTGATAAAGGCAAAACCAACTGATCAAGAAGTACAACTGACTTCTTCTGGACACTAACTTTAGGAATTGAATCTAAAATTAATTTTTATGACTCCCTATGTAGCCGAATTCTTTGGAACTTTATTGCTTATTCTGATTGGTAATGGAGTGGTGGCCGGCAGTTTACTGAAAGGCAGCAAATCTGAAAATGCAGGTTGGTGGGTGATCTGCTTCACCTGGGGCATGGCAGTGACTTTGGCTATCTACGCTGTCGGAAGCATCAGCGATGCTCACCTCAATCCTGCCGTTACGATTGCATTTGCATTTCAGGGAAGTTTCCCATGGCCGCATGTAGCTGGCTATATCGTAGCGCAGGTAGGAGGGGCATTTGTTGGATCTATTTTGGTATGGCTTCATTACTTACCCCATTGGAGAGGTACTGCTGATAGTGTTGCCAAGCGGGCTGTATTTTGTACCGCACCGGCCATTCGAAATAGATGGACCAATGTCATCAGTGAAGTCATAGCTACTGCATTGCTTGTTTTAGGACTTCTGTTTTTAGGAGCGGAAGAATTTACCCAAGGTCTCAAGCCCATTGTGGTGGGTATTTTAATAATGGTGATCGGACTTTCGCTGGGTGGACCTACAGGATTTGCCATTAATCCAGCCCGAGATTTTGGTCCACGCCTGGCTCACGCCATTTTGCCTATCCATGGCAAGACCCATTCTGATTGGGGATATGCGTGGATACCGATTATTGGACCTGTTCTGGGTGGATTGTTAGGAGTTTTTATTTTTCAGATATTCTACTAGCCTGGAAAATCCTTATGAGCCAGAAATATATCATCGCATTGGATCAGGGAACGACCAGTTCTCGAGCAGTTTTATTTGATAGGGCAGGTCAGATTATAGGGATCGCTCAACAGGAATTTACTCAGATATTTCCGCAGGCAGGTTGGGTGGAACATGATCCGGAGGAGATATGGAAAACCCAATTAGGGGTATTGTTAAAAGTGATAGCTGATCATCAGATATCACCGTCATCCATTGCAGCGATTGGCATCACCAACCAACGTGAGACCACCGTTGTGTGGAATAAAGAAACGGGTCAACCTGTTTATCATGCAATCGTCTGGCAAGACAAACGAACCGCCCCGATTTGTGAAGAACTGAAGACAAAAGGATTAGCAGATTATGTGCGCACCAACACCGGGTTGGTGATCGATTCCTATTTTTCCGCAACAAAAATCCGATGGATTTTGGAAAATGTAGGCAATGCACGTCAGTTGGCCAACGATGGAAAACTTTTGTTTGGTACGATTGATAGTTGGCTAATCTGGAAACTTACTAACGGAGCATCTCATGTGACAGATTATTCCAATGCTTCGCGCACCATGATTTTCAACATCCGGACATTGTCGTGGGATCATAAGCTATTGGATGAATTAAAGATTCCTTCTTCGCTGCTACCGGAAGTTAAGCCATCCGGAGCCGAGTTTGGGTTTTGGAAATTTGGCAATGAAAAGATACCCATTGCCGGAGTAGCCGGTGATCAACAAGCTGCCTTGTTTGGACAGGCTTGTTTTTCCCCCGGAATGGCCAAAAATACCTATGGTACCGGTTGCTTCATGCTGATGAACACAGGCACACAAATCCAATATTCAAAAAACGGGCTGATAACTACCATTGCCTGGGGGCTTGATGGAAAAGTAGAGTATGCACTGGAAGGAAGCGTATTTGTTGCCGGTGCGGCAGTTCAGTGGCTTCGCGATAGTTTGCATCTCATCGATCAGTCAAAAGATTCAGAATACTTTGCCGCCAAAGCGCTGGGATCAAATGACGTGTATGTTGTTCCGGCCTTCGCTGGCTTAGGCGCTCCTTACTGGGATATGTATGCCCGGGGTGCCATCTTTGGACTAACCCGCGATACAGGAAAGGATCATATTATTAAGGCAACGTTGGAGTCATTGGCATTTCAAACCAAAGATATTTTGAATGCCATGCAGGAAGATGCCGGATTGCAACTAGCCATTTTAAAAGTTGATGGTGGAGCCTGTGCTAATAACATTCTCATGCAGTTTCAGGCAGACATATTGAATACTGAGGTTGAACGCCCGGAGGTGATTGAATCAACGGCCATAGGAGCTGCCTATCTGGCGGGTATTCAAATAGGCTTGTGGCAGAAAGAAGACATCATCAAGAACCGAAAAATTCAGAAGCGATTTAACCCGCGTATGGAAGAAGTTGTACGGACTCGTTTATATCAAGGCTGGCAAAAGGCAGTCAAACGAACGATGAATTGGATTGATAACTCATGAGATGGTGACACGGGGAGAAACCATACGATCATTAGAGAGCGAATCATTTGATTTACTGATTATTGGAGGTGGTATTACCGGTGCAGGCATTGCCTTAGATGCTGCTTCCCGCGGATTAAAAGTAGCTTTAATTGAAAAGGAAGACTTTGCCTATGGCACCAGCAGCCGGTCAACCAAATTGATTCATGGGGGATTACGGTACCTGAAGCAATTGGAATTTGCTTTGGTCAAAGAGGTTGGGAGCGAACGAGCTATTGTCCATCAGTTAGCGCCTCATCTGGTGGTACCAGAGAAAATGCTTCTGCCTTTATATGAACGAAGGGGACTGGGGTATTGGCTCACATCTATAGGGTTGAAAATCTATGATTGGTTGGCGGGCGTGAAGGGCGATGATCAACGGAGAATGTTGACCAAGACCCAAACCCTGAAGTTTGAGCCCTTATTAAAAAGTGATGATATCAAAGGAGGAGCCATTTATGCTGAATATCGTACGGATGACGCCCGGTTAACCATTGAAATCATCAAGTTGGCTGTTGCCAAAGGAGCCTGCATAGCCAACTATCTGGAGCTTAAAAATTTTGACTATGCGTCTGGAAGAATTTGTGGTGTACAGGCCATTGATCGGGAAACCCAGAACATGATAACGATAAGATCTACTGCTATCGTAAATGCCACAGGACCCTGGGTGGATGAGTTGAGAACCATCAATCAATCGCGTCACGGAAAAACCTTACATCTCACCAAAGGTGTACATATTGTTGTACCCTACCATCGGTTGGCCGTTAGACAGGCCATTTATTTTGATGTACCAGATGGGAGAATGATTTTTGCTATCCCCAGAGGACGGGTGACATATATCGGAACAACCGACACTGACTATGATTCAAATTTGGATAAAGTGGTGACCACCCAAGAAGATGCTTCTTATCTGATCATGGCGGTGAATGAAATGTTCCCATCGGTGCACTTGACCATGGCGGATATAGAGTCTACCTGGGCAGGATTGCGTCCACTGATTCATGAGACAGGCAAATCTGCCTCGGAGCTTTCAAGAAAAGATGAATTGTTTGAATCGGAAACAGGCTTGATTTCTATTGCTGGTGGAAAGTTAACGGGCTATCGGAAAATGGCCGAGCGTGTAGTAGACAGAGTTATACAACTGCATTTTGAAAGCCGGACTCTCAAATCCTGCCACACGCACACGCTTGTTTTGCCAGGTGGTAATTTCACGAATCGGAAAGCTGTTCAGGAGATGGAGGCATCCTTGGCCGCACGGATGGGAACGGTAGGTTTGCGTGGAAACGATGCTACCAATCTGATACACCTGTATGGTAGTCAGGCATGGCAGATCATGACATACTTTGAAAATCACCGGTCGGGCTCACCCGAACAGGATTTGTTAGAGGCCGAAATGATGTTTGCCATAGAATATGAGATGGCAAGGTTTCCTTTGGATTTTATCATTCGAAGGAGCGGGTTATTGTATTTCAATCATCCCAAAGCCGTGCGCGAGGCTAATCGGATCGTTGCATTTTTTGCCAAAAGATTTCAATGGACTCCGGAATTTCAAAGAATTCAAGAATCTAAAGTAAATATGGCTCTCGAGGAAGTACTTTTGTTCAAGTTATGAATAATAAAAAATGGTTTTACCCGATAGCCTTGGTTAGCCTGGCAGGTTTAATCGGATTAGAAATAGCCAGAGTGTATTATATTATGCCTTTTCCTGGCAGCCAGACCGATGAGACGGTAGAACTCGCCTACATAATTCACAATCATATTGGATGGCTACGTATGGTGTTAATCGGATTGGCGGCAGTTCCTCTGGTATTTATTTTTTTAAGAGATTCTGTCTCACTTAAATTGCTCACCGGTGCAGTTGTCATTTTCTATGGATTGGTGTTCTATCAATTTAATTTTCGATTGCAGGCAGACAAGATTTTTACCCAACCTTCCATCGTACGATTCCAACCTCCCGATTCCAGTAAAGTAGATCGAAAGAAGTTGGTAATTGGTATTGAAATGAATGGAATAGCCAAAGCATATCCCATTGAAATAATAGGTTATCATCATCAGGTGAGAGATACCATTGGGAAATCGTTGGTCATGATCACATATTGCACCGTTTGTCGGACGGGTCGCGTGTATAAACCCATCGTCCACGGTAAACCCGAGACATTTCGGTTGGTAGGAATGGATCATTTTAACGCCATGTTTGAGGATGCAACAACCGGAAGTTGGTGGCGACAGGTAAATGGAGAGGCCGTCACGGGGCCGCTTAAAGGTACTTTACTGGAGGAGATTCCATCTCAGCAAATGAGTTTACTGGCGTGGCTTGATCGGTACCCCAATACACTTATTCTGCAGCCAGATGAAAATTATGATTCAGCCTACGCGGACCTGGAAGATTTTGATGAAGGCCTGGCCTCCAGCAGCCTTGAAAAACGAGACACCGCCTCGTGGCAGGAGAAGTCATGGGTTATTGGAGTTCAAACAGACTTACAATCAAAAGCCTATGATTGGAATGATCTGACAACCCTTCGGGTAATTAATGATCAGATAGGTACCATGCCTATTGTAGTGACATTGGAGCCAGATAGTGTCTCTTTTCATGTTTGGCAGCGAGATAGTCTTGAATTTGAAATACACAATAAAATACTGTTAGACACTAACACAAAGTCTGCCTGGAACTGGCGTGGGCAATGCGTGGAAGGCCCACTGAAAGGTGTGCAGTTAAAGTACATACAGTCCTATCAGGAGTTTTGGCATTCCTGGAGAACCTTTCATTCGGCAACGGAAAAATTTAGTTATCACAATTAGCTATGGAGCCACAGAGGACATGGTGGAAGGAGGCAGTAGTCTATCAGATTTACCCTCGCAGTTTTAAGGATAGCAATGCGGATGGTGTAGGTGATCTGAAAGGAATTATTCAGCGTCTGGACTATATACAATCGTTGGGAGTGGACGCTGTTTGGTTAAATCCGATTTATCAGTCGCCTTATGATGATGGCGGGTATGACATCAGCGACTACCAGCAGATTCATCACGAGTTTGGAACAATGGATGACTTTGATCGATTACTTACCGGACTTCATCAGCGAGGGTTGCGCTTGATCATGGACTTAGTCGTTAATCATTCATCTGATGAACATCGTTGGTTTATTGAATCCCGCAAGGATGTTAATAATCCGTACAGGGATTATTATTTTTGGAAGCCGGGTAAAGACCAGGAGCCTCCCAACAACTGGCCTTCGTTTTTTGGAGGGAGTGCCTGGCAGTTGGATGAACCTACGGGGGAGTATTATTTACATTTATTTTCTAAAAAACAGCCCGATCTAAATTGGGAACATGAGCCCCTTCGCCAGGAAGTAGCGGACATCATGAGATTTTGGCTCGACAAAGGTGTTGATGGTTTGCGGTTAGATGTTATTTCAGCCATCTCAAAGAGAGTTGATTTTCCAGATTCTGATACGTTTGATTTTAATGAAACTATTCGCAAATATTATGCAAATGGCCCACGATTAAAGGAATTTATAAGGGAACTCCGGCATCAGGTTTGGAACAACTATGATTTGATGACGGTAGGGGAGGGGCCGGGGATCACTCCTGAAAATGCCCTTGAATATTTGAATGAATCGGACGGATTGAATATGATCTTCCACTTTGGTCATATGTTTATGGATCAGGGCCCTGGAGGGCGTTTTGACCCCATTCCGTGGACTCTTCGCGATTTTAAAGCCGTATTTAAACAATGGGATGATGCCCTTCACAAAGGAGGATGGGGTAGTGTTTTTTTAGGCAATCATGATTTTGCCCGGATGGTTTCCAGATGGGGAAATGACCATGAGTTTCTCGAGCCTTCGGCCAAACTCCTGATCACGCTGCTTTTATCGATGCGAGGGACGCCCTTTATTTTTGCTGGAGACGAACTGGGTATGACCAATACGGTGCTTACCTCTATCGAAGAATCGAAAGATATTGAGACCCTCAATGGATGGCTGGAGGCAAAGAATCAGGGAATGTCTGAAACAGATTTTCTAAAACGTGCCAATTATGCCGGCAGAGACAATGCCCGAACTCCCTTTCAGTGGAGCGACCAGCCCTTTGCCGGATTTAGTTCGGTAACACCATGGATGCCCGTCAATCCCAATTTTTCCTTCCTGAATCGGGATAGTCAGGAAGCTAGCCTCACCTCTGTTTTGAATTATTTCAGGTCCATGGTTGAATTGCGGAAAAGCAACCTAACCCTGGTATATGGGAGATATGTGCCATGTAGTACTTTATCTGACTCCTGCTATGCCTATTTCCGTGAAAATGAGCAAGAAAAATTGCTTGTCGTGCTGAATTTCTCAAATGATCAACTTATTTTGGAAGATTCATTGATCCCTTCAAATGCCCTTCGCCTGCTGGGTAACTATCCGATAGGCGACCGGCAAAATATGCAACCATGGGAAGCAGTGATTTATAAGCTATGAAGGAACCAAAACATCTTTGGGGTATTGATTTAGGCGGGACCAAGGCCGAGGGAGTGGTGCTGGGCCTGGGTGGAGCAGAGGATATTCTCTTCCGCGATCGTGTACCTACCGGAGCGGAAAATGGCTATTTATATATTTTAAACCAGATTGCTTCCTTGGTCCGGATGATGGAGGTTAAAATGGGATATCGGCCAGAACGACTTGGCATCGGAACTCCCGGAACACTGGACCCCAAACTGGGAACCATGAAAGGTTGTAATTCAGAGTGCATGAATTTTATGCCTCTTAAGGAGGATTTGCAGCGACTCCTGAATATGGAAATCGTTATTGCCAACGATGCCAATTGTTTCGCCTTGGCGGAAACTCAACTCGGGATTGTCAAACAGCATCATCCACAGGCTAAGGTTGTCTTTGGTGTGATTATGGGAACCGGAGTCGGAGGTGGATTAGTAGTGGATGGCAGGGCCCTTGGTGGATTACAAGGTATTGGCGGTGAGTGGGGACACAATTTCTTAGACGAATCAGGTGGGCCGTGCTATTGTGGCAAACATGGCTGTGTGGAGAAAATTTTGTCAGGTCCATCACTGGAACGATTTTATTTGTCGCTTACCGGTGAAAAGAAAAGTTTAAAAGAGATTTATACTCTTTACCAGGGGGGGGAATCAGCAGCCACCGAAACGATTCATCGATTGACGTATTTTTTTGGAAAGGCACTCAGTGTCATCGTTAATATTATTGACCCCGATGTGATTGTTATTGGTGGAGGGGTGGGAAACATACCTGAGATTTATACAGAAGGGGTGAAATCGGTTCGGAAATTTACATTTAACAATGGTGTGCTAGACACACCGATTGTCAAACCTCTGCTAGGTGATAGTGCCGGGGTATTTGGGGCTGCTTATTTAGTACAGTGAAATATTTTAATCAGCATTATTCATGAAACGAATTGCTATCCTTGGACCCATCCCCCGCGACCATATCGTTACCCATAATGGCGAACTCATCCAAAAGTGGGGATGTGTAACGCATCCTGTCATTGCCTTATCAATACTTGCTGGCGGAAAATTAGAGATCATTCCGGTTTCCCATGTGCGGGAAGTGGATCGCGATAATGTTACCGAAGTCTTTCAAAACTACAAAGGTATCAATCTCAAGCATGTGACCAGTCAGGCTGATCAGGGAGATATCATCAGCTTAAGATTTTTGGATGTTAATAATCGATTGGAACGACAGACCGGGTTTATGAATCCGATCGTGCCAGAAGATGTAAAGAGAATTTTAGATTGTAAAGCGTTTGTTTTTATACCGATCAGCGATTACGAGATTTCACTAGAGACTTTGATTTACCTCAAGAAAAAAAGTAAAGGTACCATCATATTTGACGCCCATGGCCCCACTACTGCCTGTCTTATTAATGGCGAACGCCAACGTAAATTCTGGATTGATCGTGATGTGTGGCTTCCCTACATCGATGTACTGAAAATGAATCTTGAAGAAGCGCAGGCCTCCTGGTTTAAGAAAGAATATGAAAGTAGTGACTTTGGGCATAGCGAAGAGCCGGATCGTAAAGAACTTCGCGCCTTTGCTGAACATTGCCTGAACAAAGGAGTGAAGTGTGTTTACATTACTGTCGATAGCCGTGGATGTCTGGTTTACTTTAAGGAACGGGGAAAAATTCGCGAAGAAATGGTAGCCGCGATTAAAGTGGATAAAGTCATTGATACTACTGGTTGCGGAGATTCCTTTGCGGGCGGTATCGGATATGGATTGACACAAAAGCCAAGAGACTACATCGCAGCAGCCCGTTTCGGAAATGCTTTAGGAGCCATGCGTACGCAGGGAAAAACATTTGATGTGTTTAAACCTCTACAGGAAACTACCCAGATCATAAAGCAAGGGAATATCCCTGCAACGAAATAGTTACTAACAGTAAGATGATAAAAGCTTGTATTTTTGATTTGGATGGTGTCATCGTAGACACTGCGCACTACCATTTTTTGGCCTGGCAACGGTTGGCTCACGAACTGGGCGTGGAATTTACTGAAACAGATAATGAACGACTAAAGGGCGTTAGTCGAATGCGTTCATTAGAAATCATTTTAGAAATTGGAAATATCCAATTAGAGGAGGTAAAAAAGGAAGCCTTAGCCACAAAAAAGAATGCTTGGTTTGTCGATTTCGTCAATGCCATCCGGCCAGAGGAGATTTTTCCGGGAGTAAAAGAACTGATTGCGAATCTGAAATCCCGAGGACTTAAAATTGCACTAGCCTCCAGTAGCAAAAACGCGCAGCGGGTTACCGAATTGTTAAAAATTCAATCCCTTTTTGATGTGATGGTGGATGGTACCATGATTACTCATTCCAAACCTGATCCAGAGATATTCTTACTGGCAGCCAGTAAACTAAACATTATCCCTTCCTCTTGTATCGTATTTGAAGATGCAGAGGCTGGAGTGGAGGCAGCACTGGCGGCAGGAATGAAATGTGTTGGGGTTGGTTCACCCGAACAGCTTGGAAAGGCGCACGATCTTGTAGCGCGAACCGGTGATTTTACCTGGGAACGATTATCTAAATTGAATGGAGCTTAATCATTTCCATAAATGGCGTGAACATTATTTGAAATAACCAATAGCAATTTCTGATCAGAATGAGTAAGTTTTTTGATCATATTTGAACGAATGTAAAAATTCCAGCATATGAAAAATTATATAAAACATCACGAATGGCAAATCATTGAGGAAGGATTTGATCCTCATCTACATCGCATTTCAGAAAGTCTGTTTAGTCTGGGCAATGGACGGATGGGACAGCGAGCTAATTTTGAGGAGCAATATTCTGGCGAAATGCACCAGGGGAGTTATGTAGCTGGCGTATACTATCCCGATAAGACGCGTGTAGGATGGTGGAAAAACGGATATCCCGAGTACTTTGCAAAAGTATTAAACGCCCCGAGTTGGATTGGTATCCATATCACCATTGGTAAACTCGTATTAGATCTGGCTACATGCAAAGTCACTGGATTCAAACGGGTATTGGACATGAAGCAGGGACTTCTTCATCGTAGTTTTACTGCTACATTGCCTGATGGAAAAAAACTGAAGGTGGATGCCAAACGCTTTTGTAGCATGGCCGATGGGGAATTGGGCGCGATCAGATATGCAATTACGCCTATCAATTTTAGCGGGAACATTTCGATAGTTCTTCCGGTGGACGCAGACGTAGTAAATAAAGACTCAAATTATGATGAAAAGTTCTGGAATCCGGTCAGTCAGGAGGCGAAGTCTGGTATTGCGGTGGTCACAGCAGAAACTAAGAAAACTTTTTTTCAGGTAACTACTGGAATGGCCTATGCCGTTTATTCAAATGGTAAAAAGGTAAGACCAATTTCCATTAAGGCAAATAAAAAAGAGAAGTATGCTGACAACGCCATTTCCTTACGGATAACCAAAGAACAGGAGACAATAATTTATAAGTATGGGGTTGTTCTCTCTTCAGAGAATCATACCAAATCCAAACTGAACGAGGTGGCCAAAAAGAAATTGGCAACTGCTTTAACCAAAGGATTTGATCAATTGTTGGCCGACCATGCGGCTGTGTGGGCTCATAAATGGGAGGAATGTGATATCACCATTGATGGAGATATTGCCGCTCAGCAGGGAATCAGATTCAATATTTTCCAATTAACCCAAACCTACACGGGAGAAGATGAACGATTAAACATTGGCCCGAAAGGATTTACAGGTGAAAAATATGGGGGTAGTACGTATTGGGACACCGAGGCCTACTGTTTACCATTTTATCTGGGAACGGCCAAGCAAAAAGTGGCACGAAATCTTTTAGTGTATCGGTATAAGCACTTGAAACGAGCCATTGAGAATGCAGGCAAGTTAGGCTTCACCAAAGGGGCGGCCCTATACCCGATGGTTACCATGAATGGAGAAGAGTGTCACAATGAATGGGAGATTACGTTTGAAGAAATCCATCGGAATGGAGCAATTGCCTATGCCATCTTTGATTATATCCGCTATACAGGTGATGAAAAATATCTGGCTGAATATGGGTTGGAAGTATTGATCGGTATTGCTCGTTTTTGGGCTCAGCGCGTCAATTGGTCGACCAATAAAAATAAGTATGTGATGTTAGGTGTTACAGGTCCCAATGAATACGAAAACAATGTAAATAATAATTGGTACACCAATACCATAGCTGCCTGGACGCTGGAGTATACCGGACAAGCCTTGAGTCACGTTCAGAAATCAGATGCGGCCCGATATTCCAAAATTGTGTCCAAGGTAAAACTTCAGTCAGATGAAACTTCACATTGGAATGACATTGTTCAAAAAATGTATTATCCTGAAGATAAATCAAGAGGGGTCTTTATACAACAAGATGGTTTTTTGGATAAAGAATTATTAACGGTCAATGATCTTCGTCCACAGGATCGCCCTTTAAATCAGAAATGGTCGTGGGATCGGATTTTGCGTTCGTGTTTCATTAAACAAGCAGATGTGTTGCAAGGTATTTATTTTTTTGAGGAACGGTTTAGTCCGGAAACCATCAAAAGGAATTTTGATTTTTATGAACCTATGACAGTTCATGAATCCTCACTTTCTCCTTGCGTGCACGTCATCTTAGCTTCTAAAATTGGATATGAAGCCAAGGCTTACGAAATGTATCTTCGCACCGCCCGTCTGGACCTTGATGATTATAATAATGACACCGAAGATGGTTGTCATATCACTTCCATGGCTGGTACCTGGGTGAGTGTCATTAAAGGATTTGGTGGAATGACCATTAAGAACGATCAATTGCATTTTGCTCCTTACTTACCTAAGCAATGGAATGCTTATTCGTTCCGACTGGAATTCAGGGGACGGGTTATTAAGGTAAACGTCTCCAAAAAGGGTACGCAGGTACGACTGGAATCGGGCGAACCGATGGAGCTAGTGATTCATGGAAACAAAACCGTGCTGAAATAAATATGACCCGATTGAAGACCTGGGTAGAAGGGCAGACGTTCCATAAAATTGTTAGTTTGGTAATTATTCTATGCTCGATTACGTTGGGTGTAGAGACTTTCTATCCGGAGCATCAGGTTTTTTTTGATGTTCTTGATCTGTTGTTCACCTTATTCTTTGTTTGGGAAATTGCCTTGCGCCTGATAGCAGAAGGAAATCCTCTCCGTTTTTTTAGGCTGCTATCTGTACGCGAAAAGAAGGTCTATATTGACGAAACTGGATTTTGGAATTGGTTTGACTTTACGATTGTTCTGGTCAGTGTTATCAGCCTGATGGGTCACCTCTTTGAACATCCGGAGTTTTTGGTGGTGAGTCGCTTATTTCGTGTTTTACGGGTGATGCGATTGCTGGAGGTAAGTAGCGAACTAAAGGCTGTGGAACGTAAAATTGTATCCATTATCCCTACGATTTTTTCATTTGCGCTGCTGCTTGGGATTCTGTTGTATATTTATTCGATCATCGGTATTTATCTGTTCAGTCATCATCAATATGAGCATGCCGATTTTACTTCTTTAGGACATGCTTTTCTCACCCTTTTTCAACTGATGACGTTAGACGGGTGGAGTGACATGATGTATGCAGCCAGCGCCAATTATGAAGGAAGTTGGCTGATCAAATCGTATTTTGTAAGTTTTGTAATACTCACGGCCATCATCAGTTTCAATGTGTTTGTGGCTGTCCTGACCTCCCAGGTACATGAAAAGGTGATTGAAGATCAAAAGTCAAATCAAAAAAAGATTAAACAGTTACAAGGTGAGATCAATGAAACAGAGCATGAGGTGCACGAAGGATTTCAGGAAGTACTTCGGGAGTTGCGGTCGCTAAGAAATGAAGTGAAGTCGTTGCAGGAACGACTTAAATAGACATCCCACATTCACTCCATCATGAAGTTTTACAGTACCCGGAATTCAAAAGTTAGCTTTACTCTTCGGGAAGCTGTCATTCATGGCTTGGCACCAGACGGTGGACTCTTCATGCCAGCCACCATTCCCGTATTGCCGGCCTCATTCATTCGGGAACTATCAAAGTATGATCAGCAAACCATTGCGTATGAAATCGCCTCGTTCTTTTTGAAAGAAGATTTCTCATCGTCTGAAATTCATGATCTGGTTGCTCATACGGTCAGTTTCCCTGTTCCACTGGTGCAAATCCATGAGTCTGTTTTTAGTTTAGAGTTGTTTCATGGCCCTACGCTGGCCTTTAAAGACTTTGGCGCCCGATTTTTATCAGGCTTGCTAAGCAAGTTTGCCGAAACAAATGATCAGGAAACAACCGTATTGGTTGCGACTTCGGGGGACACGGGTAGTGCGGTTGCTCACGGGTTTTACAATGTACCTGGTACACGCGTGGTGGTGTTGTATCCTTCCGGCAAAGTGAGTGAGCTACAAGAAAAGCAATTCACAACTTTGGGTGGAAACATTAAAGCCCTGGAAGTGGATGGCACATTTGATGATTGCCAGCGCCTGGTTAAGCAAGCCTTTGCCGATGAAAACCTGCGCAGAGGTTTATCTTTAACTTCCGCCAACTCCATTAATATCGCTCGGCTTTTGCCACAGAGCTTTTATTATCTTTTTGGAGCGGCACAGGCTCCCCGTCATCTTCCGTTAATCTTTTCTGTGCCGAGTGGCAACTTTGGTAACTTGACTGCCGGGGTTCTGGCGCAACGCATGGGTCTTCCCATTCATCAATTCTTAGCAGCGACTAATAGAAATGATGTTGTACCATCTTATCTGAAAACGGGTTCGTATCAACCCAGACCCTCTCTGCCCACCATTAGTAATGCCATGGATGTGGGTAATCCGAGTAATTTTGATCGTTTGGTTAACTTATTTGGTAGTTGGGAAGATATGACAAATAAGATCAAAGGATATGCCTATTCGGATGAAGAGACCAAACAAATTCTGCTAGCCATATTTGAGCAACATCGGTATATTCTTGATCCTCATGGAGCCGTAGGCTATCTAGCTGTCCGGGAATATCAAAGAAGTAATCCATCCTGCACCTACATTTTTTTGGAGACCGCGCACCCTGCAAAATTTAAAGAGGTGGTAGAAGCACAAATTGGTTCGATTGAAATACCCAGTCGTTTACAGGAACTTTCGGATAGGCAGAAAAAGTCCATTAAGATTCCGGCAGAATATGATGTCTTCCGACAATGGCTGGCTTAAAAAGATGATTTCTTCACTTCTTCCATCCCTTTTCTCCTAACAGAGGCACAAAAGCAAACTGGTCAAACTCTTCCTTTGTTACCGAACCGTTATTCTTAGTTATTAGATACATGCATTGCTTCTCCAGATTGCCTACAGGTACAATTAACTTTCCCGGGTCTTTGAGTTGTGCTACCAGCGCATCTGGAATCACCGGGGCGCCTGCCGTGACGATAATTTTATCGTAGGGAGCTTTGGGCGCATAACCTTTTGAGCCATCTCCCAACAAAAAGTAAGGCCGATACCCCATCGTTGGAAGAAATTCACGGGTACGTTCAAAAAGCTTTTTGTTGTACTCAATAGTGTAAACGATCGCTCCCAGTTCTAGCAAAATAGCTGCTTGATATCCTGAACCGGTTCCGACCTCTAAAATCCGTTCGCCTGGTTTAACCTGCAGTTTTTCCGTTTGGAAGGCTACCGTATATGGCTGAGAAATCGTTTGCCCTTCTCCGATCGGAAAAGCCTTGTCTTCGTAGGCATGTGAAAGCAAGGCATCATCAAAAAAAACATGCCTTGGTACCCGCCCGATAGCGGCCAGAACGGACACGTCTTTGATTCCCTTTTCGCGAAGCTTTTTAACTAATTGATTCCTCAATCCGCGTTGGCGGTAGTTATCCACAATCATTCCACAAAATTCGTAAATAATTATATATCAATAACTTAACTTTTATCGTGAGCGTTTATGGTCAAGTCATTCTGTCGCAAAAGAGGTCATTTTTTCAGCTTATTCAAAGTTTTAAAGATTTGGTAGGAAAAGTGAAACCTAACCTTCTACTTTGGGGTTCTCTACAGCACAGTGAGAACATATTTTGCCATAGCGTTATCCTGTGTATACCTGTCCCTGGCAGTAGGTGTGGCCAAAACCACGCACTACTGTATGGGCCGGGTTAATTCACAATCCCTATTCAGTTTTGAATCAAAAAAGTGCGCTTGCAGCCTTTACGAGAAAGATCGCTCCAAATCGTGCTGCCACGATGAACATGAGCTGATCAAAATTGAAAGTGATCAACAATCGGCTACCTCTCTTCAAACAGCAGATATTACACCGGTTATTCTTTCCTACGTACTGGTAAGAGGGGTAATCGATTTTTCCCCATCGTCATCCAAAACGACCTGTATTATCCCCGCACAGCCGCCCTCTTCCGGGCCACCAATCTATCAGAAGTATTGTAGTTTACGGTTGTTTGATGAGATAGCCTGACGATTAGATTCGACAGAGTATTATTAATCATCACTATTACAATTAAACTACTATGAAAACTAAAATCATATTTCTCTTTGCATTCATTCTGGTATCGGGTTATGTATTTGCCCAATCCAAGACCGTCAAAGCATCCATTAAAGTATACGGTAACTGTGCCATGTGTAAACGCAGAATTGAAACGGCCCTGGACACCAAAGGGATTAAAGCTGCTACCTGGAATACCAAAACCAAACAATTGGAGGTCGTTTATCAATCTGATAAGATAACGGAAAAGCGAATACATGAAATCATTTCCAGCGTTGGCCACGATACCGATCAAATGAAGGCCAAAGACGATGTATATGCCAATTTACCTTTCTGCTGTTTGTATCGCGATCACGATCATTCAGGCATGAAGGATAACTAATCTTCGTTTATGAAAAGACTAGTATTACTTGCAATGGCAGCATTGCTTGCTTTGTCATGTGCGCGTGCGCAGAAAGTGATGGGTCTGGTGATTGAAAAAAGTGCGAAAGGAGTGGATCAGCCATTGGCCGGGGCTAATGTATATTGGGCAGGCACTACTCTGGGGACTACCACCCGCGACAACGGGATATTTATGATCGATCGTACGGATCAAACCAACCGGCTGGTGATTAGCTACATTGGTTACCGTTCAGATACCCTCATCATTACCAGTGAAGGTAATGTCAAGGTAGAACTGGTGTCTGATCAGGTATTGGAAGAAGTCACTGTTCAAGGCTGGAAACCCTCTTCCCGTTCGGATTTTTTCTCGGGCATCAATGTCATTCAGATGGACGAAAAAGAATTGTTTAAGGCTGCCTGTTGTAACCTATCTGAAAGTTTTGAAACCAATCCTGCGGTAGACGTAGCCTTTACAGATGCAGTTACCGGTACCCGACAGATTCAGATGCTCGGATTGTCAGGGCCTAACACAGTCATTTCCATTGAAAATATGCCAGGTGTAAGAGGATTAGCCGCCAGTCAGGGAATTCAATTTATACCGGGTACATGGATCAACTCCATTCAGGTAACAAAAGGTACCGGATCGGTAGTTAATGGATACGAAAGTATTGCCGGACAAATCAATGTTGAGTTAAAAAAGCCGCAAGAGAGTGAGAC
>ERZ1066130.192-NODE-192-length-29961-cov-10.445630_pt1 | contig 29961 bp, 24 predicted proteins | sample MGYA00382777_ERZ1066130 | MGnify/ENA primary metagenome ERZ1066130 (study PRJEB33369, sample SAMEA5778360) | biofilm metagenome | biome: Industrial cooling water; feature: Water cooling tower basin; material: Biofilm | place: United Arab Emirates | collected...
GGCCGAGGGCGCCGAGTACTCGACCACGCTCCGCTCGATCCTCCGCCGAGACCCCCAGGTCGTCTCGGTCGCCGAGGTGCCTGACGCCAACTCCGCCAAGGAGATCGCCAAGGCCGACCACGAACGCGTCCGCATCTACGCCGGGCTTCTCGCCAACAACGCCATCGACGCCATCATCAAGTACGTCAAGCTCGTCGGCGATCAGGAACTCGCCGCCAAGAGCCTCCGCGGCGTCGTCGCCTTCCGACTCCTCCGCAAGGTTTGCATCAACTGCCGAGTCCCCTATCAGCCCCCGCCGGACATGCTCAAGAAGCTCGGCCTGCCCCCCGACAAGGTCAAGCAGCTCATGAAGAAGGGCGGGCAGGTCCTCATCAAGAACAAGCCCGAGGTCTGCCCCGTCTGCCAGGGCACCGGCTACGTCCAGCAGGACGGCTGCTTTGAGATCTCCCCGCTCGAAGAGGCCGAACGCGAGATGATCCGCACCGGCAACATCAACGGGCTCCGCGCCGAGTTCCGCAAACGCGGCATGGTCACCATCCAGCAGGCCGCGCTCCGCAAGGCCGTCGATGGCTTCACCACCATCGAGGAAGTCCTCCGGATTACCGCCGAGCCCGCCGCCGCCCCGGCCCAGCCCGCCCAGCAACAAGCCCCCGCCAAGGCCTAACGCCCGACGATACAGGAATCGCCACCATGGTCACCAATGCCGCTGTCATCGTGCTCATCGTCGTGAGCACTCTCATCTGGCTCAACCGCGGGTTCTTCTCGGCCTTCATCAACCTCTTCTGCGTCGTTGCCGCCGGCGCGATCGCCTTCGCCCTCTGGGAGCCCGCCGCCTACTTCCTCCTCGACAAGGCCGAGGATCGCGGCTTTGTCGCGGAACTCCTCGCCGGCAATGCCTGGGCCCTCGGCCTGGCAGCCCCCTTCGTCCTCTCCCTCGCCGTGCTCCGCGGCGTCTCCGACGGCATCATCCGCCACAACCTCCACTTCCCCTCCATCGTCAACAACGTCGGCGGCGGCTTCTGCGGCGCACTCGCCGGAGTCATCATCTCAGGCCTCGCCATCATGTCCGCCGGGATGCTCCACCTCCCCAAGAACGGCGGCTTCCTCGAGTACAAGCCCGCCGACTTCGACGCCCAAGGCGCCGTCAAGCTCTCCGAGTCCCTCTGGGTCCCCTCCGACCGCCTCACCTCCAACTTCTACGCCTTCCTGAGCCGCCACGCCTTCCACTCCGACACCAACCTCGCCACCTACTACCCCAACGCCCACGCCGTCCCCGCACTCCTCCGCATGATCCCCAAGGGCGACAGCGGCCGAAACACCATCAAGCCCTCCCAGTTCGCCATCGAAGGCACCTACCAGATCGACGCCTCCAGCATCGCCGACGCCAAAGCTCGGCTTGTCGAACTCACACGCGACCGCTACCGCCCCGCAGGACAGGGCGGCGTCGTCGACTTCAAGGGCGAGCCCGTTCGCCCCGACGCCAAGCTCATCGCCTACGTCGTCAACTTCAACTCCGGCGCCAAGGAACGCAACGGGCAGGTTCTCATCGGCAACGGGCAGGTTCGACTGCTCGCCACCGACAAGGACGGCAACGCCCACACCCTCTTCCCCATCGCCGCCGTCGGACGAATCCCGCCCGATACCTCCGCTCCCACCGGCGCCGCCGCCCGCAACCGCAACGCCCCCAAGTTCGCCCGCTACCCCTTCAACACCGGCGGCAACGGGATCCACATCGCCTCCGTCGGCGGCGAGTCCGACGCCAAGTTCGCCTTCGAGTTCCTCGTCCCTTCCGGCTTCACGCCCAAGGCCCTCTACGTCAAGAACACCCGCCGAGACGTCTCCGCCACCGTCGAACGGACCTTCACCTCCGCCGCCCAGCGTGACGCCGCTCTCGATTCCATCATGGCCGGCCGCACCGCCGGACAGCTCGACGAGGCCATCGCCTACGTCTTCCCGGGCGCTCAGAACGCCGGCAACCGTGTCGCCGATCAGCCCCCCGCAGACTCGGGCTTCCAGATGACCATCGCTCTGGGCATGTCCCTCCAGAAGGACACCCTCAGCGGCATCACGTTCCCCGAAGGCAGAAACACCATCGCCGACGGGCAGACCCTCATCGACGCCAAGACCGTCTCCGCCGGCGTCAACGCCGACATGGCCCTTCGCGTCTCCAACTTCGCACCCCGCGCCGGCGTCGTCGTTTGCCAGGTCGACATCTCCATGGACAAGCCCTGGCGCCTCGGCGAGAAGGGCCTCCCCATCGATCAGCCCGTCGCACTCCTCGACGCCGAAGGCCGCCTCTACGAGGCCATCGGCTACGTTTACAGGGACAACGAATTCACCGGTGTTCGCTACACCCCGGGCAGCCCCCTCAAGGGCATGGCCGACCTCCCCCAGCAGCTCTCCCGCGCCGTGCCCGGCCAGCAGGTCAAGCTCGTCTTCCAGGTCACCCGCGGTGCCGTCATCCGCGGCGTCGTCGTCGGCGACAAGCTCGCCATCAAGTACGCCCCCTTCAAGGTCGACGCCGAGCAGGCCACCCGCTAAGCGACTCTCATCCACCCAATGACACGGGCCCCGGAGCGCTCAGCCTCCGGGGCCCGCTTGTTTTTCCCTTCTTCACGCCAGCCGACGCAACGCCGCGATCCGCTTCTCCGTCGGGGGGTGCGTCGCGAACATCCCAGCCAGCGAGCTCCCGCACAGAGGCTCCACGATGAACAGGTTGTTCTGTGCAGGATTCGGGTTCCTCATCGGGATCCGCCGCGAGTATCCGTCCAGCTTCGCCAACGCGCTGATCAGCCCGTTCGGCGTCCCCGCGATCTCCGCCGCGTCCGCGTCCGCCACATACTCCCGGCTCCGGCTGATCGCCATCTGGATCAGGATCGCCGCCAGCGGGGCCAGGATCACCGCCACCAGCCCCAGCGGGCTCGCCCGCCCCTCCGAATCCCGCGGCATGCCGATCCACAGGCTCATCTGCGCCAGGTACGCCAGCACACCCGCCACCGTCGCCGCGATCGTGCTCGTCAGCGTGTCCCGGTTGCGGATGTGCGCGAGCTCGTGCGCCATCACGCCCCGCATCTCCTCATGATCCAGAAGACGCAACGCACCCTGCGTCACCGCCACCGCGCCCCGGCTCGGCCACGGGCCCGTCGCGAACGCGTTCGGCGCCTCCTGCGGGCAGATGTAGACCCGCGGCATCGGGACACCGGCCCGAGGAGCCAACTCCTTCACCATCGCGTACAGGTCCCCACCCGTCCGCTCGTCCACCTCGCGCCCCTGCATCGCCGCGATCGCGATCTTGTCGCTGAACAGGAACGCCACCACGTTCGTCACCCCGCCCAGCACCAGCGCGATCAGCAACCCGCTCTGCCCACCCATCGCCCCGCCCACCAGCAGGAACAGACCCATCAGCCCGCCGAGCAGCAACGCCGTCTTCACGTTGTTCATGAACCGAATCATCAATCCTCCTCCACCGGCGCCCCGCTGACCCATCAACGAATCGCGCGCCACTCGTGTTCGCTCCGCCCGACATTCCGATGCGTCGATCACACCCGCCTGAAGAACCCAACAACGATATTATCGGAACTCAATTGCGGCCCCGACACGCCCCATTCCCGCAGCGTCATTCTGGCAGCGGCCCCTGCCATTTCAGCTCCATCTCCGCCGCTCTCTCGACGCGACCGTGTTTTTCCACAATCGGTCCATATCCAAACGAAATGCGTACACGGATCCGCCAAGTATGGTAGGTTCATGTTCGTATGCCCGTGGCCCCGAAAGAGACAACCTCCTATCCTGCTTGTCCTTGCGTAGTTTCCTCGCGAGTACGGCCGGGGTGGGCCGGTTCGCGTGCGGGCATGGCGGCCCGCGTTCCCAGCAGCGGCACGGACGCCGGTGGGAGTCCAATCATGGATCTGCGTCCAAGGACGCTGGCCTCTCGGCGTCTCTCTGCCTGCAGCACGCGTCCTCGCCGCCTCCGGCTCCTCCTCGAGGTCGTTGCGTTCGCCGCCATCGCCAGCCTCACGGCCTACTCCGCAATACTCGCCAAGCACTCGGTTTCCGCGGCGCCCCTCGCCGAGATGACCCGCGTGCCCACCGTCGGGGCGACCCCCCTCACCGTCAGTTCCCAACCCGACTCCTCCGACCTGCATTCTTCCGTATCCATGCTCCCCGACGTGTCTCTTGCCGTCGCCGCCCTCGCCGCCCAGCCCCCACGAGAGGCCGCCCTCGACGCCCCGGTTGTGCACGACGAGCACACTCGCTGGTTCAACGGCCGCCCTGTCCGGCCAGCGAAGACCCTCCGCATGCGGGTGACGGCCTACTCCCCCGATTGGCGTTCCTGCGGCGACTCGGCCGACGGCCTGACCGCCACCCTCCACTCCGTCGACACCAACAACTCCCAGCTCGTCGCCGCTGATCCGCGCGTCCTGCCCTACGGCTCCATGGTCACCGTCCCCGGGTACGCCGACGGGAAGATCGTCCCCGTGCTCGACTGCGGCGGGGCCATCAAGGGAAGCCGACTCGATCTGCTCTACCCCACCCACGCCCAAGCCCGTGCATGGGGGAACCGCTGGCTCACAGTCACCGTCTGGGAATACGCCGACGGCAAGCCCGCCACCAATCCACGCAAGGTGCGCTAGACCGCCGCTTCCGCCGGTGCCGTGAGGCACTCCGCCGGACCCCGCAGATCAATCCCCGCGATCCGCACCGTCAGCGTCCGCCGCTTCCGCGCCCTGACCTCGACCTCGTCCCAAGGCACGCTCGCCGGACGCATCCCCATCCATCGCAGCAGCTTCGCCGGCCGAAGGTGCAGAAAGTCCACGTCCGACACCACGTGCACCGACCAGCCCATGTTCAGCATCCCCCCCGCCTGAAATGAACGGAAGTTCCATCGCCGACCGTCGGGCAGGGGCTCCACCGCCGGGTACTTCTTCACGATCGGCTCCCAGTTGGTCGACACGATCGCGCGCACCAAGACCGTCATCACCACGAGGTCGATCACCAGGATCAACGTGACGATGCCCGCGGTCCCCATCGGCGCCTCACTTGCTCAGCAGGAACTCAAACGCCCCGGGCAAACGCCCAGCCCACGCCGACTCGGTGTGCTCAGCGCCCTCCTCGACCACAAGCTTCACGCCCTTGGCCGGCACGCCTGACGCCACCAGATCCGCCGACAGCTTCTCAACCGCCTTGACCAATGCCGCGCTCCGTTCCGCACGCGACTCCCCAAACTCACGACCGCCGACCCCGAGGAAGACCCTCGCCGGTTTCTCGCCCTTCCGCGACAGCGACCGCTCAAGCCACCCCGACCACGCCGACGCATCGCCCGTCGTCAGGGGCAGACTCTCCGCCAGCACGTTCCCGAACTGGCCCGGATACTCCAACGCCAGGTGCAGCGCAATCGCCGCCCCCAGCGAACTTCCGCCCACAGTCACACGCTCACGCTCCCGCGCCACCCGGAACGCCCGTTCAACCCGCGGCTTGACCTGTCCCACGAACCACTCCGCGTACGCGTCGCCCGCCGCCTTCACCTCCGGCAACGCCGCCGTCGGAAGATACTCCGACATCCGGCTCGAGCCCGAGTTCGGAACGCCCACCACGATGAAAGGCCCGACCGTTCCGCCGGCGATCAGCTTCGTCGCCGTCTCGTCCGCGCCCCACTCCCCAGGCACACCCGCCGGCTTCGCGAACACGTTCTGCCCGTCGTGCAGGTACACCACCGGATACACCCGCCCGGCGTTGTCCGGCGCGTCGTACCCCGGCGGCAGCCACACCAGCACCTCGCGCGTCAGCCCTTCCGCGCCACCCGCGCCGCCCACCACCTCAAGCCGTCGCACATCTCCCGTCGCCCGGATCGGCGCATACGGATCCGCCAGACCCTTCAGCCGATACTCCGGCCTCTGGTCGCCCCACTTCGACACCGACAACTCGATCGTCGGCTTCTCTCCCGGCGCAAGCCCCGACACGTCGATCTTCGACAGCGTCCGGTTCCCCGGCGCGGACATGTCGTCCCGCAATTCCTCCAACTCCCACGAACCGCGCGCGAACTTGAACTCCAGCTTCGGCCCGCGCTTCCCCTCGCGCCACTGCACCGGCTGGGGCAACTCGATCCGCCAACGCATGTCGCTCTGGGGCGTCAGCATCATCGAGCGATCGCCCGGGTTCCAGTTGTTGTACAGGTTGCTCGCGATGAAGATCGGCGACGTCTGTGTTGCCAGCCGCGCCTTGTCCTCCACCACCAGAATGAACCCCTGCGGCAGACTCTCCGGATCCACTTCCTTCGGCCCCGGATCCGCCGACGAAGCCGCGTGCGCGTTGTAGTTCGCAGGTCGGCCCGACAACAACTCCCCGATCGCGTTCGCGCCGCCCGTTCGCCCCGCGCCAGCGCCCACAGGCGGCGCGAACAGACCCCCCGGACCCTTGTACGCAATCGCCGCGATCAGCACCGTCAGCACCGCCACCGGACCCAGCAGCACTCCCGTCACAAGCCAGGGACGATTGCGGCGAGGTTGTGGCGCGGAAGTCGTCATCATGCCGGAACTGTACCGCCCAGCATCCCGCTTGCCCGCCCCAAAAAGCGAAGAACCGTGCTCACGCACGGCCCTTCGGGATACACAGGACTGATTTCAATCCCCGCTCAGCGACCGCCCGCCTTCGCGTACAACTCCGACACCTTCCCCCAGTTCACCACGTTCCACCACGCCTTCAGATAATCCGGCCGACGGTTCTGGTAGTTCAGGTAGTACGCGTGCTCCCACACGTCGCACCCGAGGATCGGCGTTCCGCCGCAACCCGCCACCGCCTTGCCCATCAGCGGGTTGTCCTGGTTCGGCGTAGAACAGATATCGAGCTTGCCTTCACTCACGCAAAGCCACGCCCACCCAGAGCCGAATCGGCCCGTGCCCGCCGCCTCGAACTTCTCCTTGAACGCCTCGAACGACCCGAACGCCGCGTTGATCGCCGCCGCGAGCGGGCCGGTCGGCTCCCCGCCGCCGCCCTTCCCCGCCGGCGCCATCAACTCCCAGAACATCGAGTGGTTCACGTGCCCGCCCACGTTGTTCCGCACTGCCGCACGCTTCGCCTCGGGAATCTCGCCCAGCGAACGGATGATCGTCACCGGGTCCGCGTCGGCCCACGGCGTCCCCTCCAACGCCTTGTTCCCGTTCGTCACGTACGCGTTGTGATGCTTGCCGTGGTGGATTTCCATCGTCTTCGCATCGATGTGCGGCTCCAAAGCCTGAAAGGCATACGGCAGATTCGGCAGCGTCATCGGCATGACGTTTTCTCCATATCAGGGGGGGATCTTGTCGATCCAGGAATATCGTGCCGGCACCCGTTGTGCGGCACGCGCTCTCACCCTAGGCCGGGCCCCGTCCGATGGCGTGTTCTCCACAGGATTCCACCCCAATCCGGATGACTGGTGGAAAAACTGTTGAGGCGAGTTGGCACAGTCGGTGTTTTCGTTTATCTTGGAGGTCCACGGGGTGGTGGAACCCCGGGGAAACCGCGAGTTATGCGGACATTCGCGGGGAGTCAAGAAACTCTGCATCTTTTGGGCTGCAGAATCGAACCGCGAGCGACCGTCGGCGCTCTATCTCTCGTGAGGGGCCGTCGCGCGGGCGTATTCGAGAGAGATACCGGGACTTTCCCGGTGGGTCGGGCTTCCGGCGGCGGAAGAGCGGAACATTTGCCGCTGTTCCCCGTAGAATAGCAGGTTCGTCGCAGAGTCTGTTTGGGATATGTTAGATTTGTCGGTCGGTTGAGTCAAGGAAATGGTGGTGGGGGTGAGTGGGTGGGGATCGAAGCCGGGCCGTGGTGGACCCGGTTCTGGGAGATGGGTTGGGAGTCGGGGTTGGTCTGAAAGGGAATCCCGTTCCGAAGAAGGGCGGGTGAAGAGCGATGCGAAACACGAAAGTACAGCGAGCGTTGAGTCCTCTTGACCAGGTGCGTCGTCGCCGGCGGGTGGGCACCGCCGTGACCGAACCGGCGGGGAAGGGTGGCGTTCGGGAGAAGGCCAAGCGCGTTCTGAGCGTGGACGACGAGCGTCTTCTCAGTCAGGTCATGGCCAGCGAGCAGGACTTCATCGACAGCCCGGAGTTCTACGAGCCGGCGGCCGAGGCCACCATCTACGAGAAGGCCGACGCTGTTCCGTTGCCGGACACCTCCTGGTACCACCCGGTGATGGACGATCTTTCCAGCAGCACGCGGAACCGCACGGTCAAGAGCGCGCAGCAGGTGATCCTCACGGGCAAGCAGGAGAAGATCCTCTTCCACAAGTTCAACTACGCGCGGTATCGCGTCTGGAAGTTGCAGCAGGATGTCTGGGGCAGCCCGGGCAAGAAGCCCACCGCCGAGCAGGCCGAGGAAGTGCTCCGCTGGTACCGCATCGCGGACAAGATCCGTGTGCAGATCGCGGAGACCAATCTCGCGCTCGTGCTCGCGATGGCCAAGCGCACCCGCATGAGCGAGGTCGATTTCGCTGATCTCGTCAGCGAGGGCAACATGGCCCTGCTCCGCGCGGTCGACAAGTTCGACGCGGGCCGCGGGTACAAGTTCAGCACCTACGCCTGTCGAGCCATTCTCAAGGCCTTCAGCCGTCAGGGCATGAAACTCAGCAAGTACCGCCAGCGCTTCCCCACGGACTTTGATCCCAAACTCGAGAAGAGCAACTTCCTCGAGACCAAGCGTTCGACCTTCGAGAAGGACGCCGCCGAGGAAGTCAAACGCATCGTGCTCGAGAACCGCGCCGACCTCACCGACGTCGAACGCACCGTGATCGAGCACCGCTTCGGCCTCGAGAGCGGCGAGCAGGAAAAGCCCATGACCCTCGAGCAGGTCGGGCAGATCATCGGCGTCACCAAGGAACGTGTCCGCCAGATCCAGAACAAGGCGATGGAGAAGATCCGCCTTGAACTCGAGGCCAGCTTCCTCGGCACCAAGAAGCCCGAAGAGGTTGAGGCCGCCCTCGCCGCCGAAGGCGGGGAACAGCCCGGCATGCCGCAGCGCAACACCACCGACCCGCTCGCCGCGCTGCTCCTCAACTGATCTTGATTCCACCCCAAAAATGACGCCGGACCGACCCCTCCGTCGGTCCGGCGTTCGTTTTCGAGCCTCTCGCGTGACGTCCGCCCCGGGTGCGCTCAGCACCCGCGGTCGAACGCGGTCAGGAACGCGTCGAGGTCGAACCAATCGATGAACCCATCGCCGTCGAAATCCGCCGACGCCGACCCTTCCTCGAATCGCTCGAAGAAGAGCTCCGCATCGAACCAGTCGACGAAGCCGTCGCGGTTGAAGTCGGCCCGGCACCGGGCCAGAGGCTGGAACTCAAAGGCTCCCATGTCGATGATCGCGCCGCCGCCCACGCCCGTGTCGTCCACCACGGGATCGTCGATGAACCGACTCTCGCCCGCAAGGTCCAGCGAAAGGCCGATGGGCAGCGCGTCGTTCCTGCCGGCGTCCACGCCCGCCGACGCGTTCGCCAGTCGGAAGTCGTCGTCGAGTGTCCCCGCGATGTTGTCAAGCCCGTTCCCGTCAATGAAACGCGGCGAGCGATCGGTGATGTTGCCCTCGCCCAGCGTGACCGACCGGGAGGCCTGGGCCGCCACCAGCGAGTAAGCGATCCTCGTCATCCCGTTCCCGCTCACCTGGCCCGCCGGCGAGCCGAACGTGTTGCGGAACAGGATCGAGTTGGAAATGGTCGCCTCGGCTTCAAAGTCGGTGAACAGAGCGCCGGTGTTGTCGACGAACGTCACGTTCACGAACGCCGCGTCCTGCTGGGCCGTGTACACCGCACCAGACGCGGCCCCCGCGTCGTTGCGGTTGAAAAGCGTGTTTGTCACCAGAATGCGGTCCTCCTCGGCCGTGCTGCGGAAGTACACCCCGCCCCCGCGTGCAGCCGCATTGCTCACGAACCGCGATGCGTCGATGACGCCCCGCGACTGAACGGCGTAGACGCCCCCGCCCGCGAACGTCGTGAAGACCTGCCCCCCGCCGGGCATGCTCTCCACCGTGCCGTTGCCGACGAACGTGGATCGGCTGATGTCGAAAGCGCTGCCGACCAGCGAGATCCCCGCGCCGCTGCCGCCTCCCGAGCCCGTGCCGTTCCGAGAGAACGTCGACCTCGAGATCGTCAGGGTGGACCCCGCGGCGAACACCCCGCCGGCGGCGCCGACGTTGCTCTCGAAGACCAAGCCCGTCAGGTCAAGGTCACCCCCGACCACGCTCAGCCCGCCCGCCTCGATGCCGATGTTGGAGACAAAGCGAACATCGATGAACGAGGGCGATCCGCCGGCGACGGTCGCTCCGCCCGCCGGCGCGCCGACGTTCTGCGTGATGATGCAGTCCGCGATGGTGGGGGAGGCCTGAGCGATGCGGATCGCGCTGCCGCGGCTTTGTGGCGTGCCGCGGACGCCCACGATCGTGAACCCCTCGAGTCGCGACGCGGCGGATTCGCCCGACACGAACGAAACAGCGGAAGCCGCACGCCCCCCCGCGTCGATGATGGTGCTCTGCGGGCCCGCGACGGATCGAACGGTCACCGCCTTGCCCGCGAAGTTGATCAGCTCGACGTAGCGGCCCGGTGCCACCACGATCTCGTCCCCGGGGCGAGCCGCGTTGATCGCCGACTGGATCGTCGGTCGGTCCGCCGGCACGCGGATCACGCCGGCGTACGATGCGGACCCGCACATCAACGGAACAAGGCAAACAAGACCGATGGAGCGGGAATCGAATCGAACGCCGGCCATGGGGAACTCCCGATTCTGCCCCGAGCGGGGCGTTGAGATTGGGCCTGTCGCGAGCCGATCCAAGTCCGAGCGGCACGGCCCGCCCCTCGGTTCGCATGAGAATGAGTTCTCGGATGCAGCCAATCGCGCTCTCTGGCGCGCTTCGCGAGAGGTTCTCTCACGCCGGGCCGAGGTACTCGATGCTGGCCGCGGTGGCGTCGTCGGCAAGAGTCGGCGTGCCCGCGAAGGAGGTGACCGCGGCGAACGCCCGGCGAACATCCTCGTCGCAGGTCGCGCTCATCGCGATCGCGTCGCGGAACCGTTCGAGCCCGAACTCGCTCGAACCCGTCGCCCCCGCTGTGCGCCGCTGTTCGATCAACCCGTCGCTGAACGCCACGATTCTGGAGCCCGGTGTGAGTTTCAGCGTCCGGCTCGAGAACGTTCGTGCCGGATCGATCCCGAGCGGAATGTCCGCTTCTTCCGCGGGCGTGGTCTCGGGAAGCCTCAGCCAGTGCCCGTGCCCCGCGTCGACATACTCGACGGTTCCGTCGGGGGAGAAGATGCCGACCCAGAGCGAGACGAACCTACCGCCCAGCGTGCGGGACGCCAGGTACTCGTTGACCGCGCCGACCGCCGCCGCCGCTCCCCGCCCGTCGCGAAGCTCAGCGTGCAGGTGCGACTGCGTCGTCGCCATCACCATCCCCGACCCCGCCCCGTGCCCCGCGACGTCCCCGATGAAGAACGCCACGCGCCCGTCGTGCAGCGGGACGACGTCGAACAGATCGCCCGCGACGAACAGACCCGGCGTCATCTGCATCGCGTAGCGCACGAAGCCCAGCTCTCCGCGGGCCGGGGGCAGGATGAACTGCTGCGCCTCACGCGCCGCGTGCAGCTCCGCCGCCAGCGCCTGCTGCCGGCGGTCAAGCTCGTGTCGGCGCACGTTCGCCAGCGCGAGCCCGTACGCGCACGCCACCGCCTCCGCGAAGTCCGCCGCGTCGGGGAGCACGTTCTGCTCCCCGCCCCGCGCGTCGAGGAACAGGAACGAGATCAGCGTGTTGCCCAACACCACCGGAGCGCACAGCAGCGACTCGGCGCCAGCTTCCGAGTCCGAAGGCAGCCCGACCGACGCCGGCGACACCGCCCGAGCCCGCCCGCTCTTGGCCGAATCCCACGCGGCCTGCAGGATCGCCCGTCCCAGCCGCCGCTCCCGTTCCGTCAGCGGTCCCGTCCGAACCGCCGCCACCACCGTCACGTCCTGCTGCGCCGGGTCGGGCGACTCCAGCGGCCGCAGCATCAGCCCACGCCGGTACCCCGATCCTTCGATCGCGGTTTCCAGCGCGATCTCCGCCATCTCCTCCTCACCCGAGGCCGAGCCCAGTTTGCCCAGGCACTCCGACAGAAGCCGAAGCCGGAACGTCGCGCGGGGCACCTGCCCCCCTTGCGCGGGCTGAGGGGTCAGAGGCTCGTCGAGACTCGGCGCCATCGTCGGCGGCGCACCCACCAGCACGCGGAACGTCCAAGGCCCGATCCGCAGAAGGTCGGCATTGGCGATGGGCGTCGGCGTCGTCGGCTCCAGGCGAACACCGTTCACGAACGTGCCAGAGGTTCCCCCGTGATCCACGATGAACCAGCTCGCCCCGTGACGCATCAGCGTCGCGTGCTGCCGCGCCACCGTCTCGTGCAGCAGGCAGACGTCGCAGTCCACCGCGCGCCCGATCGTCGCGCGGTCCGGGTCGGTCAGGTGAAACCACCCGCCGTAAGGCCCGATCATGGTCTGCAGAGTGAGGTCGCCGTCGCCCGCCATACGTGGCGCATCCTAGCCGCCGATCCGCTCCGCCCCTCCCGCTCGGGCGCATCACCTCGCCGGATAGCCCGAAATGCCCTTCCCCAGCGTGATATCGCGTGTCACGATCCACCGACCCTCCCCGTCCTTGGTCGGCATGACGATCCCGGGCCCCCCGCGGCCGGTCTGTCGCGCCCGCATCCCCGCCGTCAGCCTCGGGTCATCCTCGAACACCACGTCGTCGATGTAGTACGTGCACCGCCCGGGCTCGAGCACGTGGATGTGGATGTGCTCGGGCTCGATGTCGCCCGGGTACCCCCCGGGCCGGATCGTCTCGACCGTGTACGTTCCGTCCGAGCCGGTGCGCGCCCACCCGCGAAGTCGGCCGTGGAGTTTGCCATCGGGCGTCCGACCCGAGCCGCCCGGCGGGTACAGCCCGCTCGCGTCGGTCTGGTAGAAGTACAGCACGATCCCGCCCCTGGGCTTCCCCGCCTCATCCCGCACCACCCCCGTCAGCCGCAGCGGCACACCCGGTTCGTCCGCCGCGCCCAGCCGAACCGAGGAACTCAGTTCCTTGGGCATGCCGTCGAAGACAGCCTCGCAACCCTCGCAGGGCAGGCCCACCACGGGCTCCCGAGCCACGGGAGTGCTCACCGGCGTGCACGACGCCAGGCTCCCCACAAGTACCCCTCCGACGCACCACAAAGCCGCCAGTTGGCGCATGATCGTGATCCTCCCGTACCGACCGCCGCGCCGAGTGCCCCGCGCCGCGGATTTTCGATCGGCCCGCACGAAGTCTACCGCCCCGATCAGGCTGGGCCGACATTCTCGGAACCTGCTGGCGTTGACTCCGCGCTCGGCCAAGAATCGAAGGGATAGAGAGAAACGGGCGGCGGGGAGATCGTGGAGCGTGCACGTTCGATGGCCATTTACACCCTTCCCAAGGAACATCCGCACCTGCCGGCGACCGATGAGGGGTTGCTCGACGCCGTCGCCCACGGGCACGCGAGGCTGACGCTCGCGCAGGGGCTCGATCTGCTCCGCGCCGCGCCGACTCCCGCCCTGGGCCGCTGGGCCGACGCCCGCTGCCGGAGGATCCACGGCCCGTCGCTCCGCACGTACATCATCGACCGCAACATCAACTACACCAACGTCTGCTCCGCGAGGTGCACCTTCTGCGCCTTCCGCCGAGACGCCGACGACCACGACGCCTACGTCCTGCCCACCGAGACGATCCACCAGAAGATCGCCGAACTCTCCGCCATCGGCGGCACGCAGATCCTCATGCAGGGCGGCATGAACCCCAACCTGCCCCTTGACTACTACATCACGCTGCTCCGCAGCATCAAGGACAAGTTCCCCCACATCCACGTTCACGCCTTCAGCCCGCCGGAGTTCATCGAGTTCGTCCACTTCTTCGACCCGCCCGGCTCGACGCTCGAAGAGAAGGTCCGCTGGGTCATGGTCCGCCTGCGCGACGCCGGGCTCGACAGCCTCCCCGGCGGCGGGGGCGAGATCTTCGCCGAGCCCGTCCGCCGAAAGATCGGCCTGGGCAAGTGCGACGCCGAGGCTTGGCTCACCGTGATGTACGTCGCGCACAGCCTGGGCATGTTTACCAGCGCCACGATGATGTTCGGGCACATCGAGGGCTACGCCGACCGTGTGCATCACATGCACCTCGTCCGCCGCTGGCAGGATCGCGTTCTCTCCGAGACCCAGGGCGAACCCCGCGGGCACTACAAGGCGTTCATCTCCTGGCCTTTCCAGCGCGAGAACACGCCGCTCGGCCGCGTCAAGGACTGGGGCGCCACCCCGGGCGAACTCGACCGCCCCTTCCCGGGCGATGTCGTCGCGGAAGCCTTCGACTGGGGCCGGAATCCCGACGTCGACTACCGCACGCTGGGCGAGGACGCCGCCGAGTTCGGCCGCCGCGTCCGCATGTCCGGCTCCACCGACTATCTCCGCACGCAGGCCCTCTCTCGACTCTTCCTCGACAACATCTACTCCATCGGGGCCTCCTGGGTCACCATGGGCCCGCACATCGGGCAGGTCGGCCTGGCCTTCGGCGCCAACGACATGGGCAGCGTGATGATGGAAGAGAACGTCGTTTCTTCCGCCGGCACCACGTACTGCCTCGACGAGGCCGTCCTCTGCCGCCTCATCCGCGAATCGGGCTTCCTCCCCGCCCAGCGCAACAACTCCTACGACGTGCTCCGCATCCACGACGGCCCCAACGCCCCCGATCGGCAGGTCACCGACTGGAGCACCCACCGCGCCCGCTCGATGCACCAGCAGGCCCCCAAGCAGCCCAAGCCCGCCCAAGTCACCATAAGCACCAACCGCTGACCGCCGACGCCGGCAGCCATCCTCGGTTCGGTTGGGCTCCTTTTGAGTTATCGCGAAAGGCCCGACGAATCACGGGCTTGTCTTCCGTTGGGCGTGCGTCCGTACGCCAGTCCACACCCCGGGAGTTTCGCGATGCGCCGCCACCTTGTTCTCGTTGCCCTCACCGGTCTGGGCGTGCTCCTCTCGGGTGGTTGTGCGGCCGTCGTCGCCGGTGCCGCCGCCGGCGCCCTCGCCTCCCAAGGAACCGATACCGACATGGTCGGCCGGACCGTTGACGGCATGGCCGACGCCGCCGGGGACGTCGTCGCTGATTCCATCCGAACCGCAGGCCGCGTGGTCACCGGGCCCGCTTCCCAGGTCTCTGCCGCTCGCCGACGCGAGGGCGTGGTGCTTTCCCAGGCCCAGCCCCAAACCACGCCCGTGGACGAGCCCGCCCGGACAACCCCCCAGTAATCGACCCCTATCCTCCGGCATGCGCGTCTTTGTCAACGGCAAGCCGGTGGACCTGCCCGAGTCGGCCAGTGTTGAGGATCTCCTCCGCGACGCCGGCCTTCAGGGCAAGCCCGTGGCCGTCGAGGTCAACGGGTCGCTCGTCCCCAAGCGCCGCCACGCCGAAACCCGCCTCCGCGAGGGGGACAAGGCCGAACTGGTCACGCTGGTCGGCGGGGGCTGACCCTACCCTCGTGGCATGACGCCGATGCACGACGCCGAGCCCGGGCAGACCCCTCTCCACATCGCCGGCCGATCCTTCGACAGCCGGCTGTTCGTGGGCACGGGCAAGTACAAGACACCCGAACTGATGCGTGACGCGCTCGACGCCAGTGGATGCCGCGTGGTGACCGTCGCCGTGCGGCGCGAGCGCCTGTACAACGAGCAGGGCAAGAGCCTGCTCGATTCCCTCGATCTCTCCCGGTACACCATCCTCCCCAACACCGCGGGGTGCTTCAGCGTCGAGGACGCCGTGCGTGTCTCCCTGTTGGGGCGCGATCTGCTCGAGCAGCTCGGCAACCCCGGCGCGTCATGGGTCAAGCTCGAAGTGCTGGGCGACAAGAAGACCCTGCTGCCCGATCCCGCCGGCACCGTCGAGGCGACGCGAATCCTCGTCAAGGAAGGCTTCCAGGTCCTCGCGTACACCAGCGACGACCCCATCGCCGCCCTGCGGATCAAGGAGGCCGGCGCCGCCAGCGTCATGCCCGCCGGCAGCCCCATCGGCAGCGGGCAGGGCGTGCTCAACCGCAACAACATCGTCCTCTGCCTCGAACTGCTCAAGCAGGGCGATCCCTCGTTCCCCGTCATCGTCGACGCCGGCGTCGGATCCGCGAGCGATGTCTCGGTCGCGATGGAACTGGGCGCCGACGGCGTGCTCCTCAACACCGCCATCGCCCACGCCAAAGACCCCGTCATGATGGCCCACGCGATGCGGCACGCCACCCTCGCCGGAAGGCAGAGTTACCTCGCCGGCCGCATCCCCCGAAAGCTCTACGCCACCGCGAGCAGCCCCTGGGAGGGCGTCATTGGCTACATCCCGGGCGAGTAATCCGTCCCGATCGTGATCACGTTCTTGCCCTGACGCTTGCTCGACAACGCCAGCTCGTCCGCACGCTTGAGCAACGCCTCGGGCGTGCCGCCGTCCCACGGGAAGGTCGCCAGCCCGCCGCTGATCTGCAACGGGCCCGGCGCGTGAGCGCTGAGTTTCGGGAAGCGATGGTCGCGCACCTGACGCTGGAATCGCTCCGCGATCTCGAAGATCGACGCGGGATGCTTGCTCCCGGGCTCCCGCGGGCCGTCCGGCTCATGGAAGATCACCGCGAACTCGTCCCCGCCGATCCGGCAGACGCGGTCGGTCGGTCGGACCGCGCTCGTCAGCAGCCGCACGATCTCCCGGAGGATTTCGTCCCCCGCGTCGTGCCCGTACTGGTCGTTGTACCGCTTGAAGTCGTCCACGTCGAAGACCAGCACCGTCACGCTGCGACGCTGCTGCCTCGCCTGCTCGATCGCCTGCGACAGGAACCGATCGAAGTAGCGTCGATTCCACGCGCCGGTCAGCGCGTCGGTGAACGCCGCCTCGCGGAGGGTCGACTGCTGCTCGGCCAGGCGAAGCCACGCGGCGAGCCACCCGGCCGCCGACTCGAGCCGCGCCGCTCCCACCCCGGAAGCCCGGAGCAGTCCGTACACGCGACCTTCCCACGCGACGCTCGCGGCACTCGTGCCCGCCGTCGGGCTCGCCCCGGGAACGAACGAAACCGTGCTGTCGCCGAGCCTCGACCGCAGGTGCTCGACCGCCGCCGACGTGATGTCCTGCCCGCGCACCATCGCCCGCACGATCGACTCATCGCCGACCTCGCCGGCCGCCGGGGTCTCCACGCGCCTCGGAGGCTCGCTGGCTGGGGGCGGCGTCTGGGTTGCCGGCGCGGGTTTGGGCTCCGGCATGCTCTGCGGGATCCCCTGACGAACCGCCGTGCGAATCGCCTCCACCGAGCCCCCCGGCGCGATCACGCCTTCGAACGGCGGCCCGCCATCCCTCGGCTCGCCCGAGCGCAGCACCCGTACCGTGGGCTCCAGCAGCCGAAGCGCCGTCACAAAGTCCCGTGACGCGTCGCTGCCCGCCTCCGCAACCGAGCCCGCGTCCGACCCGACAATCACCACCGACCGCGGCGGCCTCGTCGCCCGCGTGATGTCCGCCAGTTCGCCCACGGCTTCGAGCGGCGTTCGCACCCGAACCACCTCAACCCCAGGATCCAGCCGCAACGCCACGTCCAGGCCTGTCTTTCCGACAAGCACCACGCGGACCTCGATGGCTGGGGCCTGAGACGACACGCCGATCTCCTCGCCGGGCGCACTCCTCGTGCGCACGGCCGCGACCGCCGGCGTCTCCACGCCATGCGCGGATCCCGCCGGTAGACCTCCCCGCCGTGCTCGACCGGGGTCATTCATTCTGCGAGGACTCGGGGTCATCCGCCAAGAGCATCGACAACTCTTCGCTCGACAATCCTTGCCCACTCGACCCAACAACCCCATCTTGACACGCTGGCTCCCTCCTCGGGTGGGTCGACACGTCCGAGAACGGCGCTCGATCCGCCATCGGCAGCGGCTTCGGCTGGATCAGCGTGGGCGGCATCGGTGCCGGCCTCGAAGCCCACGGCTCGGCGGAAACCGAGCGTGCCGCGGGCGGCATGGCGGGCACCGGCTCCGCTCGCGCGGGCTCCCGCGAAACCCACCCCGCAACATCGTTGACCGTGACGGCACGCAGACGCGGGCTGCCCGTCGAGGCGAACATCCAGATCGCCGCGTGGGGCGCGTATCGCTCCACCGCGTGCACCAGCCCCGCGGGATCGTTCAGGCGGTGCGGGTGCATCAGCAGCAGGATGAGCCCCTCGCCGCGGCGACCCCTGCGGATGGCGTCGGCGTCGTCGCGGGCGCAGCGGCAGATCTCTGCGATCGCCGTGAATTCGTCGGAGAGGCTTCGGACACCGACTTGGACGTGATCGCCGTGAATTCGCTGTCGTGGCGCACGAGCGTCAGGTCGCGCCGGTCCAGCGCGGCCAACAGGTCCGCGTCCGGACGCACACCCTTGGGCGTCAGCAGGACGCACCGGGCGACGATGCCGGCCAAACCCATCGGCTTGTGTTCCATCGTGCTCATGGTACTCGATTCACCCCCCCGGTTCCAAGGCCGGATAACCCCGCGACCTCCAACACCGCTGATGCGGCTCGCGCCGCACCGTCGACCGGACCCAGCGCAAGAGAAGCCTCGCGCATCTTCCGCGCTTTCGCGCGATCCGACAGAAGCGATACGAGTGTGCGGCCCGCGTCCTCCGCGTTGGCGCCCGGGTCGATCCGGTCCTCGCACACCACCGCCGCCCCAGCCTCCGCCAGCGGCAGTGCGTTGGCCCGCTGGTGCTGGTCCTTGTGAAAGGGATACGGCAGAAAGACCGCGGGGGTTCGGCTCGCCCAGGCTTCGGCGACCAGCCCCGCGCCGCACCGGGCCACGGCGATCTCCGCCGCACCCCACCACGCCCCCATCGACGCCACGAACGGGCGCACGATCGCGGGCACTCCCGCCGCTTCGTACGCCCGGATCAGCGCCTCCGCGTCGCTGTCGCCCGTCTGGTGCAGCACCTGCCATCCGGCGAAGGCCTCGGGTGTGCGCCGGAGCAGCTCGAGCAGAAGCCTGTTGATGGAGCGGGCGCCCAGGCTCGCGCCCGTGACCAGCAGCACCGGCATTTCCGGGTTGAGCCCGAGGCTGCGCCGGCACGACGCCGGATCGCCCGGCGGCAGCGCGGCCGATCGAACGATCGGGGGGATCTGTGTCCAGCCGTTCGCCACGCGGGCCGACGAGAGCACACGGGCCGCCCGACCGGCGATCCAGCGGTTCGCACGTCCGGGCACCGCGTCGAGGTTGAGCATGACGACGGGAACACGCTCGACCCGAGCCGCCTGCACCGCGGGCGCGGAAACGAATCCTCCGGTGGACACCATGACGACGGGGCCGCCCCCTGTCTTGAGGTCGCGCAGCGCGGCCCGCGAGGCACGCACCGCCTTGCCCCAACTCGCGAGGAAGGCGAGCAGGGCGCGGGGGCGGAGGGAGGGCGAACGCGCGGGCGTCGCGACAAAGTCCAGGTGCTGCTCGCGGAGGATTTCGGCGTCGATGGCGCGCTGGGAGACCAGGTAGAGGCTCGCGCCCAGCAGCCCGGAGGCGGCGAGCTGCTCGCGCACGGCGATCCCGGGGTAGATGTGCCCGCCGGTGCCCCCGCCGGCAAAGGCGACGTTCACGCGGGTCATGCGTGGGCGACGCCCCGCGGGGGGCGTTCGTCCTGCTCTGGGGATAGCTCGTGCACCGCGAGGGTGTGGGGCTGGGTCCGCCCGATGGAGATCACCAGACCGAGCGAGAGGGCGGTGAGCGTCCAGCCTGTCCCGCCGGAAGAAACCAGCGGGAGGGCGATCCCTTTGGTCGGTCCCAGCGCGGTGACGACCGCCATGTTGATCAGAGCCTGCAGCGCGACCGTGGTGACCACGCCCAGCGCGAAGAGCTTGAGCAGGCGGTTGTTCTCGCGGGAGGCGACGGTCCAGCCGGCCCAGATGAGGGCGGCGAAGAGCGCGATCACCATCGCCGCTCCGGGCACGCCCAGTTCTTCGCAGATGATCCCGAAGATGAAGTCGTTCGTGTCCTCGGGGAGATAGCCGAACTTCTGAAGACCCGCCCCGAGGCCGCGCCCCCAGATTCCCCCGCCCGAGACCGCGGCGATCGACTGAATGCTGTGATACCCGATCCCCTGCGGGTCGGCGTAGGGATCAAGGAACGCCAGGATGCGGTTCCGCCGGTAGGCGCTGGAGGCGACGGCGAAGTAGACCCCTGCGGCCGCGATCGGCGAGAGCAGGAGGAAATGCCAGACGCGGGCGCCCCCGGCGATGAGCACCAAGCTTGCCACGGCCCCGATCAGAGCCCCCGTCCCCAGGTCTTCCTTGATGATCAGCGCGGCCAACCCCCCGATTCCCACCAGCGCCGGGACCAGCCCGACCCAGAACCGAGGCATCAACTCCGCGCGGCGTGTGGCGTACCACGCCACCAGCCCGACCAACGCCCATTTCGCGATCTCGCTGGGCTGCACGCTGACCTGGCCCATCCCGGGGACCGGCACGCGGATCCAACGCTCCGCGCCCTTGGCCGACTTGCCGATGCCCGTCATGTAGACCAGCCCCAGCACGCCCACCAGCACCAGGCACCCCACCGCGAAGAGGCCCAGCCCGCGCCAAGGGTCGTTCGACTCGGGCGAAACGCGTGGCACGCTCGGGCAGTATTGCTCCGCCAGCCGCCGAACCGGGAAGAACGCGCCGAAGGTCATCGCGAGCAGCGCGACGCCCATGAAGGTCGCTTGGGGAGTCGTCAGCACGTCCAGGATCGACAGTTCCTTCACCGGTGCCCGCCGGGCAAGGGACTCGCGGGCGGGGGACCACAAGTTGGCCTCCGTCGCGGGCGCCCCAGCGTCCTCCGACGCCGCGTCGGGACTGCTCGCTGCGGCAGGCTCGGTCGGCGTCACCGGCAGCAGCGGCTCACCCTGGGCAAGGGCGGCCTGGGCGGTCTGGCTCGCCTGGGATCCGCGGCGGGGCGCGATCTCCTGAGACGCCGACGTCACCATCACCACGCCGATGCTCAGCAACGACAGAACGCACAAGGCGATGATCTGGTACGCACGGGCCATGCATGCACAGTATCGGACGCATGCCGCGCCGTCCTGCACGCGCCCGTAAACTGTGCGTGTGACGATCTACCTCCTGGGCCTGCGGGGCAGCGGCAAGACCACCGCCGGGCGGATCCTTGCCCGCCGTCGCGGGGTCTTGTTCGTCGACCTCGACGACCTCACCCCGACGATCCTCGGCGGCACGACCGCGGCCGAGACGCTCCGAGCGCACGGTGAGCCCGAGTTCCGACGGGCGGAGCGAGCGGCGCTCGATCTTCCCCTCGTGCGTTCGGCCGGGGTTGTCTCACTCGGCGGAGGCACGCCCACCGCCCCGGGGGCCGCCGACGAACTCACGCGACGCGCCCTGGCGGGGGATCGGCTGGTCTATCTGCGGGCCTCGGCGGCCGTCTTGCGCGACCGCCTCGCCGCCACAACCCTCGCGGATCGCCCCTCGCTGACCGGGGCGGGCGTACTCGAAGAGATTGAGGGCCTCCTCCGCGTGCGGGATCCGATCTACCGCGCGCTCGCGCGAGCCGTGATCGAGGTCGATGGGCTCACTCCCGATCAAACTGCCGACCGAATCGAGGGATCTGTCGGCTGAGTCGGAACCCGGGACGGGTAAAAACATACAAACATAGACCGAACTGCTTGACACGGGCCGCGGAAGTCGCTTCCGTAGGCGGCCCGACGTCTTAGATGATGGGGGCCTCGGTGGCGCGAGTTTTGGGGTGCCCGGGTGTTCGGGAGCCGAAGAGGAGTGGTCGCGGGTGGGCCTGACGGGGCGAGCATGGCGAAGAAAGCACGGGCGAGCACAAAGGGGACCAGCCAGGGCGAGAAAGATGCGCCCGAGGACGCGGCCAAGGGGAGCGCGCCCGCCCGGGGCGGCCAGCGCGGTGGGGGACGTCGCGGGGGCGGGCGGACCTTCAAGCCCTACACCGTCGGGACCGCCAAGGGCAAGGACCTTGTGATCGTCGAGTCGCCCGCCAAGGGCAAGACGATCAACAAGTACCTCGGCGAGAAGTACCACGTGATGGCGTCGGTCGGGCACGTGCGCGACCTGCCGAGCAAGAACCCCAAGGGCGTGAAGAACCCCGTGCCGGGGGTTGACCTCGAGAAGGACTTCCGCCCGACGTACACGGTGACCGAGGATCGCGAGAACGTCATCAAGGACCTCAAGCGGGCGACGCGCGACGTCAAGGAATCGGGCGGGGAGGTCTGGTTCGCGACCGACTTGGACCGCGAGGGCGAAGCGATCGCCTGGCACCTTGCGCAGGAACTGGGGATCCCGAGCCAGCAGGCCAAGCGGGTCCGGTTCCCCGCGATCACCAAGGCCGAGATCGACAAGGCGTTCAAGAACCCGCACGGGATCGACGAGGACCGGGTCAACGCGCAGCAGGCGCGACGCATCCTCGACCGCATCGTGGGGTATCAGGTCTCGCCGCTGCTCTGGAAGAAGGTCGCTCGCGGGCTATCGGCCGGGCGCGTGCAGAGCGTCGCGGTGCGGCTCGTGGTGGAACGGGAGCGGGAGATCCGCGCGTTCATTCCCGAGGAGTACTGGGCGATCGAGGCATGCTTTACGCCCGACACGTCCGCAGCGGCAGCGGTCGCCAAGTCGCTCGCGGCGTACCTGAAGACAACCAACGAGAAGGGCGACGGGCCCACGGTGAAGGACGTGAGCGCCTGGCTCGCCGAGCACGGGTCGTTCCGCGCGGAACTGGTCGACGTTGGGGGGGAGAAGTTCGACGGGCGGGGTGGCAAGGTCGGCGAAGACCTCGCGGCATGGGCGTCCTCGCTCGGCGCCGCCGCAGGCCTGACCGCGATCGCCGCGACGGTCCGCGAGGATGAGAAGGGCAAGGGCCCGGCGCGGTTTGTCCGGACGCTGCGGGGTGTGGTCGATTCCTCGACCCCGTACAAGGTGGTCGCCGTCGAGACGAAGCGGACGACCACCCGCCCCGCGCCGCCGTTCATCACGAGCACGCTCCAGCAGTCGGCGAGCACGCGTCTGGGCTTCGGGGCCCAGCGGACGATGCGCACGGCACAGTCCCTCTACGAAGGTGTCGACATCCCGGGAGAGGGGCCGGTGGGTCTGATCACGTACATGCGTACGGATTCGACGCACCTGTCGAAGGACGCGCTCGACATGGCGCGGGGATTCGTCCAGAAGCAGTTCGGCGGGCGGTACCTTCCGGAGAAGCCCAACTTCTTCACGAGCAGCAACAAGGACGCTCAGGAAGCGCACGAGGCGATCCGTCCGACGAACGTCGATCTGACGCCCGAGAAGGTCCGTCGCGCGCTCAGCGAGGATCAGTTCCGCCTGTACACGCTGATCTGGGAGCGATTCGTCGCGTGCCAGATGGTGAACGCGGAGTGGGATTCGACCTCGGTGCTCATCCGGGGCGGGGCGAAGGCGGAGAGACCGCTCACCTTCCGCTCGACGGGGCGGGTGCTGGTGTTCGACGGGTTCTACAGGGTGACGGGCGTTCCGAAGGCGGCCGAGGAGCAGACTCTGCCCGCGCTGCGTGAGACTCAGCCGCTGGCGCCGGTCTCCATCCTTCCCGAGCAGAAGTTCACCCAGCCGCCGGCGCGGTACAGCGAGGCGAGCCTGATCAAGGCGCTCGAGACGGAGGGCATCGGCCGCCCGTCGACGTACGCCTCGATCATTTCCACGATCCTGGACCGCAAGTACGTGGAGGCGATCGACCGCCGCCTGTACGCGACGGATCTGGGCGAGGTCGTGACGGACAAGCTCATCGAGGCGTTCCCGGACATCATGGATCTGGGCTACACGCGCGAGATGGAGAACCAGCTCGACAAGATCGAGGAGGATCACCTCGACTGGGTTGAGATGCTGCGGAAGTTCTACGGCCCGTTCAAGAAAAGCCTCGCCGCCGCCGAAACTTCCCTCGTTCACGCCAAGGCCGAGAGCACTCCCGCGCCGTACAAGTGCCCCAAGTGCGGCGCCGGGACGGCGTTCAAGTTCGGGAAGAACGGGCGGTTCCTTTCCTGCACAAGGTACCCCGACTGCGACTACGCGAGCCCCGTCGATCGCGACGGCACGCCGAGGCCCGCCGTCGAGGGGATCAACGTCGCCTGCCCCAAGTGCGGCGCGGCGATGACCAAACGCACCGGACGCTTCGGCCCGTTCCTCGGCTGTTCGAACTACAGCAACAAGGAAACCCCCTGCGACGGGATCCTCAACATCGACAAGAAGGGCAAGGTCGTCGCTCCCAGCCAGCCCCCGCTGACCACCGACATTCCCTGCACCGCCTGCGGGCGGCCGCTGTACCTTCGCGCCGGGCTCAAGGGGCCATGGCTCAGTTGCTCGGGCTTCCCCAAGTGCCGCGGGAGGGGCAAGTGGAACGAGGTTCCCGAGGACAAGCGCAAGGCGCTCGAGCTCGCCCTGCTCAACCATGACAAGGCCAACCCCATCCCGATCATCAAGACGCTCGACGGCACGCCGCTGACGGACGCCAAGGGCAAGCCCCTTCCCGCCGCGCCCACCGTCGACACGCTCGCGGGCAATTCGCCCCAGACCCTCGAAGAGATCGCGGACGAAGTGGGCGTCTAGAGCAATCGCGGTGTGCCAGGCACCTCGGGCCCGGACTTACTTCTTCGGGCTCGCGGCGGATGTTGGCGTCATGCCGGCCGCAAGCGGCGCCGGCAGCAGCAACGCGGCGTGTTCCGGCAGCACCCCGGCGGTGTCCCCCGAGATCGTGGCGCGCGTCTGCACCGCGACGAACTCGCCCATCGCGTTCAGCGTGCTCACGATCGCCCGCTCGCCGCCCTCGGCCTTGGGCGCCACGGCCGACACGCGCCGCGTCTCACGCACCAGGCTGATCTCGGAGGTCTGCGCGGACAGATGCGGCCCGCCGTCAAGGGGGTCGATCGCGCCCTCGAATCGGAAGCCGAGATCTTCGAGCATCCGTCGGGCGGGCTCGGTGTCCGGGCCCACAGCCCCCGCCGCGTGCGCCACGTCCGGGTCCATGATCGAGATGTCGATCGGCCCGCTGGGCAGCAGCCCCGTGACGAACTCCTTGCTCGTCTGGCTGAATCGGTAGACCTCCGCGAACGACCGCGGGATGTAGTGCCTCGTGAACTTCTCGAAGAAGGGGTTGTACCCGTTCTTGTCGATCGGCCCGAGCATCTCCGCCACCACCATCGCCGAGAATCGTTCGCGGAAAAGCCCGATCAGATGGAAGCGGATCGAGCTGAGGAACTTCCCGAGCCCCTCGGCGTGCCCGCGGAACGCGTTGTTGAGGATCAGCCCGCCCACCTCGCTGGGGCCGCTCGCGTCCGTCTCGAGCGTCACGGTGTCGTGCTCCCAGCTGAGTTTCAGGGTGTCGCTGCGCCGGCTCATGCGCCCCATGCGCAGGAAGACGCGCGGATGACCTTCGCCGCCCATCTGTGCCACCACCTGCGACGTCCCGATCACGCCCCGTCCCGCCACGTCTTCCAGCACGAAGAGGAAAAGATCCGTCGAGCCGGTGAGCGCCCGGATCCCCGCCCCGTGCGACGAGCCCCGCCCGCGCCCGACAGCGGCGGTCTTCCCGGTCGCGAGCCGATGGAAGCTCTCCTTGCTCTGCTCGATCTTCTGCCCGATCAGGTCGCGGTCGGGCGGGAGGTTGATGAAAAACGTCTGCTTCGCGAGCGCGTGCAGCGCGTCAAGGTCCTGGGCTTTGGCCTGGCGGATCAGGAACATCGTGTGGCATCCCGTGGGTGCCGGGCTTGTGCCCGGGAGGCAAGGTTAGGGATCCTCCGAGCCATGTGCCGTGCCGGAGCGTGCCGTCACGCTCGAACTCGGCGAAAATCGCCCCGTCCGCCGCGGTGGCGTGCCACGCGGCGTGCGCCCGGACGCCCGCCCACACGGGCGACCCGAGCCGCCGCGGGCCGGTGGACTGGACCACGACCCGCGGCCCCAGGTGCCGGACCCACGCCGCCGCCGCGGACCTCGCCGAGCCGTGGTGGGGGGCTTCCACGACGCGTGCCGCCAGCGAAGGCTCCATCGACGCGAGCGTCCGAACGGCGTGGTCCTGGATGTCGCCGGTGAGCAGCAACCACGCAGGCCCAACCGCCTCACGAGACGGATCGACGCGCGCCACCAGCGAGTGGTCGTTCTCCGCGTCAAATCGTGCCCCGGGCGGGGGCCAAAGTGTCGTCAGCCTCGTTTCGCCTAGAGGGATCGCCGTGCCGCGCGAGATGGGCGTGATCGTGATTCCCCGGTCGCGCAGGATCGCGAGGACGCGGGCCGGGGGGCTCCCGGGCGTCCTCGCTCGCTCGAGCACGCGTTCGCCCACGAGCACCTCGCGCACGCCCAGCGGCCCGGCCAGATCGGGCAGCAGCGAGAGGTGATCCGCGTCCGCGTGCGACACCACCACACGCGGCACGCGCCACACGCCCAACGCTCGCAGCGCCCGGGGGATCTCCCGCACGCCGAGCCCCGAGTTCAGCGAGCCCGCGTCCCACAGCAGCGCGTCCGGGCCCGACCGCAGCACGTGCAGCGTGCCATCCCCGACCGCCAGCGTGTCCAGCCGGAGCGCGACGTCCCGCCGGAGCGACATGAGCCGAGCGGCGTCGGCCGCGGGGAGCAGACACAGCGCGCCCAGCGCCGCCCAGGCGCCCGGGCGATGCCGTCGCCCGCGCAGAAGAAGCCAGAGAATGAGCGCTGTCATCGCCAGCGCGACCGGGATGCTCAGCGGTGGGGGTGTGACGGCCGACGCGGGCATGGCCGACATCGCGCTCGCCGCCGCCATGCATGCCGACGCCGACCACGCGATCGGCCACGCCACCACCGTCGCCAGCCCAGGCCACGCCGCCCCCAGCACGAGCCCCACGTACCCGAGGAACATCAGCGGAACCACCAGCGGCGTGAGGACCAGCGTCGCCAGCGTGGCCCAAGGGGTCAGCAGCCCCGTCGAACTCCACACCAGGGGAACCGACGCCAGCCAGCACAGGATCGCCGTCGACACCGCCGCCCGGCTCACACGGCGAGCCCACGCCGACACTCCCGTCCGTCGACGAACCCCCGGCATGAGCACCCGCCGCCCGAACATCCTCGCGTGGAAGGGCTCGCCCAGCCACAGCAGCACAAGCGTCAGACCGCACGAGAGCTGATACCCCAGCGACCAGAGATCCAGCGGCGAAACCACCAGCAAACCCGCCGAGATCCACAGCAGGAGCGTCACCCGGTCATACCGGCGGCCCAAAGACTCGGCGATCAGCAGCGCCAGCGTCATGACCGACGCCCGAAGGATCGGCGCCTCCGCCGGCACCACGCACAGGTACGCCAGCAGCACCCCCGCGAGCGCCGCGCTCTCGACCCGGCCCTGATCCCCCGCCACGCGCAGCATCGTCAGCGCCATCATCGCCATGAGCGTGATGTGGAACCCCGAGATCGACAGCAGGTGCGCCAGGCCCAGCCGCGTGAAATCCTCCCGCACCTCCCCGCCCATGCCCGACACGTCGCCCACGATCAGCCCGCGCAGCAACGCCGCCCCGTCCGCCGACGCGCGAGAGCACGCCGACTCCATCGCCTCCCGCCCGCGAGATCTGACCCGGTCCAGCACCGAGAGCGCCCGGGCACGAGCGCCGCTCGGCCCCGACAATCGCTCCACGAGCGATGCATCGCTCGACGACACGCTCCCCACGAACCCCGACTGCAACGCCCACCGATCCAGCCGCGATTGCCCGGGGTTGAGCGGCTCGCGCACCGGCGTCAGCGTGCCCGTCACGCGAGCTCGATCCCCAGCCGTCACGCCCCGGTATCCCGCGGGCACCTTACACCAGACTCGGCCTTGCACCGCCACCGGACCCTCGCTCGTGCCGAGCGTGTCCGCCAGCAGCACGAACCGAGATCGGCCTTCATCGGGCACCAGGGGCCCCAGCGACCCCTCTCCGCGGCTGACCTCCCGAGGCGTTTCGATCACCACGCCCTCAAGCACCACCACCGCCGGCTCCCCGGGGCCGAGCGAACCCGCCAGACGCCACAGAGAGTCGTCTCTGGGCGTCATGCGGTGCACCGAAAGGCCCAACCCCAGGCACACGCACGCCGCCGCCAGCAAGGCCTTCGAGCCGTTCCCACGCCACGCCATCGCCCCCACCGACAGCAACGCCGCCAGGGCGAACGACCACCACGCGGGCGGGCCTGCGGACTCCACGCCGATGAAGATGCCCAGCGCCAGCGAGCCCCACGCCGCCGCCGCCCGACGCCTCGGCCCCGCCAGATCATGCCCGTTCGACGCCTCGGTCACGCCCGCAGCGTGCCCGAACCGCGCGCCGGCGTCAAGCGAAAGACCCCCGAGATCGCCTCCCGGGGGTCTTGGTCATGTTCCTCTTATCCACGGAGCGGGCGGGTGTCAGTTGCCGCCGACGACGAGCAGGTCGTCGAATCCGTCGCGCACGTCCACGGAGGTGGGCTTGTTGTTCGAATCCAGGTGCGGCTGGTTCTGGGCCGTCTTGAAGTTGAGCCCGTACCACAGCGTCACGCCGTCGGGCAGCGTCTTCGCCCCGCGCTCGGTTCGGCCCATGAACACCCCGTTGGACCCGGCCGAGTGCAGCACGAGCGACCCGCGCGGCGCGCTGGGCAGCATCTGCTGGTATCCCGACGCCGTGTCCTCGCTCCGCAGGGCCGAAGGGCTTCCGAGAAGCCCGATCAGGCTGTTGCGACGCCCGTTCGCGCTCACGTTCTCCGCGAGGATGCTCCCCTTGGCGGCGTCGTCCTGATTGATCCCCTTCGCGCCCGCCGCCGTCGCCTGAAGGAACGCGGCGTTGCTCGCCCAGTAGTACCGCGCCGGCTGGTTGTTGTTGTACGTCACGCTGGCGAAGTCATCCGCGCTTCCCACCTGACCGATCGTCTGCTCGTCCTTGCTCCAGACCAGGAGGGGCATCCCCCACGCGTCCACGATCGTCGGCATCTGCACGTTGTTCGCATCGCCGACCTGAGCGCCCGCCGCCGTCTGCGCCGCGAGGTACTTCCCCGAGATCTGCGCGTATTTCCCCGCCGCCGCGCCAGCCCCGAGCCCCTGCACGTCGACATAGACCTTGCCCGCGTTCTTCGGGCCGACCGCCACCCGGTTCCCGCCCGCCTGGGTCGAGACCGCGTCGCCCCCGATCAGGTCCAGCAGCATGTTCTGCGCCGCCGAGAAACCCTGGGAAAGGTTCTGCGTGTCGCCCATGTCCCGAGCCGTGAAGTACCCCGGCAGTCGGCGGTTGTCCGTCTGGAACTGCGACGTCGCCGTGTTCAACTGCTGCATCAGCCCGTTCGTCGCCGTCTTTCGGCTCAGATCACGCACCAGCCCCAGCGCCGGCAGGGTGATCGCGATCACGATCGTGATGATCAGCATCACCACCAGCAACTCGATCAGCGTGAATCCGCGTTCTTGCTTCTTCGTCATGCTTGCGCTCCAACACCCCCGCGTCACGCGGCGGCCCGATCCGCTCAAAGGTCTGTAGGCCCGTCGCCCACCCGTTCGCCCCAATCCTTCCTCTCGCAACCCCCGCCCCCCCTCGTCATCCCATTGGGCACAGAACCCCAGGCTCGACGAGAGGCTTCCGTTCTGTTCGACTCGACGCCCCCCCCGGGTTCCCTGACCCCGGGCACTGGACCTCGTTTCAAGACCCCTAGCGTAGCGAATCCCTCGCCTTGGTGTCCAGATCGCCCGTTTCGGGATCCCCGCGGGTTCGTCCCACTTTCCCCTACCATACCCCGTCACGTGCCCCCCGCCGTCGAACAACTCCTGAACGCGCCCGCCAGCGTCCGCGATCTCGCCTCCCAGAAGGCCGCCGACGCACTCGCCGACGCCCGAGTGGTTGTGGTGCCGACCGAGACGCTCTACGGCCTGGCGGCCTCGGCACGCTTCCCCAGCCTCCTCGATCCCATCACCGGGCCGGGCCCTCGAACCTGGCACGCATCCTCCGCCCAGCGCCTTCTCGAGCTCCTCGGG
>ERZ1066130.193-NODE-193-length-29919-cov-16.085253_pt1 | contig 29919 bp, 27 predicted proteins | sample MGYA00382777_ERZ1066130 | MGnify/ENA primary metagenome ERZ1066130 (study PRJEB33369, sample SAMEA5778360) | biofilm metagenome | biome: Industrial cooling water; feature: Water cooling tower basin; material: Biofilm | place: United Arab Emirates | collected...
GGTGAATCGGCCTCCGTTTGGGGCTTCGGAACGGTCCGCGCGGGGGCGAAATTGCCGCTGAACTGGCCGCGGATTCAGCGCGGCCGCGGTGGTTCAGGGGAAACGACGAAGAGAACGGCGGGCGGACGTGGGGCGGGGAGGGGGCGGAAGGGGGCGGAAGCACCCCCTCCGCCTCGAGGACTCGGCACCTCCCCCGCCGAGCGGGGGAGGATCTTTCTGACTTGATCATTTGACGATTTTCCTCCCCCCCGCCCCCCGGAACTACCCTGCCGCATGATCGGCTCGCACCTCTCGATATCCGGGTCCATGGCCGATGCATTGCGGGAGGCCGCGCTGATCGGGCTGGACTGCGTGCAGGTGTTCACGAAGAACCAGCAGCAGTGGCGGGTGGCGGAACTGGACCCGGCGGCGGTCGATGAGTGGCTGGGGGTGGCGGAAAAGATGGGGTGGATGGGGCAAGGCGCGGCGGGGGGAGACAAAGGCGGGGCGCGCGTGGCCGCGCCCACCCGGCTCGTCAGCCACGCCTCGTACCTGGCCAACCTCGCCAGCCCGGATGATGCCCTCTACGCCGCATCGGTCGACCTGATGCGCACGGAGATCCAGCGCGCTGCGAAGTTGGGCATCGGCTGCGTCGTCTTTCACCCCGGCGCGCACACGACGGGGTCGCGCCCGCAGGGGGTGCGGCGGATCATCGAGGCCTGCGTGAGGCTCCTGGACATGCCGCTGCCGGGCGATGCAATCTCGCGGCCGGTATTGTGTCTGGAGAACGTCGCCGGCGCGGGATCGACCATCGGCGGGGCGATGGAGGAACTGGCCGAGATTCGCCGGGAGATTCTCGCCGCGGGGGGCGAGCCCGGCCGCGTGGGCTTCTGCATCGATACCTGCCACGCGCACGTGTACGGTGAGGATCTCTCGACCGCCGCCGGGGCGCGGGCGTTTGTCATGAAGATGGAATCGACCATCGGCCTGAGCAATGTCCGCGTGTTGCATGTCAACGATGCCAAGCCCCCCGCGGGGTCGCGGCTCGACCGCCACGAGCACATCGGCCGCGGCACGATCGGGCAGGGCGGCTTCGCGGCGTTCTTCGATTCGTTCATCGGGGCGCAGCGCGCGGCGGGCCTGCCGAGCGTCCCGATGATCCTGGAGACCGCCAAGGGGCGCGGGCCCGACGGCAGGCTGCTCGATGAGGTCAACGCGGCCACGCTGCGGTCGCTCCTGCCCGCGGATGCGAGCGCGGGCGCGGCGGCGGTGTACGACCCGGCGATCGCCGCGGCGATGCGCAGGCCGCCGACGGGGTGCGCGGCATCGCCGAAGGCCAAGCGCACGAGCACAAAGGCCAAGCGCACGAGCACGAAGTCGAATCGCACGAGCAAGACGGCCAAGCCCAAGCCCGCCAAGCCCCGCGCTGCGCGCCCGCGGCCGTGACCGGCGCCGCCGCTGCCGCGCTCCGCCACGCGCACGCCCACCCCGCCCGGGCCCGAGCCCACCCGGCCAACCCGCACGCCCACCCCGCCGACCCCCGCGCCCGCACGCTCCGCCTACCCTCGCTCGATGGCACCACGAATCGGCACAAAACCGCTCTTGCTCGGCACGCTCCTGACGCTGCCGCTCTGCGCCGGCTGCGCTTCGCCGTTCTCCCAGACCACGCGGAGCGCGCCCGATGCGGCGTCGACCGCCGGGGCGGACGGCACGCCCGGCCCCGATGGCACGGGCGACCGCTGGGTCGATGCGGCCCAGACCTCCATCCGCCGGGGCGACACCGGCCGCGCGCTGCGCGAGTTCGCCCGCGCGATCGAGATCAACCCCACGCTCGTGACCGCCCACATGGGCATGGCCGACCTGTACCGCATGGAGGGGGACTTCGTCCGCGCCGAGGAGGGCTACCGCAGCGCCGCGGCGATCGAGCCACGCAACTTCGATGCTCAATATTATCACGGCCTGATGCTCCACCTGCTCGGCCGGCTGACCGAATCCATCGGGGCGTACCTGCGCGCCCTGGAGGTGCGGCCCGACGATGAGCAGGCGAACCTGAACATCGCCACCGCGTACTACCAACTGGCCGAGTATGCGCAGGCCCTGCCCTTTGCGGAGCGCGCTGTGCGGCTGTCGCCGCGGAGCGGGCCGGCGCGGTTCAACCTCGGGGCGATCTACGCGGGCCTCGGCCGCCACGGCGACGCCGTCGTCGAGTACCAGCAGGCCACCGAGCTCATGCCGCTCTCCGGCCGCCTGCTGCTGAACCTCGCCGAGAGTTACAATCAGTTGCGTCGCTACACGGAGATGCGCAACACGCTGCTGCAGCTGGTGCGCACCGAGCCGTCGCCCGCCGCCTACGAGCGGCTGGGCTTTGCCAGCTTCCGCCTGGGCGAGAGCGATGAGACGATGTTCAGGGCCGCCGCCGAGGCGTTCGCCAAAGCCATCGAGATGGACGGCGACTACTTCCCCGCGCTCAACGGCCTTGGGATCATCGAGCTGAACAACTACGTGTGGTCGGGCAAAGAGGACCTGTCGGCACGCGACCGCGCGATGGGGCACCTGCGCCGCAGCCTGCAGATCAACCGCGCCCAGCCGCGGATCGAGGAACTCATCACGCGGTACGCCCAGTAAACGCCCGCGCTGGTCGACGCACCACCACACCCGCCCGCACTTGTTCCACCCCCGGCCACCTCTTTCCAACCCCCGCCCCGCCGCGCCGCCAGGGCGACCTTCTCAGGATCACGTACGACCATGCCCGATGCCACGCTGCTCGAATCGTTCCCGACGCCGTCACCCTCGCCGTTTGTCATCGAGCACATCAGCGAGGAGTTCACCAGCGTCTGCCCCAAGACGGGCCACCCGGACTTCGGGCACGTGACCCTCCGCTACCAGCCCGCCGCCGGCGGCGTGTGCGTGGAACTCAAGAGCCTGAAGATGTACTACCAGTCCTTCCGCAACGAAGGCATTTATTACGAGGCGGTGACCAACACCATCCGCGATCAGCTCGTCGCCGCGGTGCGGCCCGCGTGGCTGCAGATCATCACCGACTGGAAAGGCCGCGGCGGCATCCGCTCGACGATCCGCGCCGACTTCGGCCCCGTGCCCGCACACTACCTCGGGCGGTAAGCCCGCTTTCGCACCATGAGCATCAACCCCTCGGCACTGTCGATCGTTCACTACCCCGCGGCGGTGCTCCGCACGCGGGCGGCGGATCTCCCCGCCGTGGATGCGACCACCGCCGCCATCGCGACACGCATGATCGAACTGATGCGTCAGGCCGAAGGCATCGGTCTGGCCGCCCCGCAGGTGGGCCTGTCGATCCGCATGTTCATCGCCGACGTTCCGCCCGATGATGAGGCCGAGCCGCCGCGCACGCCGGCCGATGATCCGGCCACGTGCACCGCCGGGCCGGTGGTGTACATCAACCCCGTGATCTCTTCGCCCGGCCGCGCCAGCGCGCCGTTCGCCGAAGGGTGCCTGAGCCTGCCCGGCATCCGCGGGGATGTCATCCGGCCCACGGAGGTGACGATCACGTACACGACGCTCGACGGCTCGCGCGTGAGCCAGCGCGGCGGCGGGCTGCTGGCCCGGTGCTGGCAGCACGAGATGGACCACCTCGACGGCACGCTGATCATCGACCGCATGACGCAGATGGGCCGCATGAAGAATCGCGCCGCCATCAAGCGGCTGGAAGGACGCTGAGTGAAGATCCTGTTCCTCGGCGCGGGGGCGTTCGCCATCCCCACCCTGGCGGCGCTGCTCCGCGATGACTCGCCCGCACGCATCGCCGCGATCATCACCCAGCCCGACCGCCCCGCTGGCCGCGGCCGCACGCTCACGCCGACCCCCATCGGCCAGTACGCCGCCGAGCACGCCCCGGCGGTGCCCCTGCTCAAGCCGGCGGATGTCAACGCGCCGGAGGTGCTCGCGCAGCTGGCGGGGTTCGACGCCGATGCGGCGGTGGTGATCGCCTTCGGCCAGAAGCTCTCGCCCGCCCTGGTCGCGACGGTGCGCGACGGACGGATGATGAACCTCCACGGCTCGCTGCTGCCGCGCTGGCGCGGGGCGGGGCCGGTCAACGCGGCGATCCTGCACGGCGATGCGGTGACGGGCAACACCGTCATCACGATCGCGCCGCGCATGGATGCGGGGCTGATCCTCACCCGGCCGCGCACGCCGCGGCCCATCACGCCGCTGACCACCGCCGGCGAGCTGCACGACGCCCTGGCCGCCGATGGCGTCGAACTGGTGCTGGAGGTGCTGCGCGATCTGCCGGGGGCCTTCGCCCGCGCGACGGTGCAGGATGAATCGCTCGTGACCAAGGCACGCAAACTCGGCCGCGCGGATGCACGCCTGAGCGGGTCGCTCACCGCCGCCGCCGCGCGGGCCCGCATCCACGGCCTGACGCCGTGGCCCGGCGTGAGCGTGAACGTCGGCGGGCTCACGCTCAAGCTCCTGCGCGTGATGGATGAGCCCGCGGAGCAGATGCGGCCACCCGCAGCACCCGGCGAAGCGACACCAGCGCCGGACAGCCAGCAGCCATCGCCGGGCGGCCAGCCGCAGGCCCTGTTCGGCACGCTGCTGGATGCCGATGCCGGCATCCTGGCCATGGCCGACCGCACTCGTCTGCGCATCCTCGAGGCCCAGCCCGCGGGCGGCCGCGCGATGACGTGGGCCGAACTGCGCCGCGGCGCGGGCCGAACGCTGACCGCCGGGGTCGTTCTCTCCCAGCCGATCGACCCGCCGCCGAGCGCCACCGCCGGAGCGTGAAGCACCGCGAGCGGCATCGCGCCGACGCCGCGCGGGCGGACGCCGGGACCGCTACGCTCTCCCAGCACGGATGCATCGCATGCGCACGCTGTGGGACCTGATCCAACCTGTTCGTGACGCCGCCCAGTCGCTGGTGGACAGCCTCCGCCAAGCCGCGCGCCCAGCGCCCGCCGCCGAGCCGGAGCGCCCCCGCCGCCCGCGCAAGCCCCGAGCCCGGCCGCCCGCCCCGCCCGCCGCGCTGTTCGCAACCCCTGCGGCCGCGCCCTCCACCCCCGCCGCGACGCCGCCACGCTCCCCGCGCGCAATCGCTAGCCGCCCCCGCGGCGCGAGGCCCGCCGCCGGTGATCGCGCCGCCCGCCGCGCCGCACCGCCCGCATCCGACACCGCCCAGGCCCGCTACGACGCGGTGGTCAAGCTCATGCTCGAGCAGCACGGCATCCGCGTCCGACGCTGGCGGAACAGCATGTCCGGCGTGGCGTACGAGGTCGCCTATCGCGACGGCAGCACCGCCCGGTTCATCGAAAGCCCGCGGCCGAAGGGCCCCATGTCCGCGGCGATCTTCCTCCACGAAATCGGCCATCACGCCATCGGCTTCAATCGCTACAAGCCTCGCTGCCTTGAGGAGTACCACGCCTGGGCGTGGTCGCTCCGCGCGATGGAGGAGCACGGCCTGAGCATCACCGACGCCGTCCGCCGACGGATGCACCAGTCCCTCCACTACGCCATCGGCAAAGCCACGCGCCGGGGCATCCGCGCTGTGCCGCCGGAGCTCCACCCGTTCATGTCACGGCCGCCACGCTCGCCGCGGAGCAAAGCCCGCGGCTGAACTCACAGCGCCCGCAGCACCGCACGCACCGGACTCGCATCAAAGCCCTCGAGCCTCAGCGGCGGGGCGATCAGCTCGTACCGCCCGTCGCCGACACCCTCGAGCACGAGCCCCTCAAGGATCGCGATGTCCGCCCGATGGATCGCCTTGTGCGCAGGCAGATCCTTGCTGTCGAACGTGTCCACGCTGGGCGTGTCCACCCCCACCGTGATCACGCCCGCCGCGGCGAGCCGCTCGACAAGCTCGACCGAAAGCCCGGCGAATCCCTCATCGAACACGCCGCCGGCGCGGTGCGTGTTCGTGCGGATGAGCACCCGCCGCGAGGCGAGCTCGGTGATCGGGACGCTCAGATCCTCCGGCCGCACGCGCCCGCCGCGGGGCGTGCTCGCCGAGACGACGATGCACTCGCCGATGTAGTGATCCAGCGGCTGTCGATCGATCGGGCGCCCGTCGATCGCGTAGTGGTTCGGCCCGTCGGCGTGCGAGCCAAGGTGCACCGTCGCCGTCAGCGTGCTCAAGGTCACCGTGTCGCCGCGCGAGAGTTCGCACAGCACGCGGCGCGACGCGGGCGTGTCCCCCGGCCAGACGGGCAGGCCCGCGTTGACCACGGGTGAGCAGTCGTGCAGCACCGCCGCCGCCCCCCGCCCATCGAGCACGCGTCGGCCCGCCGCCGTCACCTCTTGACGCCACGCCTCCTCGCCGCGCTGCGCCAGCACCGCCATCGGCACCGCCGCGGCGACCGAAGCAATGACCTTCTCCAGCCGCTCGCCGGCCTTCAGCGCCGCCGTGTACGGCTGGGTCGAGAAACTCACGAGGTTGTACCGCGGCACGCACCGCTCCGGCTCGGCCGCGTGCAGCACCTGCTCGATGCGTTTGCGGTAACGCCAATCCTCCCGCCCCACCAGGTCGCGCATCTCCACGAAGTTCTCAAGCGCCATCTGCGCGATCGCGTCGGCCTGCGGCTTGCGCTCGAGCTGGTACGCCTCCAGCGCCGCGCGCTGATCCCCCGAGTGCTCGACCAGCAGCCGCGTCATGCACACGACATCCTCGAACGCCGCGTTCATTCCCTGTCCATAGAACGGAACGATCGCGTGGGCCGCATCGCCGAGCATCGCCACGCGTCCGTCCCGCTGCCACGGATAGCAACGGACCGTCACCAGCGACGACACGGGGTTGCTCGCAAAGTCCTGCTCCAGCGTCGGCATGATCGCCGCGGCGTCGCCGTACTCGCGCTCAAAGAACGCCCGCACGCTCTCGCCACCGTCCCGGCTCACGCCCACACGATCGAACGCGTGCCCGCCGGATTGCTCATCGCCGCTCATCGGCCAGAACAGCGTGCACGTGAACGAGCCATCGCGGTTCGGCAGGGAGATCATCATCGCCCCGGCCTTGCCCCCGCGGGGCCAGATGTGCAATCCGCTGGGGTCCATCGCGTACCGCGATGCATCGACACCGACCCCACGCCCCCGCGTGCCCATGTGCGCCGCCGCGCGTGCCGCCGCGGCCGACTTCTGCCACGCCGCGACCGCCTCCGCTCCCCGCGCGATCTCCATCGCAGGAGGGATGTGCAGCTCCTTGTACCCGTGCTGGAGGTACGTCTGCTGATACTCGAAGCGATCGGTCTTCATCATCACGCCGCGAACGGCGCTGAACGCCCCATCGGCGCTGGCGATCAAGTCCGCATCCACGCTCCGGCTCGCGCCGCCCGCATCCCGGAACGCGGCCCTTGCGTGCCCCGGCGACACATCAATATCCGTGCAGGTCTGTTCGAAGTGCATCTCCACGCCCGGCTCCCTCGCCGCGGCGTCGATGAGCGTCATGTTCAGCCCGCCTCGAGAAACCGAATTGATCGCGTCGCCCGCGTGCGTCGAGTACGCCTGGAACACCGGCTCGCCCGCGCCGGCCGGGTGCACCACGCGTCCGTACATCGGGATCGCGTCGCGCTCCATCACCGCGTCATCCAGCCCCACGCTCGCCAGCGCATGAATGCCACGCGCCGAGAGCGCCAGGTTGATCGACCGGCCCCCAACGTATCCGCGGGCCCGCGGATCAGGCCTTCGCTCGTACACCCGAACGCTGCACCCCTGGCGCGCCAGCGAAACCGCCAGCAGCGACCCCGCCAGCCCCGCACCGACGATCACCACACGCTTGCCGGCGATACTGCCCACGAGTTGCTCCTCTCCGGCCGCCCCCGCACTTGGCACGCCCCGCCCGCGATCACACGGGCACCGCGACCTCATCGAGCACCGAGCGCAGAATCCTCGCGCTCGCCTCGATCATGCCATCGAGCCCGCCGCCGCCGAGCCCCGCGCCAGCCCGCGGAATCAGCCTGTGCGCCGCGACGGGGATCACGTTCTCGACGATGTCCTCCGGCACCACAAACCCACGTCCCGCCAGCACCGCGCTCGCCCGCGCCGCCGCGGACAGGGCCAGTGCACCCCGCGGCGAAAGCCCGAGCTGCAACTCCGCGTGCTGCCGCGTCCGCGTCGCCAGCGCGATGATGTACTCAACCAGCGACTTGTCCATCGCTACGGAGTCCACGCGCTTCTGGAGCTCCAGCACCGCCGCCGTGCTCAGCACCGGGCTCATCGCCCTCAGCGACGTCTGCGCAGGCCGCTGCTGCAGCACGCGTGCCTCGTTCTCCGGGCTGGGATAACCGAGCGTGACACGCATCAGGAACCGGTCGAGCTGGTTCTCCGGCAGCGCGAACGTCCCGTGGAAGTCCGTTGGGTTCTGCGTCGCCACAACCATGAACGGCTCGGGCAGCGGGTGCGTCTTGCCGTCGATCGTCACGGCCGAGTCGCTCATCGCCTCCAGCAGCGCCGTCTGCGTCCGCGGCGTCGCGCGGTTGATCTCATCGGCCAGCACGATGTTCGCGAAGATCGGCCCCGGCTTGAACTCGAACCGGTCCGTCTCCCGACGATAGATACTCACACCCAGAATGTCCGACGGCAGCAGGTCCGGCGTGAGCTGCAATCGCGCAAAGCCCGCATCGATGCTCCGCGCAAGGCTCGTCGCCAGGATCGTCTTGCCCACGCCGGGCACATCCTCGATCAGGCAGTGGCCCCGCGCAAGCAGGCAGCAGATCAACTGATCGATGCTCTGCTCGCTCCCAAGAAAGACCGACGCGATGGACGCACGCAGTCGCTTGATCTGCCCCGCCGTTGTTTCGTCGCTGCTCGTGCTCATGAACGCTGAGCGTACGCCCGCGTCCCGCACCACGCACCGCACACGCCCGGCGTCGTTCCCCTCGCCCGCCGAGGGGCTCCGCCCCAGTATCGCTGGCCGGATACACGCTAAACTCCGTGCGAGTGCCCGATCCGAGCGACCAACATCGCGATGCATCGATCGACCCGATCACGGGCCCGGCGGCCTCCTCCGCAACCCCGCCAGATGCAGTCGCCGCCGGCTCCCGCACCCGCGCGCTGGCGCTCCTGGACCGCTCGCTGAAGGGACGCCTCCCGTGCGTCACCTGCGGCTACGACCTGCACTCAATCTCAATTCTCGGCGTCTGTCCGGAGTGCGGCACCGCCGTCCGCGCGACGATCCTCGCCGTCGTCGATCCGCTGGCCGAGGAGCTCCGCCCGATCCAGCGTCCGCGATTGGTGGCACTCGGTCTCCTGGTATGGATCGTCGCGTCGCTCCTGGCCGCTCTGGTGGCGTGGCGGCTGACATGGGGCTTTATCGCTGCGGTTTGGCTCGAGCAGTTCACACCCCACCCCGGCGTTGCCTGGACGACCGTCGGCGGCGCACTGATCTGGATCGCCGGACTGGGCACCCTCGGGCTCGTCCGCCCGTATGCCGACTTTGGCAAGTGGCGGGCCGTCAGTGTCCTCTGCGCGTTGCCGCTCTTTGGTGTTCTGGGCGCGATGGTCTATCTCGACACGCCGCGGCCGATTCAAACCGGCCCCGCGACCGTCGCCGATGTCTGGGCCGACACAACCACCAGCGGGCTGCGGTTCCTCGCCTACGCGATCATTCTGGCCATCATCGCGCTGCTGCGACCGACCGCCCGCGTACTGGTGGCGCGCTCGCTGGCGATCCGAACCGGCCGCGTTGATCGGCAGACGCTCATCGCCATGGCCGCCGCCGTCGGCGTCGTCGCACTCGGCGACGCCATCGGCGCGCTGGGCCAGCCCCTCGCCGGAGGCGTGAGCGAAACCGCGATGTTCATCGGCGCATCGCTCATGGTCACGGGCGGGCTGCTTTTCACCATCGGGCTCTTCGGCTCCCTGATCGACGCATTCCGCATCGCCCGCGCCATCATCGCGCCGGGTCCGAGCATGTCGGCCGTGCTCCACGGCTCGCCACCGCCCGCCCCCGGGCACACCTTCGCGGCGAACCCGCCATCGCGAGCTCGCGACGCATGAGCCCCGAACTCCAGGACCGATTCGACGCACTCCTGCAGGACGCCATCGACGCGCTGCCGGATCACTTCCAGGATGCGCTGCACGAACTGCCCGTGATTGTCGAGGATCGACCCGACCCGGCCATGATCGCCGACCTCCGCAGGGAGGGTGTTCTTCCGCCGCCGGAGCAGCCCCAATCGCGCGACGGCAACCCCCGCGAACAGCCCGGCGACGAAGACAACAGTGACACGGACGACGACCTCTGCGGCCTTCACTCGGGCATCGCCATCACGGAAAAGTCCGTCAACGCCGCGTTCGAGCTCCCGCCCACCATCCACATCTTCCGCGAGCCCATCGTCCGTCTCGCGGGCGGGTGGGATCAGCCCAATGCCGACGATGAGATCTACGAGGAGGTCCGTATCACGCTTCTGCATGAACTCGGCCATCACTTCGGCCTCGACGAGGACGACCTTGACGAACTCGGCTACGCCTGAGCCACCCTCGCAACCGAACGCCAACACTTCGGAACAATCCCGTAAGGCGTACCTCCGCCGCACTTTTGTGACAGCGGCGACCGGATCGCGCATCACAGACCACACCTTTCGGAGTTTCACATGACCCGCTTCACACCGTCCGCACTGCTCTCCGCTCGCACGATGATCGCCGGCCTGGCGTTGCTGGCCGGGTCGTCGCTCTCGGCGCTGGCCTCCAACACGGTCGCGCTGATCGAGCTCGACGGGCCGATCTCAGATCGCGGCCGCGACACCGGCGGTCTGGCCCTCTTCGGCGGCGGCGGTGACAAACTCCACATGCGCGATCTGCTCAAGGCCTTCGACACCGCCGCCAAGGACAACGACGTCAAGGGAATCATCATCCGGGTCCTCGACGCGGAACTGACTCCGACGATGATCCAGGAACTGGGCGACGGCATCAAGCGGGCCCGCGACGCCGGCAAGAAGGTCCACCTCTTCGCCGAGAACCTCTCGACCAACGAACTGCTCCTGGGCGCACGCTGCGATGAGATCATCATCCAGACCGGTGGCGGCGTCATGCTCCCCGGCGTGTACATGGAAGAGATGTTCCTCGCCGACACCCTCCGCTGGGCCGGCATCGAACCCAGCTTCGTGCAGGTCGGTGACTACAAGGGCGCCAGCGAGATGATGGCCAACTCCAAGCCCAGCCCCCAGTGGGACGAGAACATCAACAAGCTCCTCGATCAGATGTACGGCCAGGTCCGATCCGAACTCAAGGCCGGCCGCAAGCTCTCCGACGCACAACTGGACAAGGCCATGGAGACCGCATGGCTCGCCAGCGACACCGACGCCAAGGCCGTCGGGCTTGTCGACACCATCACGGATTGGGCCGATATCGACGCGCACCTGGCCAAGACGTACGGCGATGACATGGACTGGCGCGATGACCTCATGCCTTCGAGCGAAATCGATCTGGCCAACGCCAACCCGTTCACCGTCTTCGCCATGCTCATGAAGAAGCCGGAGGTCGAGCCCAAGCGCGACACCATCGCCGTCGTTCACATCGACGGCGCCATCGTCGACGGCGAATCCGCCCCCGCGGGCATCATGGGTGGCGGCGGCAACGTCGGATCCCGCACGATTCGCCGAACCCTGATGGACCTCGAGGACAACGAGAATGTCAAGGGCGTCGTCCTCCGCATCGACTCGCCCGGCGGATCGGCCATCGCCAGCGAGATCATCCTCCAGGGTGTCAAGCGGCTCAGCAAGGTCAAGCCCGTCTATGTCAGCGTCGGCTCCATGGCCGCCAGCGGCGGGTACTACATCGCCGTCGCCGGTCAACGCATCTACATGAACGAGTCCTCCATCGTCGGCTCCATCGGCGTCGTTGGCGGCAAGATGTCCCTCGGCGGGCTCATGGAGAAGCTCAAGGTCAACATCGTCCCCCGCGCCCGCGGCCCGCGTGCAGGCATGTTCGGCGCCATGTCTCCCTGGTCCGACGCCGAGAAGGCGCTCGTCCGCCAGAAGATGACCGAGACCTATGACCTCTTCACCAAGCGGGTCACCGAGGGTCGCCCCGGCATCGACCTGTCCAAGGCCGCCGAGGGTCGTCTTTTCTGCGGCCCCGCCGCCCTCGACCTGAAGATGGTCGACGAGATCGGCTCGCTGAACGACGCCGTGACCGAACTGGCCACGACCCTCAATCTCACGCCCGGACAGTTCGACGTGTTCGACTTCCCGCCGCCGCCCTCGTTCGAGGAAATGCTCAGCAACGCCTTCGGCGGAGCCTCGGCGTCGCTCGCCGCGAACTCCGGAAACCCGCTGATGTCTCAGGTCACCACAACCGCGCGAGCATTGCTCGGCGACCAGACCTTCGACACTGTCCGCTCGGGCCTTGAGGCAATGCTCCAACTCCGCACCGAACCCGTCATCCTCGCGACGCCTCGCGCACTGCTATTCCGCTGGTGACAACCGGCTGCCGGTGCCGATCCCAGCTTGGCGCGGTCCAAAACTGGAGCACTCGTCACTCAAGCCCGCCGCGAACCCCGCGGCGGGCTTTTTCGTGCGCCCCGCATCCCCCACTGGGTAGCGGGTACTCCCGGGCAAGAGCCCTCGACAACTGTCGGAATTTGATGTAGTCTCGGCGGTCATGCCCACTCACCCTTGGCATCGAAGCGCGTTCACGCTCATCGAATTGCTCGTGGTGATCGCCATCATCGCGCTTCTGGTGGGCATCCTGCTCCCCGCATTGGCCAAGGGACGCGAGGCCGGCCGCATGGCGGTCTGCGCATCGAACATGCGGCAGATCGGCGTTGGCTATGGCATGTACGCCAACGACAACAAGGAGCAGATCTGGGAAGCCGGCCACAACACGCCGTTCCGCTTCTGGTACGCGGGGCCACGCAACCCGACTCGCCCATCCGACGCTTCCAACCCGATCGTCCTCGGCGCGGCCTTCGACTACCTCAACATCCAGGATCGCATCTTCGAGTGCCCGTCGAACAAGCGTCGCACCCCGGTCGGCCTCGGTGGCCGCGGCGATCCGTACTGGTCCACGCCTCAGGGGCAGGTCCAGCAGATCCTCTGGAACCAGTTCCTTTCCGATCGCTCGCTGAACTTCGACTACACGATGGCCACCGGCGCCAGCGGCGCTCCGCTGTCAACGTCCACTCGGGTCATGTGGGACGCCAACTGCATCCGGCTGTCGGCGCAAGCCGAACGGCCACCCGCGCAGTTCGCGGCTCTCCGCCCGTTCCGCGGCATCCCCGTCTTCTTCGAGGAAGACACCATCTGGTACAACGCCAAGAGCCCCGACGGCATGTTCAGCAACTTCGATCAGATGTCCACGCGTCACGACAAGAAGGGACACATCGTCCATCTGGCCGGAGATGTCGAGCTTTTCGAGTTCCCGCGCGGCAGCGATCCGGAATCTCAGGCTGACGCCGGCGACTTCACCGGCAATGACATCGTCGCCGCCCAGGGCAACGGCAACATCTGGTACCGCTACGCCCCATCGTGGCCCGCGGTGCCTCGCCCCCACGGCTGGCTCAAGCGCCCGCAGTAACCGGCCCCGCGCATCAACTCAGGCCGTCAGGTCCACGCCGCGGGACGCCCGAGCGATCGCGGCTCGGCGCTCGGCATCGCTCGCCTGTGCACGCGCGAGCTCCGCCTTGAGCCGCTCGCTCGCCTCCGCCGCACGCTGCTCCTGCGCATCCTGCTCGGCACGCCGACGCTCGATCCGCTGTTCCTGAGCCTCCCGCTCCGCGCGCCGAGCCGCGGCCTCTTCCCGGGCTTGCGCCGAACGCTTGAGTGACTCATCGATCACGTCATCAATGACCCGCGCTGTTTGCTCCTTCACCGCGGCTCCGACAAGCCGCCCGAGCCGCGCTCGATCCTCAGCGCCCGCCCCCAACCCCTCCGCCGCCTGCGCGAGCACCGGCGAGTTGCTCAGAACACCGGCAAAGAGCGACCCGACGCTCAAATCCGACCTGTTCCCAATCGCCTCGATGCCCATGGCGTTCTCCAGCCACCACGCATCACCGCGCGGCTTCTGCTGGATTCGACCGTCCACAGACGCATCTATTGCCGATAACCGCGCACAGGCTGCCGAGCGGTCTGCCTGTGCCGTCTATTCCGTCTGTAACGCGCCCCTCCGCGGCGGCGCGATGCCGGATGCCGCTTTGGGAGAGGCCAACTACGACATTTCGTAGTTTTCCGGCAACCCACGCGCGTTCGCGAAATCCGCACTCGCGCGATCAACTCGACGCCTCGTCAAGAGTTCCACGGCTCCTCACGCCGATCACGCCTGCCGCAAACAGGTGGGTTCGCTGACTCTTCGTGTATACAGGGCCGGATTCGATCGCAAGTATGCGCAGAAGCGCTGGCTTTTCGGGGATGGAAACGTATTTTTACCGCGTCGTTGAGGCAATCACCCAACGTCGCGATACTCGGATTTCCACGGAAGGACGGTTAGAGAGATGCCCGCGATTCGTCGTCTTGTTTTTGCGGTTGGTGCCGCTGGGGCCGTTCTGGTCAGCGCCGCTTGGGCGTTCCAGGAGGCCTCCTCGGTCGCTCCCGTTACCCAGGCCGCGTCGAGCACCGCCGCGGCGGTCACGCCGCCCGGTAAGGCCTCGTCGCAGCCCCTGGGGGCACTCGCCTTGGTCGGTCTTGGTTGTGCGGCTATTGCGCTGAGCGTTCGCTCCCGAAAGGCTCGCGAGGAGTCGCGGGCCAGCGACCGAGCGGAACCGAACGTGGCCTAAGTCAAATTTTTCGCCACAGTTCGACGGCTATTCGCCGTTTTTCGCAGGAAGTTCTCGATTCTGCTCGATTGCTTTTTCGGCGGTCGGGGCAGGTCGTCGCTCCGGCGTCATCTGACCATCTCGAAACGCTTGGATCGCCCTGGTCCGCTGCTCGGGCGTGAGGATCGCCATGAACCGGAGCACGTAACTCGCGCCCTGAGCCTGAGTTGGGTTACCGCCGGTCTTTTCCTGGAACTCCCGTGCAAGGTCCCGAGCCGCGGCGTTCTGATCGGGCGTGAGCCCAAGATCGCGTGTCACGATGCGGTGGACCAGGTCTCCCGATGCGACCGTCCGCTCGAACGCCTGAGCGAGTTCCTTGCCGAGGGCATGCAGCCGGTCTTCGGCCAGCGCCAGCCACCGCGCGCGGGGCTCGCCGAGGTTTCGCTGGACTCGGTCATCGTCGATCAGCGCGAGCCAGTAGTCCTCGAGTCTCGCGTTGTACGCATCGCGAAGGTGCGCCGGAAGGGCATCGGCCAGTTGCTGCTGGAGCGTTCCGGAGCCGAGACTCGGCGGCAAACGGCCGGCGAGCCGGAGGATCAATCGGATCGTTTCGCGCGTGTTGCTCGTGCGCACGGCGCCGTCGAGCTCCCCGAGCGTTTCGATGTTCTCGAGGACGAAGACCTCCAACTCACGGGCCCTTTGGCCGAGGATCTCGTCGACGCGTGCGCGGTCGGCCGGCGATAGACCAAGTCCCTCAAGGGCGAGCACCTCGATCGGAGTTTCGGGGCGAACTACGCGGCCGGTGAAGTCGCGTTGAACGAGGCTCGGCGCGGAACTCGACGCCGCGGCGGTGATCGGCCCGGCCAGCGGACCGGTCGCCGGATCAGCCGCGGGGCTGACGGAACGCTGCGATGCGGGCGGAGGCGCGTCTGTTTCCGGGGGACTGCCGAGCGATGTGGCCGCGACGATACCGGCGGCGATCGCGGCGAAACCCGCCGCGGGGTTCATGAACGGCATCGGGGTTGTGGCCATTGCGGTCCTCCGGTCGCTTGAGGTCGGGGCCCTGCTGTATCGAGTTTATGGGCAGGGGGCGTCGGCGGTTTCGGAGCGGCGGTCGGGTTAGCATTGGCCATGCCTGTCACCTTCAAGCACACGACGCTCGAGAACGGACTGACCATCATCGGCGAGTGCGACGATGCCGCGCACACCGCGGCGTGCGGGTTCTTCGTCAAGACCGGAGCCCGCGATGAGGACGCCCGGGTCATGGGCGTTTCGCACTTTCTTGAGCACATGATGTTCAAGGGCACGGCCAAGCGCAACAGCGACCAGATCAACAAGGCGTTCGACGGGATGGGCGCGCGGTGCAACGCGTACACCAGCAGCGAGATGACCGCCTTCCACGCGGCGGTGCTGCCGGACAAACTGCCCCATGCCATGGAGGTCCTCGCCGACATGATGCGGCCCGCGCTGCGGCAGGAGGACTTTGCGATGGAGAAGGGCGTGATCCTCGAAGAGATCGCGATGTACAAGGACGACCCGGGCTTTGTGCTCTATGAGTCGGGGCTCGAGCGGCACTACAGCACGCATCCGCTGGCCCATCGCGTTCTGGGCACCGAGCAGACGATCACCGACCTGAGTGTTGAGCAGATGCGCGAGTACTTCGTGCAGCGATACTCGGCGGACAACACGGTGCTCGCGCTGGCGGGCAAGGTGGACTTCGACGACGCCGTGGCGCGGGCACGCGAACTGTGCGGCGGGTGGATGCGCACCGGCGCGACAAGGGTGCCGGAGAGGCCATCGTTCGCCGGCGGAACGATGGACCTCCGCGACGCGCGGGTGAGCCGCGCGTACAGGATGCTGCTGAGCGAGGCGCCGGGCGCCTCGGACGATCGGCGGTACGCGGCGTTCGTGCTCGCGCTGCTGCTGGGCGGGCCGGACAACAGCAGGCTGCACTGGTCGCTGATCGAGCCGGGTCTGGCCGAGGAGGCGGAAGCCTCGTTCGATCCGAAGGACGGCGTCGGCGACTTCCGCGTCTTTGTCGCGTGCGAACCCGAGCGGCTCGATGAGGTCTGGGAGGTTGTGGAACGCGAGATCGAGAACCTTGCCTCTGCGATCGCGCCGGAGGATGTGCAGCGCATCCGCGCCAAGGTCGCCACGGGCGTGACGCTCGCAGGTGAGCAGCCCGAGGGGCGGATGCACCGGCTCGGACGGATGTGGCTGTATCACGGTCAGTACACAACGCTTGCGCAGGAACTCGAACGCATCACGGCGGTTCGCGTTGAGGATGTGATCGAGTTGATCAGGGCGATGCCGATGTCGCGGTCCGCCAACAGAGCGCGGACGATCGCGACGATGCTGCCCGGGGCGTAAGGGTCGCGACTCGCAATTCTTGCTGGAGCGGAGATTCGTTGGGCGATCACGCCGCGGAGCGCGGGGCGTAGACGCGCAATTGGCTGCCGGCACCCTGGCTGGCGGCGGTGAGGGCACGCTGGATGACATCCAGGAGCGTGTCGGCGTCGGGGACGCGAGCCTGCACGATGGCGTCATAGGTCGCCGAGCCGATGCTGATCGTGGCCGGAATGGCCATGGGCTTGAAGCCGGGCGGGGCGATCGCCAGCGGCTTGCCCGCGAACTCCGTACGCATGTCCTCGAGCCGCTTCGTACAAGCGTTGCGGTCGTTGTCCGGGAGGACGATCGCCAGGCGCGAGTCATCGAATCGACAGACAAGGCCGCCCGATGGTGTAATGGCCTTGTTCACGACCTCGGCGAGGCTCTTCATCAGTGCATCGGCCATGTGAGGGCCCTGCGACGCGGCCGCGTCGTACTGATCGCAGCGCACAAGTGCGACGGAAAAGACCTTGGTGCCGCTCCGGGCGACTTCGACACCGGCGACAATGTTACGGTTGAAGACCATCCGTCCCGGCAGCCCGGTGACACTGTCGAGCACACCGCTGTTGGGGTTCTCGCCCTCGTCCACGCCGACGGGCAGCGTAATGGCCGAGAGTTGTGCGGTCGCGCTCGCGACGATCTCGGATGCGTTGGGAACGCTGCCGATGTCGACCTTGAGCAGGTACGCGATCTCACGCGCTCCCTGCGTCACGGCCTTCATGATCTCGTCGGCACGCGCGTTGTTGATCGCGAGCCACTCCTGAGCGCGGGCATAGAACTTCTTGAGCGCGACAGCGGGCTCGGAGCTCTCCAGCACATCCGCCGCGATGCCGCCCAGAGCGACCGCCTGACAGAGCTTGAGATTCTCCTGCGGGGCGGCGCTCGGACGCTCATGGAACTTGATCGGCATGCACAGTTCGGGCGGGAGCTTCCATCGCTGGGCGAGCATCGCGCCGATGTCCGCGTGGGTCATCTCCAGCTCGGCGAGCTCGAACTTGCTCAACTGCCGGTGGTCGCCCATGGTGCTGGCGATGATCTGGACATAGCTGCGGCCGAGCGTTCGGTGCAGCGCGACCATGCCGATATCCTGCAGCAGCGCGCCGAGGAACGCTTCTTCCTCCTGCCCGATCCCCGCGGTTCGGGCGACGCACTTGGCGGCGACGCTGGAGACCAGCGACCGACGCCAGTACGACGGATAGTCGAACTCGCGGTCGGCGGTCTCGGCGACGCTGGAGACCAGCGAAAAGCCCAGCGCAAGAGTCTTGACCGCGGAAAGGCCCAGCATCACGATCGCCTGATTGATCGTCGAGCAGGGCTTGCGCAGCGCGTAGAACGAGGAGTTCACCGTGCGCAGGACCTTGCCCGCAAGTGCGGGATCGTTCGAGATGGTTTCGGCGATCGCCTGAATCCGGACGTTCTGATCCTGCGTGAGTTCGAGAACCTTCAGCGCCACCGCGGGGAGGCTCGGGATCCTCTTGCAGGCCAACACACTTTCGACCAGATCTGGGTTCATGGGAATGAGAGCACGCCTTCGCTTCACCGCTCCGATGCTGCATCGGCGCATTCGGCCCCGAACTTCACCCCCCCCCCTTGCGAGAGGGTGCGGAATGGCTGGAATTTCCCCTCAATCGCCCAGATCGGACGTGCCGCCGCCCTTAGTGGCCCGCGGCGAGGTCCGGAAACACGGTGCGCAGTGTTGGCGGCTCGCGCCCGAGGGTCATGCGGATGATCGACGCGAGGAGGCGATTGGCTCTTGCGATGGTGGCCTTGCCGGCGTCAAGGATCGCCGGGTCGCTGAGGGCATCGGGACCATCGTCGATTCGCATCGCCGCGACAGCACGCAGCAACTCCACCGTCGCGGCGCGGACGGGCCAGGTCTGCGCATCTGGCTGAGCGGCCCGCACCAGGCCGCCCAGTGCGGGGCTGTAGTGGTACGTCGCGGCCTTTGGCAGCGGCTGCGACGTGGCGGCGCACACGGTCAGTTCCGGGGCATAGCCCGCGCTGGCGATCGCGCGATGCTGAAAGAGGAGCAGTTGGGCGGGCGCGCGGGTGTCGTCGGCCACGCCGCGAAGCAGGCAGAGCAACGCGTCGTACAGGTCCGGGTGCGGATCGCGATCGAGAACCAGATGCTGAACAAGGTCGGCGCCGTAGCACGCGGCGACATACGCCGAGAGTCTCCGTCGCAGGTGCGGGAACGTCTCGCTGAGATCCCACTCGGTGAGGAGACCGAGGTCGGCCGAAGGCTTGAGGATGATGCCGGCCTCGCCGCGAGTGAGCAGCTCGACCCCGCCGGAGAAGGGGGCGTTCGGGCGGCGCGAGCCCTTTGCGAGCAGTCGAAGCAGCCCGTGCTGTCGGCTCAGGAGTGTGAGCGTCTGGGAGGTCTCGGACCAGTCCCAGTGTCGGATGCAAATGGCCTGGTCGAAGACTGGTGGCACGTCGGAGGGTAAACGCGCGCCGCCGACGGGGCGACGTCGGGGAACGGGAGACGGCGGGGAACGGGAGATAGACTGGCTCCATGCACTTTGACTTTGTGGATCGCGAACTTGAGCGCAGCCCCAATCACATCCGCACCGTGAAGCTCGTCACGCGGAGCGAGGAGTATCTGCAGGATCACTTCGCGACGTTTCCGGTACTTCCGGGCGTGTTCATGCTCGAGTCGCTCGTGCAGGCGGCGTCGAGGCTTGTGCAGGATCGCGCGGGGGCGCAGCGGCTGGTTCTCGGCGGCGTTCGATCATTGAAGTACGGGCGATTCGTCCGGCCGGGCGACGCGCTAGTCGTGACGGTCGAACTTGCCAAGGAGCTTGGCGAATGTTCGTGGGAGTTCAAGGGCCAGGGGCTTCGCGTCGAGTCGGGTGCCGGAGCCGCGGTTGATCCGGATGCGGTCGCCGTTTCGGGGCGATTTATTCTCAGAGCGCTGCGGGCGTGAAATGGCCGTGCGGGAGCGGTATCATGCCGGCCATTGACCGAACCACGCCGATCGGCGGAGGGTGTCGGGCCGACGCATCACTCAAGGACAGGAAATGCCCATGACTCGTGCAGATATTGAGGCCAAAGTTCGCGGCGTGCTGGTCGACGCGTTGGCGGTCGACGATGAGGACGTGACGCTCAAGGCGTCGTTGGTGCGCGACCTCGGCGCCGAGTCGATCGACTTTCTTGACATAGTCTTCAAGCTCGAGCAGGCCTTCGGGTTCAAGATCGGCGAAGGGGAGTTGTTTCCCAACAGTTTCGCCCAGGATCCGAAGTTCGTCAGCGCGGGCAAAGTGACGGGTGATGGCGTCGCGTTCCTGAAGCAGCGCATGCCGAAGCTGGACCTCTCGAGCTTTGAGAAGGACCCGAGCGTGAGCAAGGTTCCAGGGCTGTTCACGGTCGAGATGATCGTGGACTTTGTCGAGAAGAAGCTCGGCACGCACTGAGCTGTCGGCTGATCGCGGAGCGCGGGCATGCGATGGATGTGGATCGACCGGGTGATCGAGCTTGTGCCGCGGACGCGGCTGGTGGCGATCAAGAACGTCAGTCTGGCCGAGGAGCACCTGCACGATCACTTCGCGGCTGATGTCGGTCGCGGGCTGCCAGCGACGCCCGTGATGCCGGCGTCGCTGGTCGTCGAGGGGCTCGCGCAGACCGGCGGCATTCTCGTCGGCCACGCAAGCGGGTTTGCGTACAACGTCGTGCTCGCCAAGGTCGGCAAGTTCGAACTGACGCGCGACGTGTTTCCCGGCGCAACACTGCGGTACACCGCGACGGCCGAGCGCTTCGACGATGCCGGGGCGAGCATCCGAGGCGAAGTCGCGATGCTCGATCACGCCCGCGCGGCCGAGGGATTCGTGACCATCGGCTCGATCGAACTGATCTTCAGCCACCTCAACAACAGCATGGTCGCGGGCGCGGGGCTGGAGAACCTCCCCACTCACAACTTTGTCTTCGGCGAGAGCTTCAAGAGCCTGCTTCGCAACAGCGGTTTCGGCGAAGCCTGATCGTGCCGGACCGTCGGTCAGACGCTCGGCGGGGCGGGGTGCTCCGCGGGCGAAAGGGCTTCGCTGGCGACACGCTCGAACAGGCCCATCGGCGCGGGCCTCTGCGTCCACGCTCGGAACTGTTCCGCGGCCTGACCCAGGAACATCGCGACGCCGTCGAGGGTTGGCAGGCCAAGGTCCGATGCGGCCGCGATCAGCGGTGTGCGCCGGGGGCGATAGACCGCGTCGGCGATGAGCGGCTTGACGGCGAGGGCGGCCAGAGACCGCAGAACGTCCGACGCGAGCGGCGCTCGGTCGGGATCGGGGCCGCCGGTCATTCCGACCGGCGTGCAGTTGACGACGGCCATCGGCGAGAGGTCGGCCAGAGCGTCAGCGGTTGAAGCGGCGCTCTCGAGGCCCAGAACGCGGAGTTCGCTGACAAGCGCGAGTGACTTCTCCGCCGTGCGAGACACGAAGACGGGCTTGGCGCCAGCGTCCGCGAGCGCGACGGCGAGGGAGCGGCTGGTGCCGCCGGTGCCCAGGAGGGCGATGAGTCGCCCCTTGACACTCCCGACGCGTTGCTCGATCGCGGCGATGGCGGCGGGGCCGTCGGTGTTGAGGACCTCCAATCGCGCGGGCCGGCCGCGGGTGTCGTGGCGAATGACCAGCGTGTTGGCCGCGCCGCAGAGGTCGGAGAGGCGGTCGAGGTGCCAGGTGCGGTGCTCGTCGTGGCCGGTGTCGGCTTTGCCGTCGGCGGCGTCGAGTTCGAGTTGGCGCTGCTCGCGGGCAAGGCGCACGAGGTGTTCCTTGTGCGGGATCGTGACCGAGCAGCCGGAGAAGTCGAGCGTCGCGTGGTCGATCAGGGCCAGGAGTGTGGCCTTGAAGTGCTCGTACTCAGGCGGCACCGGCAGCGGGAGGTACACCGCATCGAAGCCGACGGCCTCGAATCCGGCGTTGTGGACGCAGGGCGAAATCGAATGCTCGACCGGATATCCCACGACGCCCAGAACGCGCGTGCTCTCACGGATGCTGCGGAAGCGATAGAGATTCAGCAGTTCGGAGATGATCGGCTGGCCCGGTGCGGTGGCCGAGTCGCGGCGGAGAGAGGCGAAGGTCAGGAACGCGTCGTACTTCGGCGCAAGGACACGCGAGAGCAGGCCGAACGGCCCCATACCCAGCGCGATGGCACGCTTGCCCGGCGCATCGGCATCGGCCTCGTCCGTGGGCGGAGCATCGATCGGTGGCGGTGGCATGACGCCGTCGCGGACCTCGCGCAAAATGTCGAGCAGTTCGAGATTATCGCGGAGCGATCGGGCGCGATAGGCGATCTTGACCACTCGGGCAGCGGGCTGGCTGAGCATCTGCTCGAGTTGCCGAATCAGGTCGCTGGGCCGGGAGACGAAGTCGTGCGTTGAGAGGATCAGTTCGGTCGTCAGTTCGCGAACCTGGCGCGGATGGTCGACGGCGAGGTTGACCTTCTGCTTGAGGTTCTCGGATCGGCCGTAGGCCGAAAGTTCAACGTCGATGTATCGCGGCGGCTTTCGGCCTTCGCTCGCGGCGGTGCCGAGGCGCTCGAAGAGCGCGACTCGGGCCGAGTCCCCGCCTCGGTAGTGGCCACCTTCGAGAACCGGTCGGCAGGTGACGATGCAGTCGAGCGGGCACTGTTCGACCAGCGAGAGAATGGCCAGAAGTTCGTCCTCGCTGTCGGGGCCTTCGTTCCCGGAGAAGAACGGGTCGATGCGGAACTCGATGATGTCGGCACCCGCGTCGCGCGCCTCCACCGCGTCGCGGAGTGCGGCGGCTGGGTCATCGACCAGGATCGGCACGCAGAGCAGGGTGGCCATCGGATTCGAGGATACGCCGCGTGCGGGCGTGGTCAGACCGAAGGGGGCGGCGGTGAAGAATCGGACGGTGACGAAGGCATGGCGGCGGACCATGGCCATCGGAGGTACGTGACGCTGCGGAGGACTGCTTCGAGCGGGCCGACGGCGAACACTCGCGTCCAGATGCCCGCGAAGGCCAGAAGCCCACCGAAGATCAGGAGGACGAGCACGAATCTCTCCGCCCAAGTCGTCTGCCCGAACATCCCCAGCCCCCAGTGCGCCATAAACACGGACATGCACAGCGTGCTGGCGAGGTAGCCCGTCAGACCGATACGGCCGAGTCGCGCGAACGCGTCGATGACGATCGCGGCGGGGGACGAAGCGTTGCCGACTCGCTGACAGAGCCGGATGACCAGCGAGAGATACATCAGGCTCATGAGCGGGCCTCCGGCGGATGCCAGGGCGAATGAGGCTGCCTCCGCGATGCCCGGCGCGACGCTCGGCCAGGCACTGGCCTGAATCGAAACGGACGCGATGCTCATGGGCAATCCGACGAACGCGCCGGCGGCGATGAACCGACCGGTCCAGCGAGCCGTGGCCTCTCGCTGCGCCTCGGTGTCGACGGCTCCGATTTTCGCCTTGACCATCGCCGTGCCGACGCAGAAGCACGCCAGAATGAGCGGCGCCATCGCCAGAACGATGAACGGCGCGGTGAGCATGTACTGGACCACACGGACGAGCGCGGCCTGCCAAAACGGCCCGGTGCCGAGAATGGCAACCTCAAGCTCCGAGAGCCGGGGGTCGGCCATGCTCAGCGGGCTGCTCAGAACCTCGATCCATTGCAGGAACAGCGGCGCGTCCGTGTCGATCTTCACCGGCTCGGCGGTACCACCGCCCATCTGCATTAACAGGCCGACCGGCAGGCTTATCGCGATCGTCAGCAGGTACAGCGCCAGCGCGGACCACGCCAGCAGACGCGGTGAGAGGCTGACCATGAGAAACATCGCGATCCCGATGATCGCGTACACGAGCAGGATGTCGCCGTACCAGAGCAGTGCGACGTGCAGGAAGCCGAGCGTCGCGAGGCCGGCGAGTCGGCGTGCGTACGCCGCGGCGAAATTCCGGCCGTTGCGTTGCGCACTGAGGAACATCATGGCCAGGCCCATGCCAAAGAGCAGCGAAAAGAGCGGAAAGAACTTGCCTGTGCAGAATGTCGTCGTGAAGGCCCAGACGGCCACACTGATCGGCCCCTCGGAGGAAGGCACTGCGTTGTTGACCGATTCCATGAGCGGCATGCCCATGAACGCGGCGTTGACGAAGAAGATGCCGAGCAAGGCAAGCCCGCGCGTGGCATCCATCGCGAGGAACCGGGGCGAACCTCCGACGGTGCTCTCTGGCAGGGATCGGCCGATGGTCATGGCGGTTGCATCCTTGAGCGAGCGCCGCATCATCGCACGCGACGCGGGCGTGAGGATACACGAAATCAGGCGCGCGGGCGATGCTCGGTGAGACCGACCGCATCAATCGCCGCCCTCGCCGCGGCGACTCCGGCAAGGTAACCGGAGGCCCAGGCCCATTGGAAGTTGAATCCTCCGATCCGCCCATCGACATCGCAGATCTCGCCGACAATGTGCAAGCCCGGGGTCACTCGGCTGGCCATGGAATCAAGGCGGAGTTCGCTCAGCGGCACGCCCCCGGCGGTGACCTCCGCGAACGTGTAGCCGCGCGAGCCCGTGGCGGGGAGTTCGAGCGCACAAATCGCGGTGGCGAGCGCTCGGCGGGCGGTGCGTGAGAGATTCGCGCCGGTGCTGGCCGGATCGATACCCGCGTGCGCACAGGCCGCGCGGACCAGACGCTCCGGCAGGGCCGTTGCGGGGCGGTCGAAGACCCGGAGCATGGTCATCGAACGCGCTTCGACGAGGGCTGCATCGAGCGACTCGACGTTCATCGCGGGCAAGAAGTTCATCACGAGCCTGCAGGCCGGATCGGCGTTGGCCTGCTCGAGCCAATACCTGCTGATGTCCAGCGGCCCCGGGCCGCTGAGGCCGAAGTGTGTCAGGAGCGTGGAGTTGGTGAACGAAACGAGCTTCTTGCCCGAGCCGGAAAGCAGCGTGAGGCTCGCCGGGAGCGTGACGCCGGAGAGCTCGCGCAGGAAGCACGCGGGGTCGAGCGTGATCGGCACGAGCGCGGGCGTAACGAGCGGCGTGATCGTGTGCCCGAGGCCTCGGGCGAAGGCGTACCCCGCACCATCGCTCCCGGACTTGGGCAGGGCCATGCCACCGGTGGCCAGTATCAGCGTGCGAGCCTGCAGCGGCGGATGGCCCGAGTCGGGCGCGGCGTGAATCAGGAACCGCGGCGCGTTGCCATCGGTCGACGGCTCGCCCGATTCGCCAAGCCGCTCGATTCGATGCACGCGCCAGGGATGGCGAAGTTCGGCGTGTACGCGGCTGCATTCGGCCAGCAACGCGTCGAGCACGGTGTGCGCATCGTCGGTCGTGGGGAAGAGTTTGCCGGTTTCCTCGCGCTTGAGTTGCACGCCGAGTTCCGCGAAGAACTCGACGGTCCGCGCGACCGGGAATGCCCGAAGGACATTGCGGATCGCGTTGCGCGAGGATCCTGCGTACGCGGACTCGTCGACCGCGTGATGGGTGACGTTGCAGCGGCCGCCACCGGCGACGAGGATCTTCGCCCCGAGCTTGCGGGCACCATCGAGCGCGATGATTCGCGGGTGTCGCGACGCTGATGCGCTCGCGTTGCTCGGGCCGAGCTGGCGGAATGTTCGACCCGCCCAGATCGCCGCGAAGAGCCCCGCGGCACCCGCGCCGACGATCGCGATGTCGGCCACCTGGTCCACACTTTCGCGATGCGCGGCATGCACGCGTCGAGCGTAGCAACACCGCGTGCGATACGCTGGGGCATGGCCCGAAAGGGAACTCTGAGGCTGTTTGTGGGGATCTTCCCGCCGGCGCAGGTCGCAGAAGCGCTCGTGCGCACGCTCGATGAGTTCACGGTCCCGAGGGCGTCCGAGGGATGGCCCCCGTTGCCAACGCATCGGGCGGTCGACGCTTCGAAGGTGCACTTGACGCTGGTGTTCATCGGTGAATCGCCCGCGAAGGAACTCAGGACCATCGGCGAGTCGGTCGAGCGCTCGTGCGCTGGGCTTGATGGGTTTGTGCTCACGCCGACGGCGCTGGTGACGATACCGCCGGATGTGCCGCGATCGCCACCGGCGCTGATCGCCGCGACGACGGACGCTCCGCCCGCGCTGCTGGAGATCCAGCGACGGCTGGCGACACGGCTTGCGCGTCCACGCAAGCCCGGGCGCGTGGAGCAGTTCCTGCCGCACCTGACGCTGTGCCGATTCCCGGTGGGCACCCGCGGCGGGCCGTGGCAGCGGACGCTCAGCGGCACGGAGCAGGCGGAGACGGCGTTCTCGGTCAGCCGCGTGGACCTTGTGGCCAGCGTGCTGACGCAGGCGGGGGCGGTGTACGAGGTCGTGGGCGGCGCAAGGCTCGGATGAGGGCGGAGCCACGGAGCGTGCGTCACGCGCCTCACGCGGGAGCGGACATCCAGCGCCCACCACAGGGTGCTTGTCCCCTCCGCGTTCAGCACGGCGCGACGGCGGTACGCCGCCGCCCTCAGCGATCAACGCAGGCCGGTTCGCTCAATAGTTCGGCGTCGGGGCGCGGAAGCTGTTGATGTCGATCGAGCGGAAGTACTCGATCGTGCGCTTCAGGCCCTCGCGCAGTGGCACCTTGGGCTCCCAGTTGAGGTGCTTCTTGGCGAGCGTGATGTCCGGGCGGCGGCGGCTGGGGTCATCCGGCGTCGGCGGAAGGAACCGCATCTCGCTCTTGCTGCCGGTGAGCTCGATGACCATTTCGCCGAGTTGACGAATGGTGAACTCGCCGGGGTTGCCGATGTTCACGGGGCCGATGAAGTCGTCTGGCCCGTTCATGAGCGCCATCATGCCGTCGAGCAGGTCATCGACGTAGCAGAACGAGCGCGTCTGCTGGCCATCACCAAAACAGTCGATCGGCGTGCCCGCCAGAGCCTTGCGGATGAAGTTCGACACCACGCGCCCATCGAACGGGTGCATGCGCGGCCCGTAGGTGTTGAAGATCCGCATCACGCGGATGTTGAGCTTGTTGCTGCGGTGGTAGTCAAAGAACAGCGTCTCGGCGGCCCGCTTTCCCTCGTCGTAGCACGCACGCGGGCCGATGGGGTTCACGCTGCCCTTGTAGGACTCGGGCTGCGGATGAACCTCGGGATCGCCGTACACCTCGCTGGTGCTGGCCTGAAGAACCTTGGCCCTGCATCGCTTGGCCATGCCCAGGATGTTGATCGCCCCGATGACACTCGTCTTCATCGTCTTGATCGGGTTGTACTGATAGTGACCGGGCGCGGCGGGGCAGGCGAGGTTGTAGATCTCATCGACCTCCAGCCAGATCGGGTGCGTCACATCGTGCCGGATGAACTCGAAGTTCGGGCGCTCGAGAAGATGATTGATGTTCGACTTCTGGCTCGTGAAGAGATTGTCCAGGCAGATCACATCGTGACCTTGCTTGACGAGCCGGTCGCAAAGATGCGAGCCAAGAAACCCGGCGCCGCCGGTAACCAGAATCCGCTTGATCGACGTGGGCACGAAGTGAACTCCAGACTGGCGAGAAGTACCACAGTGCGACGGCTCGTGCGCAGAACGCGGCGTGGGTCGAGCCGAAGCCGGGGCCTCAAGCGTACACCCGATCCGACGGGTGAATCGCCGAGGGGAGAATCGGCGTTCGCCAGCAGCGAGACTCGGTCTTCGCGGCCGCGGCGGACTTGCCGATCGGGCAAGCGACGTTACTGGACCTGCCGGGCCGAGCTCAATTGCGAGCCGGAATCGTCAGCACCGTGCCGGGCTTGAGCCGAGCAGGGTCGCGAATGACGTCGCGGTTGGCCTCGAAAATGCGCTCCCACAGGGCAGAACGGCCGTAGAGCCGCTGCGAGATCGTCGAGAGCGTGTCGCCATCTCGAACGGTGTAGGTCTGGGCACCGGCGGGCGGGGAGTCGTTCGCCGCCTCGGCGCGTTCGGCTCCCGCATCGGGACCGGCGATGGGCCTCTGGACCGTGACCACCTTGCCCTCGATGTTCTTCGGGTCCTCGGGAATCTTCAGGACCGTTCGACCAGCGATCAGGCGAGCAGGATTCACCAGCGGATTGGCCTGCAGGATCGAGTCCGCCGTCAGCCCGGGCACACGCGAACGCAGCCGGCGGGCGATGACCTGAACACTCACATCGCCCTGCTGCACGGTGTAGTTGAAGAAGCGGGGCGGGATCACGACGCGGACGGGCTCGGTTCGGGCGGGGGTCTGCGCGGGGCGCTCGCCCGATGCCGAAGCGTCGGGACGCGTGGGCTGAGGGGTCAGCGGCTGCGTCGGCGGCTGAGCCGCCCGGACCGGCTGCGAGGGGACGACATCTTCAGCGAGGCGCGGGCGATCGCCAAAGGTGATCGGCGCAGCCAGCGGTGTGCCCGGTCCGGCCGTTCGACCGACGCCACCCGCCTGACCAAGAGGCCACAGCCAGAATGTCACACCCCACGCGGCGAGCGCGAGCGCGAAAAGCCCGACGACCTTGCTGGGGTTTCTGGTCACACGATTCTCCTGCGCACGGCCGCCGGCGGCGCGATCACTCTCGCGTCGATAGTTCGCGTATCGCATAGAAGTCTATCGCCTCAGCGCGAAGCACGCTGCACCGTAAAGGGCGGACGCGGGTATGCCCAAGACGCGATGAGGCGTTACAGATGGACAAGCGCAGCAGTTGCGCGACAGAGCCTTGCGCAGGGCTGCTTGGAGGATCAACCACGCGAATCCCCCGCGGAGTGATCGAACGCCGGGGCGAATCTCGCCGAAGCTAGAGTTCGGATGCAAATTGCCTCGACGCGACCGCCGCGCCGCCAATGCGCATGAATCGACGAACGCGAAGCCCGCCCATGCCGTCAAACTTCAGTTTTGCGAACAATCCGTTGTCGTGGGCACTCCCGCTAGGCCGCGTGGCGGGGATCACCGTCCGTGTGCACGTCATTTACCTGATCTGGATCGCGGTCGAGCTGGCAACATCGGGCGCGGGGGGTGCGGGCTGGACGGGGTTTCAGAACAAGGCGATCGCGCTGTCGGCACTGTTCGTGCTTGTGCTGCTACACGAGTTCGGGCACTGCTTTGCCTGTCGTCGCGTCGGGGGTGAGGCGGACGACATCTTGATGTGGCCCCTCGGCGGGCTGGCCTCGTGCAGGCCGCCGCACAACTGGCGCGCGAGTCTGATCACGACGCTGGGCGGGCCGGGCGTGAACGCAGTGCTGGCACCGCTCTTTGGCGCGGCGGTGATCTTGCTGGGCGTTCCCGCGACGACGCTGCTGTTCAACCCGTTTCTGCCGGGTGCCGCGGCGAACGTGGCGTTTATCGAGGGCGGCTGGGCCGGGTACACGCTCTGGTGGTTTTACTGCACGAACTTGTACCTCTTTGCCTTCAACATGTTCCTGCCCATGTTCCCGATGGACGCCGGGCGTGTGCTGCAGGAGGTGCTCTGGTCACGGCTGGGGTACAAGCGGTCGATGGAAATCGCCACGACCGTGGGTCTGTTCTTTGCGATCGCGGTCGGCGTCTGGGGCCTGGTCTCCGGCGCGGGCGTGCTGGTCGGCATCGCGCTGTTCGCGGGCATCACCTGCTGGCAGGAGAAGCAGCGGCTGGCTTGGACCACCGCCGCGAATCCATGGACCGGCAACACGGACGAGGAAGAGCCCTGGCGTCGCTCGCTGAAACTCGACGACGGCGATGATGATCTGCCGCAGCGCGGCCCGAGCAAGAAGGAACTGCGGCGTCGGCTGGAGGAGCAAGCCAGCGCCAAGGCCCACGCGGAAGAGTTGGACAGGATCCTCCAGAAGATCTCTCGCGACGGGATGGGCAGCCTGACTCGCGCCGAGCGGAAGTTCCTCGAGGCCGACACGACACGCCGGCGCGTGCAGTGATCCGAACCGACGCGGCCCGATGCTGATACGCTCGTTGTTCGATTCCGAACAATCGGGACCGCCGCGACACCGCTGTCACGGACAACCAAGCGACCAATCCGAGCCACCACCGACATGGGTCTTGCC
>ERZ1066130.194-NODE-194-length-29827-cov-11.388083_pt1 | contig 29827 bp, 23 predicted proteins | sample MGYA00382777_ERZ1066130 | MGnify/ENA primary metagenome ERZ1066130 (study PRJEB33369, sample SAMEA5778360) | biofilm metagenome | biome: Industrial cooling water; feature: Water cooling tower basin; material: Biofilm | place: United Arab Emirates | collected...
TTATGATTAAACCCCCATACCACAAGTATCGGGGGTTTTTGTATTCAGGGGGATGGAGAAAATCTTTGTTGCAGATTGTTATAATTCTCAGGCAACAGCTCAAAGTTCTACGGGCTGGATTAGCCAACTAAAACCCTATGAAATTGACTCATGGAGAAGTGATTACGGGCAAGCGACTGTAGTTCGAAAGAATTGATGCGATCTACTGTTGTGTAGAGATTGCTATAATGGGAATGCGGCAGATTGAACAGAATGATATTCCTGATCTTGTCCATCACCGAAAATGGATTTGACAAGTCTTGTTGAAGAGAACCAAGTAAGTGATTCTTGGCTATCAGCAATTCACTTTCAGAGATAGATTTTTGTTGAAGCTCCTGGATTTCTTTCATTATTTCTTCTACAGCTATACTCACATTCCCCTTATTTACTTCAGCGCCAATAACAAAAAAGCTTTCTCTTCCAAGAGGATTAACGGATGAACTTATGCCATAGGTCAACCCCTTTTTCTCCCGGATGTTTTTCATCAATCGGGAACCAAAGTATCCTCCTAAAATATGGTTGAGTAGTAAAAGATGAGGATACTCGGGGTGTATTCTATTCAAACTCAAACAGGCAATTCGGATGGCAGATTGAATACTTTCTTTTTTATCTAACGTATGGACGAATTGTGTGCTTGACTGACGCACGTGACTGGTGGTTGTATCTTTATTTAACAAAGGAGATTCCTCAAGAGCAGATTGAACAAACTCACCATTGACCGAATTATTAGTTGTCACAAAGACTGCTACTGGAGTCAAAAAATTTGAAGCATACTGTGTTAGATGTGGGCGTGTGAGCATTTGGACATCTTCGGCAGTTAATGAATTCCCGTAGGGATGCCGATCTCCAAAAAGAAGTTTCCGAATCCACTGCCCCGCAACAAAGCTGTTTTTTTCCTGATTTACTCGTAAGTTTTGTACGAAAATGTCTTTTTGAAGAGAAAGCTCCTCCTCCGGAAAACTGGATTCTCGTATAATTGATAGCAAGTACTTGAACGTCCGCTCAGCGTTTCTTGTCAATGAATACAAAGAGATAGATGTAAAATCAAGCCCTGGTGAGATTTCTATTTGTGCGCCTTGGTGATCAAAGAAAGTGGCGATTTCCAATGCAGACTTGGTGGGTGTGCCTTTTTCCAGCATCATCGCTGTAAAGTGAGCCTGCCCGGGGAAAGACTCAAACCATTTTCCGGCATAGAAGACAAGCTCAATTTTAATGAGTTCCTGCTGCACAGATGGCAACACTACTAATGAGCAACCATTAGCTAACGTCTTAAGAGAGAAAGAAGGAAGATAGTAGTTTGCAGACTTGACAAACGGAGGAGCTACCGTACGATCCAGCATTTTTAATCTTCGGTGACTGTTTCGTTTTGCTTCAATTTATTTTCGAAATTCATCATGATGGTGAAACGGATTGTTTCAGCCAAGGCATTCTCCCGTTGGTTAGTGGGTACTAAATAGGCCATATCAAAACCGAATTGTTTGAATTGAGCCCCCACTCCCGCTGTTAAATATTTGCGATTTCCTTTATCGGAGGCTTCATGGAAATAGCCTAAGCGACCGAAAAATTTATCATCATACGAATATTCTACACCTGTGGATATGGATACTTCCCGAAGTTCTTCACTAAAACCACCAGAAGCATCACTGAATGATCCAAAAATTCCATTTAGCAAGCTTTCATCTTTGCTTCCATTGCGTGGACTGGGCACCAGCAGCTTATTGAAATCCATAGCAAATGTTAAGCTGTTTTGTGGACCTAAGGGTTTTTCATAGGCGGCACCTAACCGTAGATTGGTGGGGATAAAATCACGGTTATTGGCATCAGAGTAGGTGATTTTGGCACCAATATTTGTAATAGTAGCTCCCCACGAAAGGATGGATGTGTTCTGAAGTTCTTTCGTATGATAAATGCCCAGATCTACCGCGACCGAATTGCCGGGTTGCGCATCAATTCCGCCATTATTAAAAGCTCCTGTCAGGTTGGAATGAATATAGCGGAGCGTTCCCCCAAGGCTTAACTCATCTGTTAAAAGTCTGGAGTAGGTAACATCAAATGCAAATTCGCGTGGGCTAAAGTCACCTAAGCTATTATTGTTTCCATCCCGCAATTGGATGGCTCCCAGGTCGAAATACTTCATGGAGGCAGCAACGGTTTGCTCGCGACTGATTTTGTAAAATCCAGATAGGTAGAAAATTGACATATCGTTGATGATCTTACCTAGCCATGGAGTGTAAGAAGCAGAAACACCATATCCTTTTTCTATAAAAGCAAGTTTGGCAGCGTTCCAGTAATTGGAGTTGGCATCGGCAGAGGTGGCTACGCCCACATCACCCATGCCTGCTGCACGTGAATCTGGAGTGATTAACAGAAATGGAACCGCAGTTGTAATAACCCGGTTGGTACTATCCTGGCCAATAAGGGTACCCTGTATGGGCTGAGAATAACCAACAAATGATAAGCAGACTAATGGCAGAAAAAAGCCAATGGGTAACTTGTTCATAATCAGACAATAGGGTTCAAAGATAGTTAATTCACCAACAAAAGCTTTGTTATTTGTTCATTTTGTGAGCCATCCAATCTGGAACGCACAATAAGCTTAGAGAAGTATATACCAGGGTTTAATTTTATCCCTGATGTGCTTAATCCGTCCCACTGGGTAAGGGTGACCTGGTAGTAGCTGGATAGGACTTCAAATGTCTTTTTTAAGATGGGCAGCCCTTGCGGGCTGTAGATAATGATTTGTGCCTCCAAATCATCTCCCGGGCGGCTGTGGATAAATTGAAAAGTGGTTCCGGATTCGGCCTCAAAAGGATTCGGGAAATTGTGAAAATCCTGAATTTGAATGCCCCCATCTTCTGAAACCATAAAAGTCAACGTCCGGGTTGTTCTATTCAAATACGTATCGGAAGCGGAAAGTGATAGCACATGCCGGCCGGCAGCCAGGTTGAAAACAGGAAAACTCACATATCCCCGCTGAAAGGAATCTTTGAACGCAAAGTAATTTGAACTCAGATCAAACGTCAGGGTGTCATTCAGGATCGCTATCATGGAGTGATCTGAATGCGGAGTGAGCGTAATTCCGTTGTCATCAAACAGTTTGGCCACAATAGCCGTTTGAGGCCCTACCACACCGCCCTCAACATACGTTGTGTCACCCATAAAAAGCTCAATCAAAGGAGGGGTTGTATCACTGGCGGGGGTGGCCTCCTCTCCACCGATGGAAACATTGATGCGAGCTCCAGACGCATCTTTTGAGCGATCATTAGCGTAGGCATACGCTGTGATTTTGCCTTGCCCAACTTGATTCGCGATTGTTTTGGGGGCTATAAAGGTTACTTCAAATTCTCCCTCACTAACCGTGGCCTGTCCGCGAAACAAACGATCATCAAAATTTAAAAAACTGAAGACAGGATTTTCATCTCCGCGTGTATTTGTTTGAATTCGTTTATTAAAAACGGTCAGATCCGCGATCCCATTAAATCCGGTTTGAATCTGATTGTTAGAAGTTATTGATCCTTTAATCCTGACGGTTGAAAGTGCTTTGATACCGTCATCACCCGCAAGTGTTTTTACTTCATCAATGGAGATTTCTGCTTGTCCGAAATTTAATACCATAGAAGGATCACCCAGGAGCGAAAAATTTCGATTGGCAACACCGCTTTGGCTATTATTTTTAGTGTCCCGAACAACCTCTCCCAAGGACCGATACTTATTGTTTTCTTTGATAAACAGAGCTTCGTAAAATTCACGGTTTAAGGTAAAGTTAGTACTCGAATTTACCGGGCGTGCTGTGGTAACCAGTCCTATAGCTCCTTCTTTTTGTAAGAGTATTTTTTCACCGGTGGTGATCTGTTGAGGATCATCATTTCGACCAAACTCGCACGTGGCCGTCACAAAGAGCGGGGCGTGTGGCAATCTCTTCCAATCCTGAATGACGGTACCATCTAGTACGCGTTCATCCATCCACACCTGTTCTGATCCGTGTCCTGTAAAGTTGATAATCGTAGCGCCATCGGAAATGGTCCGTTGAATATTTTCGGTTGCCTGGGGGCTTCGTTGTCCGCTGGGCCGGTTTTCCTGTTTAAAAAGATCGATATAGATCTTTCGTGTCTGTAGGTGAGGTTGCGTGTCCTGGATGTACTGAGCCAATAAATCAGCCTGGCTTTGATGAATGTTAAAATCTCCATCATCGGCCACAAAACTTACTTCGTTCCTCCAGGCTCCGTAGGTCTTCGGATTTTTATCGTAGTCAATCAATTTATTAACGATAATGCGGGCCTCCTCCAGTGTCTTTACCGGCAGGCGCCCAACACCAATTACCATGGCGTGGTTAACAGCCGGACTTTCATTCCAATCTCCATCGGAAGGCGATAGAAACGTAAAGTAATCATCTGAAGAATATGTTTCCAGGGGAGACAATGAGTTACGGGATTCATAAATAGGGACGAAATTGGTATTCCCGGAAACACGGTTTTTGTAATCATATGATCCACGACCCACAAGTAATACATTTTTAAGTTTTGGATCGCGATCGTAAAGATTTTTGATAAAATCCCGAATGGCACTTACATCCTGCTTACCGCCTGAGTATTCGTTATAGACTTGTTGGGTGGTCACTACTTGCACAACTAAATTATTGAACGTAACGCGATGATTCGCCAGTCGTGTAGCTTCTTCCAAAAATGCCGGGTGTGAAATGATTACCAATTCCGGAACGGGCAGTTGATGAAGATTCTGTCGACCGATCTTTTTTTGAAAGGCTGGTATTTTTACTCGGTCAGGTTTAAACACAGCAAATCGTTTTAACTCTGTTGTGGATGAATTAAACGAGGTAACTGTTCCTTGCTGGGTGGATGATTGCATCATCACATTCCAATGATCTGTCACATTCCACACTTGTACTGAGGCATCACTATTGATTATCTGAAAGGTAGATATTGGATTTGCAAGACTATTTTGAGATTGAAAAAAAGTAAGGTCACCGTAAAGCGCCAATCTTCGGGTAAGCGTAAACGAAAAAAAATCAAGATAGCCAACCGAAAACCCGGTGCCCTTCTGAAACCGATATTTGACTTCCTGTGTTACACGGGAGGATGCATTGACGACATTTGAATTAACGGAAGTGGAATCAATTTTCATCCTGCCTTTGATGGCATAGGTAGAATTGGGTACTGGACTAATCGGTTGGGTTAAAATGGATATTCCGTTCCAGAAAACATCAAAGGAAGCATCGGTAAATGTTTGCCCCATCACATGAGAGGCAAACCGGACGGGAGCGTTTTCAACAATGCCTGGGATATCAAATCGGATGGTTGCTTCCAACGCAGCATCAAATTGTTCGCCAAACCATTGCCTTCCTGATTTTAAAATGTTGTACTTCTCTGTTTCATAAAATCCAAAATCGTCATACGTAGTTACCAAAGGAAACGTTCCCGAAGGGGCAGTTTCACCGGATATTCGCTTGCCGGGCTGGGAGGAGATCGTCAGAAAGTAGAAGTGATTGTCATCGTATAGATGATTGGCATACTGAAACATTTGCGAGGAAGGATGATAACGATACTCATCCGGACCTTGACCGTAAAATAAGATCACATCGTTAGTATTGAATTTTCCATCAGATTCACCACTGACCTGAATAGCCACTTCCTGCAGGTCAGAGATACGATGTGCCGAATTGAGTTGAGGCAACATACCTACGTGGCCGCTGAATACCTGTATGTTTCTGGGATCAATGTCATCAGGCTTAATGCCAGCTTGTTTGAGTAGATTGTAATCGATTTTGAAAATGCCTTCGGAAGAGACTGAAAACATGTACCATTCCCCCGAATTCAGAACAGAGTTTGTCTGGGCAAATCCCGTGTACGGGAAAAGCCAGATCAAGAAAGAAAGGCTAGTTACTAAAAACTTCAACGTCTATTTTTTGGTTGCTTTTTGAATAAACGAAATACCCAGGTAGAGTAGTATAATCAGCGGAAGTGCACCCGCTGCCCAAACTCCCATTAAAAATACGGAAAGCAGAAGGAAGGTAAACCGCCATTGATTGCCAGACCACGTGAAATCCTTAAACTTTAAGGCAAAAAGCTCAAAAGGGGATACCAGCAAGAATGAGAATATGAAACAAATGGCGACCAGAGCCCACGGCTCAGTAAACAAAAAGGAAGCAAAAGGGGGCAAAAAGGGAAGAGCCGTGATGAACAAAGCATTAGCCGGGGTAGGTAACCCAATAAAAGAATCTTTCTGATTCTCATCGATGTTGAACTTTGCCAATCGAAGCGCTGAAAACACTGCCATCAATAGTGCCGTAAAAGGAATAAACGGAGGTAAAGCAGATTGATCAAGCCATTGGTACATGGTGAGTGCCGGCAGCACGCCAAAACTTACCATATCAGCCAGTGAATCCAACTCTTTTCCGATCGGGGATGATACTTTAAGTCCACGGGCAGCAAACCCATCCAGAAAATCAAAAAGACAGGCTATCCATACAAAATAGGCTGCCGGAATGGGCGCGTTTTCTAAAATCAGAATAATACCGACACAACCACACAGCAGATTACAGCAGGTAAGCGCATTGGGAATATGTTTTACGATGTTCATGAATGTGCTGTTTTGCCCACAAAAGGGTTGTACTCTTTTTCTTCGCCAATGGTTGTGGTAGGGCCATGACCAGGATATACCAAAACATCATCCGGCAAACTGAAAACTTTTTGTTTAATGCCTTGAACTAAAACATCCCAATTTCCACCAGGCAGATCAGTTCTCCCAACACTTCCATTAAACAAAACGTCACCACTGATCAAAGTCTTGCCATTCGCTTGATAGAAGCCTACATGACCGGGAGAATGCCCAGGTAAAAAAAGTATGTTCCAGGGGGTCTTTCCAATGGTTATGAAAGAATCGGGAATCAACAGATGATCAGCTATTGCCTCCTGATAGGCTGGAAATCCGTACACACTTGCGTAGGAAGAAGCTGCTTTTAATACCGCTTGTTCAAGCGGATGAACCCACAGTGGAATCCGATACTTTTCCTTCACATGATAATTTCCCAAAACATGATCAATATGGCAGTGGGTATTCAGCAACTGAGTCACTTGAAGACCTTCTTTTTGGATATAATCATCCAATTCCTGCCGCTCATATTTTTCATAGCAGCCGGGGTCTATAATGGCAGCCTCCCGTGTTTCATCAAAGATCACATACGTATTTTCGCTGAGCGGATTGAAAGTAAAGGTTTGGATGTGAAGCATATCCCCGCAAAGGTACAAAACCGAAGGTGAGTAGAAACCCGGCTCAGGGCGAGGTATTCCGGACAGGCAACTGACTTTTTTTGACAAACGGCAACTGATCGACCGGCAGGTTGGTTAATTTTAGTCTTTCGAAACTCCACTTTATGAAATACCTGGTTACCCTGGTGCTTAGTGTCACCATCGTGTGTGTTGGAATCGCCCAAAAGGATTATTTCTACCCTGCGGGTCAGAAGTTTAATGCTAGTATCCCCACTCCGGAGGAATTTTTAGGATATCCTCTGGGAAGTCATCATACCCGTTATGATAAAATCGTTGAATATTTCAAGCGGGTTGATCAACTATCCGATCGGGTAACCATTGAAGAAATCGGTTTATCCATCGAAAAGCGAATTCAAATAGTAGCGAAGGTAACAGCTCCCGCCAATCATGCGCGTCTGGAGGAGATACGACAACAACATCTGGCCGGAGCCAATGGAAACGCAAAGGCTGACATTCCGTTGGTTATTCAACTAGGTCATAATGTTCATGGTAATGAGCCCTCGGGGGGAGAATCTTCTTTGCTGTCATTGTATTATCTGGCGGCCAATGAAGACGCTGAAACACTGACCTGGTTGAATGAAATGGTCATTCTTATTGACCCCGTTTATAATCCTGATGGTCGCGACCGATTTTCTCATTGGGCAAATATGCATAAAGCCTCACCGGCCGTAAGCGATCCTTATGATCGTGAACATAACGAAGTATGGCCAGGAGGAAGAACAAATCATTATTGGTTTGATCTAAATCGCGATTGGTTTTTGGGCATCCACCCAGAAAGCCGTAACCGGATTGCTTTTTTTCATCGTTGGAGACCCTATGTGATGACCGATGCCCACGAAATGGGCACCAACTCAACCTTTTATTTTGATCCGGGTAAGTCCAGCAGCAACAATCCAATTGTGCCTAGTTACTTATATGAAACCGTTTACCCCCGTTTTGCAGAATATTTTGCCACCGCTATGAATGGCATCGGAAGTCAGTATTTTACTAAGGAGGCTTTTGATAAACTTTACCCGGGCTATGGCTCCAGTTACAGTAATTTTTATGGAGGGGCAGGTTTTTTGTTTGAGCAAGCCAGTTCGCGCGGGCATGTACAGGAAACCACTACCGTACCGATGACTTTTGCTTTTACCATTCGAAATCAATTTGTCGCTGCCCTGGCCACCGTGAAAGCTTCACATGCTGAAAAGACGATGCTGATAAAAATGCGAAATGATTTTTTTACTTCGGCCAATCAAGCAAAATCCAATCCGGTGAAAGGATATATTTTTGGTGAGTCTTCTGATCTCAGTCGTACCTATGCTTTTGTCAATTTGCTGCGCCTTCATCAGATGGAAGTTTATGAGAATGCCACCAGCCAAACGCTGAATGGAAAATCCTTTGAAAAAGGGAAATCGTTTTTGGTTCCAACCGATCAGGTAAATTATGTGATGGTACGTTCAGCCTTTGAGAAAGCAATAACCTATTCTGATAGTCTTTTTTACGATGCCTCTGCATGGTCGTTGGTACACGCATTTAACCTGCCCCATGCGGAAGTTCGGGGAGCCCTCCCCAAAGGGAATCAGGTAAAAGCCGATCTAACTAAAAAAAGCACTGTGCCTGAAAAGAGTAGTTATGCTTATGTAATCGATTTTCAAGACTATCAGGCTCATCGGGCACTGTACCAACTGTTAAGTCAGCAGATCATTGTAAAATCCGCACATAAGCCCTTTACCATGCGGATGTCCAGTGGTGAAAAAACGTTTGGATACGGCACGTTGATTATTCCGGTTCAGCAGCAACGATTGTCGGTAGAAGATTTATATGCAAAAATTAAACAAGTAGTTGAGTCAACCAGTGTGGATGCATATGCACTGTCAACCGGCTATAGCCTAAAAGGCATTGATCTGGGAAGCGGTGATGCCATCCCCATTAAAAAACCTAAAGCTATGATGCTGGTAGGCCCTGGTGTGTCAGCTTACGAAGCTGGCGAGGTTTGGCACGTATTGGATCAACGGATAGGAATGCCTATCACAAAAATTGAGTGGTCTGCTCTTGGGCGAATGAATCTGAATGAATACAACGTATTGGTGATGGTAGGCGGGAGTTACCCATCCGACAAGGTTACCACAGACAAGATCAAAAGCTGGATACAGAGTGGGGGCACACTCATTGCTCAAAAAAGTGCAACCGATTGGGCGATTAAACAAGGATTAGTTAAAGAGAAGGTAGTTGCGCAAGATACCGTGCGGAAAATCAAACGAGCTCCCTATGAGGATGCTGAAAATTTTGAAGGAGCCAGGCAATTGGGAGGTTCCATCTTTCAGGTAGATGTAGATCGCACACATCCGATTGGTTTTGGGATAGCTGATCGAACCATGTCGTTCTATCGAAACGGTCGCACCTATCTTCAGCTTTCTAAGAATCCCTATAGCAATGTGGCTCAATATACATCCAAGCCATTAATCGGAGGATATGTTCATCCGACCCAACTGGCAAAAATCAGTAATTCGGCAGCCATTATTTCCAGCGGGGAAGGACAAGGGCGTGTGATTCTCTTTACTGACAACATGAACTTCAGGGGTACCTGGTATGGTACCAGCAAATTATTCCTGAACGCCATGTTCTTAGGTCCGATTATTGCCAACCCGGTTTTGGATGGAGAATAAATAATCGCGTGTGGGTTGCTACTTGTTACGCATTTGCGCGTCTACCACGGCAATCGCTGCCATGTTTACAATTTCGCGAATGCTGCTACCCAATTGTAATACATGTACGGGTTTGTTCATACCCATTAAAATGGGGCCGATGTTTTCAGAACCACCAATTTCCATCATCAGTTTATAGGCTATGTTACCGGATGCCAGGTTGGGGAAGATCAAGGTATTGGCGCCTGTTTTGGCAAGCGCGCTGAATGGATAGGTCTCTTGTTGAATTACGGTATTCAACGCCACATTCGCCTGAATATCGCCATCAATCACCAGGTCGGGAAATTTTGCTTTTGCCAGTCGGGTAGCTTCTTTTGTTTTTTCCGGAATAACACCCTTACTACTTCCGAAGTTGGAGTAGGAGAGAACAGCTACACGAGGCTCTATGCCAAAGAACCGTGCACCTCTGGCAGTCAGGCCAATGATTTCCACCAGGCCTTCAGCGTCCGGATCTACATTGACGGTACAGTCGGCAAAGAAGTAATTACCCTTTTTATTCATTAATACATACATGCCCGCTACGTGCTTCACACCGGGGGCTGTCCCAATAATCTGGAGAGCCGGTAAAATAGTCTTGGGATAGTCTTTGGTTAACCCCGAAACCATGGCGTCTGCATCGCCATGTTCTACCATCATCGCTGCATAGTAGTTGCGATCTTGCATCAGCTTTAAGCAGTCCCGATAGGCCAATCCTTTCCGTTGTCTTTTTTTATACAACAATTCGGCATACTGTTCTACTTTTTCTTTTTCATCACGCGGATAGATGATTGGGCAACCGGCCAGATCAAGTTTATGTTCTTCAATTAATTTGAGGATTTCCTCTTTATTGCCCAACAAAATAGGTTTGGCTATTCCTTCGTCCAATAATGTTTGCGCAGCTTTCAGAATCTTATGATGATTGGCTTCTGCAAAAACTACCCGCCTCGGATCTTTTTGGGCGCTTTCGATGACTTGAGAAATTAGCTTCTCATCAATTCCAATACGTCTTTGTAGCTCCTGATGATATGTACTCCAGTCATGAATGTGCCGGGTAGCCACTCCTGAATCCATGGCTGCTTTTGCAACTGCAGGAGAAACCGTGGTAATCAGACGAGGGTCCATGGGTTTGGGAATCAGGTACCCTCGTCCAAAGTCCAGTTTATCTATGCCATAAGCCTTTTTTACGCTATCTGGTACAGGCTCTTTGGCCAGGGCTTCCAGTGCGTGTACGGCTGCCAGTTTCATAGCCTCATTTATTTCGGTGGCGCGTACATCTAATGCGCCTCTAAAGATATAAGGGAATCCCAAGACATTATTTACCTGATTGGGATGATCACTTCTTCCGGTAGCCATGATGATGTCAGGCCGTGTGCGCATGGCTAATTCATAGTTAATCTCCGGGGTGGGATTAGCCAACGCAAAAACAATCGGATCTTTGGCCATGGACAGAATGTCTTCAGGCTTTAACAAATCAGCCACCGAAAGACCAACAAAAACATCTGCGCCTTTCATGGCTTCCTGGAGAGTGGCCAGCGGACGTGAAGTAGCAAACTCTTTTTTGGTTTCATCAAGAGTTGTTCGTTGTGTCGTGATCACTCCCTTACTGTCACACATGATAAGATTTTCCCGCTTCACACCTAAGGCCAGGTACAGTCGTGAGCAGGAAACAGCCGCAGCTCCGGCCCCGTTTACCACCAGTATGATCTGGTCGATTTTTTTATCTACCAGTTGCAAGGCATTTAACAACGCTGCCGAAGAAATAATAGCCGTGCCGTGTTGATCATCATGCATGATGGGGATGTTCATCTTCTCCCGCAAGGCAGTTTCAATCTTGAAGCACTCGGGTGCTTTGATGTCTTCCAGATTGATTCCCCCGAAAGTAGGTTCTAATGACTTAACGATCTTGATAAACTCGTCCGGGTCTTCTTCCGCTATTTCAATATCAAAGCTGTCGATACCTGCATACTTTTTAAAAAGCACGGCTTTGCCCTCCATCACTGGTTTGGATGCTTCCGGGCCGATATTCCCCAATCCCAAAACGGCCGTACCGTTGGAAATAACCGCCACCAGATTTCCTTTGCTGGTGTATTTATACACGTTTTCTTTATTCGCAGCAATCTCTTTGCAAGGTTCTGCCACCCCTGGTGAATAGGCAAGTGCCAAATCCATCTGCGTGGCGAGTGGCTTGGTAGGTTGTATCTCTACTTTGCCAGGCTGGCCTTGTGTATGATAGTTGAGTGCATCTTCTTTACGAATTTTCAATGACATGTTCTTCTCCTGTTTTGATAAAGGAGGACAAGATACAAAGAAGCTTTAAATGAGTACTTATCGCTTGAAAAGCGCTTCGACAAACGCATGTCTGTCAAAGGGCTGTAAGTCTTCAGCTTTCTCACCCACACCGATATAACGCACCGGCACTTTAAACTCATCAGAGATACCAATTACCACACCACCCTTGGCGGTACCATCTAGTTTGGTAATGGCCAGACAAGTCACATCGGTTGCCTTGGTAAACTCACGGGCTTGAATCACGGCATTTTGTCCCGTGCTGCCATCCAATACTAACATGACGTCATGAGGAGCATCGGCTATTACCTTTTGCATGACTCGCTTAATTTTGGACAACTCGGCCATCAAATTGATTTTGGTATGCAGGCGCCCAGCAGTGTCAATAATGATGATATCCGCATTTTCCTTAATCCCTACTTCAATGGTTTCGAAAGCTACCGCGGAGGGGTCTGTATTCATCCCTTTTGAAACTACCAGAACACCGGTGCGATCGCCCCAAAGCTTTAACTGATCAACGGCAGCGGCCCGAAACGTATCAGCAGCTCCCAAAACCACCTTTTTACCAATTTTGGTGTATTGAGCTGCCAGTTTACCAATGGTAGTGGTTTTACCTACCCCATTTACACCCACCACCATCATCACATAAGGTTTGTGATTTTCGGGTAAGGCAAATGGCCGATCTGTAGCGTCTGTTTCCACCAACAAGGCAGCTACCTCCTCTTTTAGGATCCGATCCAATTCGGCTGTGCCGAGATACTTGTCTTTGGCTACCCGCGCCTGAATTCGCTCGATAATCTTCAGTGTGGTGTTGATCCCGACATCAGACGATACAAGGATTTCTTCAAGTTGATCCAGCACTTCTTCATCTACCGTAGATTTTCCGGCAATGGCTTTTCCAAGTTTGGAGAAAAAGCTGTCCTTGGACTTTTCGAGCCCTTTGGTCAGTTGTTCTTTTTTACCCGGGAGAAGACTATCAAAAAAGCCCATATGCAGTAATATAAGATAACATGAATAAAAAAGTCCCGCGAGGGGACTTTCGAACGTACAAGACTTGTGGCCGATTATTTCTTGGCGAGGGTTTCTTTCACCAAATCGTTCGGAACAATTTCTTCTTTAAAAGTATAAGCACCAGTCTTTTCGGACTTGATGGCGCGGATCACCTTAGCATAACTTTTGCCATCGGTTTTCTTCAGGGTTGCAACTACTTTCTTTGCCATATTACTTTATCTCTTTGTGAAGTGTATATTTTTTCAAGACCGGATTGTATTTCTTCAATTCAATACGCTCGGTCGTATTTTTGCGATTTTTGGTGGTGATGTAGCGGCTCATACCGGCCATACCGGTGGTCTTATGCTCGGTACACTCTAAAATCACCTGAATTCGATTGCCTTTCTTTGCCATGATTCTTTATCGGTTAGATCGCTAACGTTCCTTTTAATTTTGCTTCTTTCATCACCACCTCGATGCCTTTGGTATTGATGGTTTTGATCGCCTTGGTAGACACTTTTAAAGTGATCCACTTCCCTTCGGAAACCAGATAAAAACGCTTGGTTTGCAAATTGGGATAAAACCTACGCTTGGTCTTATTATTCGCATGCGATACATTGTTGCCCACTTGGGGTCTTTTTCCGGTAATTTGACAAACACGTGCCATATCTTATTGATTTTCCCCCTTTTTTGGAAAAGGGACTGCAAATATCGGGAAAACAAGCAAAAATCCAAACCTGGAACCCGAATAAACCAAAAGATATACTGGCTCTTGTTTTAAGAGCCTGAATCTCAGAATCAAATCTGATTATCAGGGTCTTAGCTATTTTTGGCCGGATTTGCTGGCACCTGGCATTTGGAGCACCCGGCCGAACAACCTTTGTTGCTTTGAAAGCTTAGATAAATGAGTCTTCCCAGATATCCGGCAGCAAGAATGGTCATGATCCCAATTACAACTTCCTGAAACATGACACAAAAATAGTCATTTATGATTCTCCAGAAGCGTCCGCTTCCGGACGTTGGGTTGCTTTTTTGAACGATGAAAAAATCGGAAACTACGTTTTTGATACTGAACAGGCATATCTGTTCATTGGCACCGATCTTGAATCTTTTAGGATGTTTAAACAACTTTTTGCCCCGTTCTAAGCATCCTGAAACAAACCCTTTTAAACATGTTGCGAAATTATCTGATTACCGCTCTTCGAAATCTCTGGCGTTCCAAGGGGAGCACCACCGTTAATATCCTGGGTTTGGCGCTGGGCGTGGCGACAAGTCTGGTATTATTTTTAATTGTGAGGTATCACTCTGGTTTTGACACGTACCATTCAAAACGCGATCGCATTTATCGGGTGGTTTTTCAAAGCGAAGGAAATCAAGGCAAAGGATACTCCACGGGGGTGCCTCCGGCATTACCGGATGCTTTCCGAACGGATTTTCCGGAGGCAGAGCATGTCATCTTTACTTCGTATCGGGCAGGAGGATTGGTGACGATTCCCCAGCTACAGGGTGAGCCTAAACGATTTAGCGAGGATAAAGGGATTGTTTATCTGCAACCCGAATATTTCAAAATTTTTGACAGGACCATTCTTATAGGTGATGCAGAGAAAGGATTGGACGAACCTAACGAGGCCATGCTCTCTCAATCATCGGCCCTTAAGTATTTTGGCAGAACAGATGTGCTTGGAGAAGTGATTGTCTTTGATAACCAGGAGTTCAAGGTAACCGCGGTGATAGATGACGTGCCTACCGCTACTGATTTTCCTTTTCATATCTTACTGTCGTATGCCACCATCAAAAAGCAAAAAGACGAAGTAGGCTGGAATGGCATTTGGAGCGATGAGCATTGTTATTTTCTAAAGAAGGAGGAAGCGAGTATTTCTGAAATGGAGCGAAGACTCCCCGATTTTTTCAAGAAACATCAAGGAGAAGAAAACCCGGATAATCTGGCATATATTCTTCAGCCGCTCTCCACCATTCATTATGACGAACGGTTTAACAACTATAACTACAATACAGTTACCTGGCAGATGATAGCGGCCTTCACGGTCATTGCTTTGTTTCTGATCCTGACAGCGTGTATCAACTTTATCAATCTGGTAACTGCCGAGGCGGTTAAGCGATCAAAAGAAGTGGGAATCCGCAAGACCTTAGGGAGTTCACGCAGTCAACTGATTTTTCAATTTTTGGGAGAATCAACGTTGGTAACATTGGTAGCAGTAGTATTAGCCGTTGGATTGGCGCACACTTCTTTGATTTATCTCAACCCTTTTTTACATCTGACCCTGAGCATTGACTTACTCAGCGATGGGCAACTTTGGATTTTCCTTTTGTTGGTAACATTGACGGTCGCCTTTTTGGCGGGACTTTATCCAGCCTTGGTCGTATCCGGATTTAAGCCAGTGTTTGCTATCAAGAATCAAATGAACAACAAAAATTCATCAGGCTTTCTTTTGCGAAGGGGATTGGTGGTTTTACAATTTTTTATCTCGCAGTTTTTTATTTTCGGTACCATCGTACTGATCAGTCAGATGAACTACTTCCAGAAACGAGATCTTGGGTTTCGTAAAGACGCTATTGTTACGTTGCCGATTCCTGAAAACGCCCGGTTGGGGTTTGCGGATGGATCGAGCAAGATGAGAACCTTGCGGGAACAAGTAAGTCAGGTTCGGGGAATTGAGTTAGCAAGTTTAAGTAACACGCCACCTTCGTCTGGAAGTGTGTCGTCTACCAACTTTGGGCTGGCAGGCAAGGAAGAACAATTTGATACACAGATTAAAGCTATTGATGGCAATTATCTGGACTTATACGACCTTACCTTATTGGCTGGCCGAAATGTTTCGGATCTTGATACGGCCAATGGATTTATTGTAAATGAGAAATTGGCAAACATGGTAGGTTTTGCCAACGCTACAGACATAATAGGATCACAAATTGAGTTAGGTGGCGCACGCGGTCGCGGGCTGCCCGTGATTGGTGTGGTTAAAAATTTTCATACGATGTCATTGCATGAACCGGTGGATGCCACCATTATGTATAATCGAATCCGAAACTATGCAACCATGTCTTTGCAAGTCAATCAGGCGGAATTTCCACAAGCCATTAAGCAAGTGCAAACGTTATGGGAGCAAACGTACCCCGAGCATATATTTTCTTACCAGTTTCTGGCGGAAGAAGTGAGAGAATTTTATGAAGGCGAAAAACGCATGGCTACCCTACTCAGCATTTTTACATCCATCGCTATTTTTATCGGCTGTCTCGGACTTTTTGGATTAGCGGCATTTATGGTGAATCAGAAAACCAAGGAGATTGGTGTCCGTAAAGTGTTAGGCGCCTCAGTCGAGAGTATTTTGTTATCGTTTTCCAAAGAGTACGTCAAGTTGATTCTTATTGGCTTTGCCCTCGCGGCCCCGTTAGGCTGGTATGTCATGAATAAATGGCTGGAAGACTTTGCTTATAAGATTGAAATTGGCCCCATGATCTTTTTGCCTTGCCTGGGAATTACATTGGTGATTGCTTTGGTGACGGTGGGCTATCGCTCCTTTAAAGCAGCACATGCTAATCCGGCACAGTCGTTGCGATCAGAATAATCCGGTTTAGTCCATTTCAAAACAAACAAAGCCCTCGCTATAGGAGGGCTTTGTTTGTTCATGGAGATATGAATTTCTTACTTTTCTGGATTCAGGATCACCTGAACGTAGTTTTTCATATTCAAATAGTTGCTAGCTGCCGTTTTGAGATCGGCAACGGTCAAGGCATCTACCCGACTTTCATAGGTGAGTATGTCAGATGGATTAATCAAATTCTCCTGACTGCTTTGCAGCTGACGTAACCAATAGTTATTGTCCTTAAGATTTTCCTGATACTGTTTTTTCCAGTTTTCCTTTACTTTGGCAAGATCGGTCGCAACCGGTCCATTTTTTCGGATCTTTTCTAATTCTTCCAGCGTAGCCGCTACCAGTTTGTCGACATTTTCAGGGCCACAGGGGATAAATCCATTTACGGTGTATCCTTCATATGGATATTTGCTGAGCGAACCACTCATCCCACCGGTATAGGTGCCACTCATTTTTTCACGTAAGGTTTCCATCAATTTAATGTTGATCACTTCAATGAGTGCTTTCAATTTTAAGTCCTCAGCCGCGCTGTACGGAGCTTCTCCGGTAAACTGCATGGCGATGAAGCTTTTAGGTTCCGTGCCTTTTTTTACTTCTTTCTTAACCACGCCTTTCACCGGTCGTAAGCCAATGTCTTTAAAGGTCGAGTTTTTGGTTTTATCGGAAGGCAAACTGGCCAGGTACGTAGCGATCAGCGGCTTAATTTTATCCATCGCAAATGAACCTACAATCACAAAGGTGAATCCGTTGGCGTTGCTAAACCGATCCTGATAAATTTCAATAGCCCGATCCAGGTTAACCTGATTATAATCTTCGGCTCGTGGCACTTTTGGCGCACGTGGATGATTCTGATAAACGGTGCGTAAGAGACTATCTTGAAATACCATTTGCGGGTCACTCAACATGTTTTGCACCATGGCTTGTTGTTTGGAAACAAACGACTTATACAATTCATCGTCCTTACGTGGTTGCGTAAAGTATAGATGAACAAGCTGAAACATGGTTTCGAGATCTGTGGCACTGCTCGATCCGCTGATTCCTTCGCTGGTAGAAGAAATGCGAGGAGAGGCGTTCACGGTTTTTCCCGCCAGTGTTTTGCGTAAGTCGTTGGGAGAAAATTTGCCGACACCCATTTGGCTTACCAAAGTGGCTGCATTTTCAGCAGTATACCGATCTTTATTTTCGTAATTAAAATGACCGCCTGACCTGAAACCGGATAAAACAATCTGATCATTTTTGTAGTCAGTTGGTTTTAAAATAACCTTTATTCCGTTACCAAGGGTCACCTCATAATAACCCGCTTCCTTGTTTTCCTTTTGAAAGCCAATACGCCCGGGAGCGGGAGGTTCTTCCATCAGGCTGGCAGCTACCACTTTTTCTTCATACGGTTTTACTTCCAGTTTGGCTGCGGCTTCTGCGAAGCCAATCAATTTTTCATTGGACGGTAGTTCATATTCAGGCTTTTCAGGAGCCAATAATAAAATGAGTTTACTTTCTGCATCAGGGATGGTGGAGGCCGTAAACTTATTTACTTCTTCCAGAGTGATGCCCTCCATAAACTGTTGGTAATAGCTGTATTCCTTCTCTAGCCCTGGAATGGGTTCCTTTTGCAAAAAATTTCCAACGTATTCCTGAACAAAACGATCTGACTCAGTCTTTTCACGCTCATTGTAAGCCCGCTCCATTCCTTTCATGAGCGTTTTTTTGGTGCGATCGAGTTCAGAGGCAGTAAAGCCGAATTTTCGGGCACGCTCATTTTCAGCGATTAATGCCGTCACAGCTGCTTCGGGACCGCCTTTACCTACCAAAGCGAAGCAAAAGAAACTTTCATAGCCACCAATAAATCCACCCAGACTACTTCCTCCAAACACAAACGGAGGCTCCGGCTTTTGTGTCAATTCCTGCAAACGACCAGAGAGCATCTGTGAAAACAGGCTTTGGACGATGGATTCCCGATAATCGTTTACGGTCATTTGAGGCTTTGACTTTTTGGGAGAATAGAAAATCTGAACAATAGAGTTGGGATTTTCCTTATCAGTCACCACCATTCCTTCACTTTTGGTCCGGAGAGGGATTTGTTCTTCTACCCGCTTGCGTTCTTTGGCCGGGTTTTTTAGTTTTTCAAAATGTTTTTTGACCATCGCTTCTGCCTCCATCGGTTCAATATCACCCACCACAATGACTGCCATCAGGTTAGGCCGATACCAATCACGGTAAAAACGTTTGATCACATCGTACTGGAAATTTTTCAGAAGATCTTCCTTTCCGATAGGTAAACGGTCAGCGTACTTGGAGCCTGCCAGTATTTTAGGAAGATACTGTTTTTGCATGCGATCCTGTGCGCCCTTGCCAAGTCGTGCTTCTTCCAGAATGACGCCTCGCTCCTTATCAATTTCTTCGTGGTCGAAAGCAATGGTACTGGCCCAGTCTTCTAATACCTGAAATCCTTTTTCAATATTTTCTTTGTTTTCGGTAGGGATCGGAAGAATATAAATGGTTTGATCAAAGAAAGTGGTGGCATTCAAATCGTTGCCAAACTTTACACCGATGGATTGTAAATACGAAACCAGGTCATTCTTTTTAAAATTTTTGGTTCCGTTAAAAGCCATGTGTTCAACAAAGTGCGCCAGCCCTTGCTGGTCATCATCTTCTTGCAGGGAGCCCGCCCGAACCACCAACCGAAGTTCTACTTTCTTCTCGGGCTTTACATTTTTACGAATGTAATAGGTCAACCCGTTGGGCAGCTTGCCAATTTTAACATTAGCATCAATGGGGAGAGGATCATTTAATGGCCCTTGTGCCCATCCACAAACGGATAGCTGTAAAAGCCATACGACAACTAAACTTTGTTTCGACATTAATTTCATACGTAAATCATTTGTTTTTAAAGGTACATGGAGTTCGTTTTAACATAAACATTCCGAATGAATATGTTTTTGTTTACTTATTTAAACTGGATTTTAGTCTACAGTGAAAGTACTTTAATTTTCTACAATGACAATCGATCAGGGATTAAATTATCTTCATGTTTAAGAGATTAACAGCCTTAATGCGATGATGACCAGCGTTGCCGGATGATTTCGAGCATGGCACCATGCACATGTCCGCTGGCGCACAATTCGCCTCCATACAAAAAGTTATTTCCACCTTTAAAATCGGTGACAATACCACCGGCCTGTTGTACCAAAAAGCCACCGGCTGCAACATCCCACGCATTGAGATTGTATTCAAAAAATCCCTCCAGACGTCCACAAGCAACGTAGGCCAGATCGATAGCAGCACTACCGAGTCTGCGGATACCATGTGATTGTTCCAGGAATGTTTTAATAATCTCCAGATAGGCCTCCTTTTTATCCGTATGATAATAAGGAAAACCAGTAGCAAATAAACTTTGAGAAATGGAGTCAATTCTTGAGACGCGGATCTCCTTTCCGTTGCAGTATGCTGGCGCTCCTTCAATGGTATGGAAGCATTCTCCATGACTCACTTCATGCACAACACCCAACACCATCCGATCGTGGTATGCCAAACCAATGCTTATCGAGTAGATCGGTAGGCCATGTAAAAAATTAGTCGTGCCATCCAGAGGATCAATGATCCACTGATAGCCGTTGGTGCTCTTTCGGTCGGTGCCCTCTTCGCCAACAAAACCTGATCCAGGGAGCAATTCGGTTAGCCGGTTGACAATCCGGGTTTCCGATTCTTTATCAACATAAGACACCAGATTATTAAAAGAGGTTTTTTGTTCAATCTTACTCAAATCAAAGTTTGATTGCTCTTTTTTCATAAACTCACCTACTTCGAGGCATAAGTGAATTACTTCCTTCTCCAGATGGACCAGATTCATTTTTTACGAACTTTATTTCTTACCATACTTACCAGGACGATCAAAACGGAAACCCACGCGGCAGTACGCACAACAAACTCTCCTCGTTGTTGGTATAATTCGGAAGGCGCCTTTATACCTGAATACCAGTTGATCATATCCGCACGTGTGATATTCTCTAAGGGTTGGTAATACGACCATGCGATGGGCATGCCGATAAGTAAAAGAGCCAACACAAGCCAGGTTATCTGTATCCCGTCATTTTGCCAACATGCCAGGTAGATGAAAAAATTGCAAAGTAAAATCCAGGCTGTTATTCCCAGATAGCCTGTGTGCCTTGTCCAGGTTGTCCAGGCGGGCCATAGCTGAAGGGCATCGGCCATAAAAACAAAATGGTCTCGCCAGGGAAGAAGTAAAAGCAGGTATTCCATGGCAAGCCAATAGAGGATAAGAGTGATCATACCTAGTTTCGGTCCAAGCACCTCTTTGGAGAAATTAAAGAGTATAAAAACAAGCGTAGCCATGATTCCTTGAACGAATGCCAGATAAATTTTGCTGGTATCCAGCCAAAAGACGGAGAGAAAGGAAATCGTAAGCGGAATCAAGATCCATTCAAAATGTTCCCATGCCGGTTTTTTGCTATCGGCCCGATTCGCGATCACCAGAAGCGGAGCGTAGGCAATAAAAATAAGCACCGGAAATGATTTCATCAGCCACGCAGCTGCCAATAGGACCGAAGCGATGGCAACCCAAAGACCGGTATGAATTTCAGTTTTCTTTGCCATGAATGACTACAACAATTTCGCCCTTTACTTCTTTTTGTTGGAAGTAGTGCCAAACCTCTTCGATGGAGCCGGTCTTCGTTTCTTCAAAGAGCTTTGTTAGCTCCCTTGAAACGGATATTAAACGAGTGGCACCCATGAGTTTGTGACATTGTTCCAATAGCTTCACCAAACGATGAGGCGATTCATACAAGATGACGGTTCTTTCCTCTTCTGCAATTTGGTTCAGCAATGTTTGTCTCCCCTTTTTATGCGGCAGGAATCCTTCAAAAACAAAGCGATCAGTCGGGAAACCAGACTTGACCAGAGCGGGTATCAGGGCTGTGGCACCGGGCAGACATTCGATCGGAAGATTTTCCTTTAAACACTCCCGAACCAACAAAAAACCAGGGTCGGAAATTCCGGGAGTACCTGCATCCGAAACCATGGCCATAACTTCGCCATTTTTTAATCGCGTGATCAACGATTGCAGGGTACGGTGTTCATTAAAGATGTGAAAACTCTGCAGGGGCTTTTGAATCTCATAATGTTTGAGAAGAACGGCCGTGGTGCGGGTATCTTCAGCCAGAATAACATCTACCTTCTTTAAAATGTCTAATGCCCGTAAGGTGATATCGGCCAGGTTACCAATGGGTGTTGGCACTAAGTAAAGGATGGGAAGATGTTCAGTCTTCAAGCAGATGCAATTAGTTGATCGATGGCGAGCGCCAGTGCACGGTCTTTTTCGGTTACCACATCTCCGGCATCATGCGTAGACAACTCAATGGAAACGGTATTGTACACGTTGCTCCACAACGGATGATGATTCGTTTTTTCAGCCAGCAGTGCCACCCGTGTCATAAAAGCAAAGGCTTCACTAAAATCACGAAACGCGAACGTCTTCTTCAACCGGTTATCTTCTTCTTTCCAGGATTCCATTTTACTTAAATTTTAACGTTGGACGAAGATACCACTCTGTTATCGAAATGCTACAACGCAATGATTCCATTGACCACGGAAGCCTTCTGGTAAACATCAATCACGGCCCGGCCGGAGCCCATGGTCATCTCGATGGTCAGACTGGTATAATTTCCTTTTTGGGATTCTTTGGTGGTAATCACATGCAAGGGAAACAGCTTTTTAAGTTCTTCTTCGCGCCCTCGCGGCACGATAAACTTAAAAGTATACGAGGAAGGCCACGAATAGTGCTGGTCTAATTTTTCCTGAAAGGAGGCTAACCATTGTGCATCGATCGGCATAGGATGAAATGAAACAGGCACCTTCCGGTGCCTGTTAGTATTAGTTTACGTTATAACGTTTGTCCACTACTTTGGCATCCTGACGAATGGCCTCGGAGATGGCAAAACTTGATTTGTTGTTAGCAGATTGAAGTAATTGATTGGCAAACATAGTGTAGTCTCCAACAGCCGGGGCAATGGTTTTATTTTGCATTTCGGCCATCAAGACACCGCTTTCAATGGCTATGGGAAGCGACCGTTTGCCATTCTCCAGACTGAAGATAATTCCTACGGCCGAAGGATCAAAGCCCACTCCCTGTAATGAATTGCTATTGAATTTAAGATCGTTTACCGTATGAACAGTTCCATCGGTGCCAAACAGTTGAGCAATCTCTTCCAGCGTACCGGTTTTCGCTTTTATTTTCTCAATAATTATTTTCCCCTTCAAATCGTTGCGGACAGCCGGGGTGATTTCGTCCTTCACTTTATCCAGTGATTTAAATCCTTCTTTGGTCTCACCCGTCATCATGGCAACGATGTATCGCTCATCCAATTCAAAAATAGTAGATGGTTTTCCCTTTTTGGCATCCCGAAACAACCACACCACCATGGGACGTGCATCATCAATATTGTTCACTCTTCTGTCTGCCGCTTTTAGTTCTTTAGCTTCCGCCACCAACAAACTATTTTCCTTTGCCCGTGACTTGAATTCATCAATCCCCGACAATCCGTCAGCAAACTGCTCCGCCTTTAAATAGGCCGTATTCGTGGTTTCTTCGCTGGCTACGATCGGAATGGAAAGCGAGGATAAGGTATATACTGTATTGTCTTTTAAAGCAGTTACGTCTATGATGTGATAACCAAACTGGGTTTCTACGAGTTGATTAATTAATCCGGTTTTGGTAGCAGCAAAAACAGCATTTTGAAAGGGTTTAACCATTTGACCCGATGTGAACCAGCCGAGGTCACCTCCGCGCTGTGCAGTACCATCTGTACCAAATTCACGGGCCTGGGCACTAAAGTCTGCTCCGGCTTTAATATCGTTAAGGATCTTTTGCGCTTTTTCACGGGCTGTCTTTTTAGCCTCAGGGGTCTCGCTATCCCAGCGAATGAGGATATGACTGGCTTTGGCATTATAGGTTGTATCCGAACCTATTTTGGATACCTTGAGAACTTTATAAGCGCCATTTTCAAGATTGGGTCCATACATTTTTCCGGGAGTGAGATCGCCTAGATTAGCGCTTAATTCGCTTGGTAAAGATGCAATGGTATAATTTGTATACTCTCCGTTGAGATCGCTGTTTGAATAGACATAGGCCGAGTCGTTGGCAGCACTTTTGAAAAATTCCATGGCTTCTGTTATCTGGGTGCGAGCGTCTGCAGAATCGGCTGCTGATGGCAGGATGCTAAACTCTACATAGGCCAGATCACGCGATGCTTCGGTTTTAAACCGATGTTTATTTTTAGCGAAATAAGCAGATAGATCCGAATCTTTCACTTGTACAGCGGAATCACTGATCGCATAAAATGGCACAAACGCAAATTTTGCTTCAGCTACGTCATTTTGGTTATGGTAGTCTTTTTCAGCTTCGGCTTTTGTTACATAGTTTGTTTTGAGAAGGAGGTTCTCGTATTTAACCCGCTCACGTCCCAACTTTAAATTAGCGATGTAATTTTCAAACTGACTTTTTTGTCCTTGCCACATGGCCATCATTTGATCATTGGCACCTACCGGAGGGGTAGCAATTTGCTGCATATAAGAAATTAGTCGTCCGCGATCGAAATTTCCCGCAGAATCCAGGAATGAGCTTTTAATCCCCTCATCTATGTTTTTTCCCTGCACCATGTCATCCAGTTCAGTCTGGGTGACCACGACACCCAATTCTTTGAATTGTGGCTGGATCGCATATTTAGCAATCAATAAATCCCAAGCTTGTTGACGCAAGGTGGGCATTTCGCGCTCACCAGGCTGGCGTTGCATCCGGTTGATGTAGTCATTCTCCCGCTCTTGTACGACCTGACTATATTCTTCGATCGTAACATCATATCCAGCGATACTTCCAACAGCATTATCGGGGCCAAAAAAGGAGCGGTTGCCTCCCATTAAAAAATCACTGCCCACGATGAATGCAGCCATGGCCAACATGATAAATCCTACGACCCACTTCGTTAGTTTGGTTCTGAGCGTTCCTATTAATGCCATACAGTTTAAATTGCTAAAAAAGCCCTTTCAGGCTGGTGATAAAATGTTTTTATAATGCTCCTAAAATTAAAAGAGCCGCAAATTTAACGGGTTTTAGCTGAATGCCAAAAGATGAGAATTACCAAAGCATTATGTAACTAATTGACATTCAGCGTATTGAAAAGCTCATGACTTTCGCTTGCGGAGGGTATAGATGAAAAAACAGATAATGGCCAGCATGATGATGCCATACGCAGCCCCGATCCCATGCGCCATTACTTCATAAATACCAATAATAATCAAGGCAGCTGCCAGGGATAGAAGAATAACATCCACTAATTTCATGTATTACTATTATTTTTTTGTTCACATGAAATGGCCAGAATTATCATGCCTCTGGGAATAGCGATTCTTCATGGCCATTTCATAATTGGTAGAAGATACGGATTTTATCAGAGTATATTTCAAAAAGACCATTAACTCGTCACGCCAAAAGTAATGGTAAACTTGGATCTTCAAACCTGGAATTCAGATGAACGGCAAGCAATTTCTGCGAAGAATCCAATTGTAGAGCTGCGATTAAAAGTTATCAAAAAATGACTAACCGCTGACTGAAGGTCTTGCCTAAATAGCCTATGCGGACAATGTACAGACCAGGTGACAAAGGTTGCATTTGGAAAGGATAATCCTGATTGGCTTGTACCAGATAGGTGGAGGAAACCGCTTGACCCAGTACCGTATAAAATGAGATTGTTACGTTACGATCGGCTCGCACATTTACGACCTCTGTTCGATCAGCCGGATTGGGAAAAATCTGGACAACGGGCTCTTCCGGTAAAGGAGCCGCGTTTTCGTTTTTTAATAGCACGAGCCCACCGGCAGAGGTGCCCAATACAATCGAAGGACGGGCAGTATTAAAGATATTCACAACCGCGGGTATGATGCGCCCGCCCAGATTACGACTGACATACAATCCGTTGGCAGCGTCATGCAGGATTTCAGTAAGTTCGGTAGTCTGGTTATTATTTCGGAAGTCAGAGACAATAGAGAGAATGCCTCGCTGGGTACATACTAACAAATCACCTGATCCATCACCATCTACATCCGAAACCGTCAGGGCTGGATTTTGGCGGGAGGTGCTAATACCAAACCCCAGATACGCATCCGTATCCAACACAAAAAAAGAAGAAGCCGCAGTTCCGGTATTGCGATAGTAATTAATCGCACCTGTATTTCGACCGACCAATAGATCCATCAATCCGTCCTGATTAACATCTACCAGGGTTATGTTTTCGGTGGAGGCGATGGTGAACTCCAATTTTTCCAATGTTTGACCGCTAAATGCTGTGGTATTGGAAGTATTGGGGATGAAGTAAACAGACGTAAGTCCGTTAATGGTGCTGGTGGCGGTCAAAACAAGATCAGGTTTGGTGTCGGCATTGATGTCTGCAAATTGAGGTTTGATATTGTAGATTTTAAAATCAGATAGCCCGAAAAAATCATTGTTTTGGAGACGAAACGATGGGGTAGCGGGAGCCCCTGTGTTTTCATAATATCGAATGGTTCCAACAAACCCGCTTTGGAGATAGGTTCCGATCAGTAAATCCTGATCACCATCGCCATCCATATCAAAGAACGCAGGACTGGCCAGATCCCCCACATCAATCATTTCATGTTGCAAAAAATCACGTTGCTGCAGAGTGAGATTCGGTAAGGTATTGGTTCCATTGTTTTTGTAATAGAACAAGGATTGCTCAAAATCGGTAGACGAAAACTGGCGAGCCCCCAGATTAGGCGAAACCAGCAAGTCGCGAATTTGATCCCCATCCACATCTTCATAGAAGGCGGCAGGGAAACTCATGGCGGCAGGAGAAGAAGCAGGGAATACTGAAAAAGATTGAAACAGTGGTGACTCTTTTGTCCCCACATTGCTGAGGGCATACATCCGGGCACACGACTCTTCCGAAAAAAGAAGATCGCGATCACCATCGTCATCTAAATCCACCATAAGAAGGGATTTCCCCCCTGCGTGTTGGCTCCTTCCCGCACTTCCGGATGGACACGGCTGTCCGTTAAAGGCAAAAACTCCGCAACTGCATTCGGTAACGCCTCCATATACTTGCGTTACCCGTTCCAATTGCATCGAATCGCAAATACCTGTTCTTTCAACGCTGAGATTTTTATGCCATTCAATTGAACCAATTCCGACAAAGCGAACTGCTAAGACGTCCAGATCTCCATCCCCATCAACGTCATCAATGGATGGTATGTCTGAGCTATTCACTTGTAAATTGATAAATCCGCTAAAACCTTTGGTTCGTAAAAAACCCACATCATAAGATCGCCAGGTGAACTTTCCCCCGGAAGGAGTAATGTTCACAAATACCTTTATGCCAAAGGGATCACTGGTAAAAACATCTTTCCGTCCATCGCAGTTAAAGTCGCGGAGCAATAGCCACTGGTTGATACTTTCGGGAAATAGTGTTTCATAGTCGGGTGCATACGTAAAGCCTGACCCTTGTTTGAGATATGTGTAGAGTTTATTGGTGGTGCGGTCAAAAACGACCAGGTCTTGCTCTCCGTCACTATTTAAGTCCATGGTATTTACCTGAGCGCTGTTTAGCCCCCCTGCCCAGGCCATTGATAATGGGCGACCATCAATTTCTACGGGGATACTTTGGTCAATGGTGTACGTAAACTGCGCCCAACCGCTTATAAGACCCATCATCATCAACCCCGCCAGGCACAGCCTTCGCATATAATTTTATTTATTACTCGTTAAACGGAACCACCCATGGGCGTGTTATCTTGCCCACAAGATAGTTTGAATTTACTTATGGATATAGCTCGTCTATACGGATGGTTTACTCAATCGTCCGGTGTTTCTACAGACACCAGGAATATTGCGCCTGATTCTCTTTTTTTTGCTTTGAAAGGCCCCTCCTTTAATGCAAATGAATTGGCGGGAGAGGCTCTGGCGAAGGGTGCGCTCTTTGCCGTGGTGGATGAAGCCCGATACGCCATAGATGATCGTTTTTTTTTGGTGAAGGATTCGCTGGAAGCGCTACAGATGCTCGCCCGATATCACCGGAGTCAGTTATCTATTCCGGTGATTGGGTTGACCGGATCTAACGGTAAAACCACCAGTAAAGAATTGGTTTATGGGGTGTTGTCCAAAAAATTCAGAACTCAGGCAACTCAGGGAAATCTGAATAATCACATTGGAGTGCCGCTGACGCTTTTGCAAATCCATAAAAGCACCGAAATCGCGATCGTTGAAATGGGAGCTAATCATGTGGGCGAAATTGCTCATTTGAGTTCGTTGGCCCTTCCTACCCATGGCTTTATCACCAATATCGGACGCGCCCATATTGGTACGTTTGGAGGATTTGAAAATATTATTCGTGGTAAATCTGAACTATATCAGCATTTGATTACTTCTCAGGGAACGGTTTTTATTAATTCGCAAAACGAGATTCTGATGAATATGGCTAAGCGATTTAAAGATCCGATCTTTTATCCCGGCAAGGATGACTATTACGCTTGCGAACTGATCCATGCCGATCCTTTAGTAACGATCAAAGCAGCAAACGGAGAAATCATACGATCACAATTGGTTGGCGCCTACAATTTTGAAAACATAGCGGTAGCTTTATGCATTGGCAAATACTTTGGTGTACCGGAGGCGGACGCCAACGCGGCCATCCGCGAGTATTTTCCTTCCAATATGCGTTCGCAAATTCTGACCAGAGGTACGAACACGGTTATTCTGGATGCATATAATGCCAATCCCAGTTCGATGGAGGCCGCTATCCGCAACCTTGCCCGGATGAATGCCGCCCAGAAACTGGCGATCGTGGGCGATATGTATGAATTGGAGGAGGATACTGAGATGGAACATCGGAAAACCGGTGAGTTGTTGGCGAGTTTGAAGATTCCGGCACTTTTTTGTGGCAAGCACATGAAAGTTGCTGCGGAAGTAATTTCTGGGAGTCATTATTTCGAGACAGTGGATTTATTAAAAAAATACCTGACCCAAAACCCGGTGTCTCATGCCACCATATTGGTAAAGGCATCGCGTGGAATGAAACTGGAAGGAGTAGTGGAGGTTATCCAGTAGAGACTCATTTATCGAAATAATAGTTTATGAAACAAGTACTTACTTTTCTGACCAAACTTTCCCGGAATAATAACCGAGAGTGGTTTGAAAAAAACAAAGCTTCTTACATCGTAGCTAAAGACGACTTTGAAGAATTTATAGGGGAAGTTTTAAACGAGACATTAAAATTTGAGCCCGGATACTCTCACCTTCAACCGAAAAAATTGATTTTCAGAATTTATCGAGATGTGCGGTTTAGTAAAGACAAGCGCCCGTATAAAACCAACATGGGTGCCGGATTTTCACCGGGCGGCAAATTAATCCAGGAGCCGGGTTACTATTTGCATATCGAGCCGGGGAATAAAAGTTTTATTGCCGGAGGGTTATACATGCCTGAATCGGCTGTACTTTCAAAAGTGCGGCAAGAGATAGACTATAATGGCGATCGCTTAAAAAAGATTTTTGCTCAGCCAGCGTTTAAGAAAAATTTTGGTGGATGGGACGACTTTGACAAGTTGAAAAAAGTACCCAAAGGATACGATCCGGAACATCCACTGGGCGAATGGTTAAAACTTAAAAGCTTTATTGTAACACGTCAGTTATCGGACAAGCAGGTAAGTGAAAAAGGATTTGTCAAACTGGCGGCTGCCACGTTTAAGGGGATCAAACCCTTGAATGATTTTTTAAAAGAAGCCATTGCATAGTACCCTTGGCGGATTTCTAGCTTTTGCGAAGCATCCACTTCATTAACGGACCACTGGCAATGCTGGTGAGCAAAGCCATGATCACCAGCGAAACAAATAACCGCTCACCAATCAGTCCGCTTTCAAGAGCGATCAATCC
>ERZ1066130.198-NODE-198-length-29291-cov-11.911958_pt1 | contig 29291 bp, 18 predicted proteins | sample MGYA00382777_ERZ1066130 | MGnify/ENA primary metagenome ERZ1066130 (study PRJEB33369, sample SAMEA5778360) | biofilm metagenome | biome: Industrial cooling water; feature: Water cooling tower basin; material: Biofilm | place: United Arab Emirates | collected...
CGGTAGTATGCATGGTAGCGTAGGCAATTTCAAAAAATCTTTTTTTAATCTGCTCCAGTGATTCCATCAATACATCTGCCCGGTCCTCTACCGATATTTTCCGCCATTGGTGAAAGGCCGCCTGGCTTCGATGGATCAGGGTATCTACGGAAAACATCGGATACGAAATAGCCAGTGGTTCCTGCAGATAAGGAGACTCTTCCTGACCCACCCATCCTTCCGGCTGGGTTTGTTTCAATTCTTCAAACTTCTTACCAAGGATGGCCTTAAATCTGGCTTGTCCATCTGCATCGGCCGTTTCACCATAAATCGCAGGAGCGGGATGCTCCGGGAAAGCTGCATAAAATGTACGCGAATGGATAGCCTCAATGGCTTGATTTAATGTTGAACTATGTTTTTCGATCATACTTTGTTGATTTCCTGACGTGAATGATTTGTTTAACTTATTGATGAACTTAACCTTTATACCCAAAAACCTTTTTCAAAAGTTCAGTCGTTCGCTCGATGGGATTTTCACGAATGGCTTTTTCTTCTTTGGCAATCATCAGAAATAATCCGTCAATAGCTTTATCGGTAGCATAACCCACCAAGTCTGGATTTACCTTTTCTACCAATGGAATCTGATTATAGCGTGTCACTACTTCTCCATAGTATTTCGTAGCGTTTACTTTGGTCAGTGAATTCTGAACCACGGGCTTAAATTTTTCACGTAACTGAGCCGAAGTTGTCCTTCTTAAATAATCCGTGGCAGCATTAGGCTGACCTTTTAATATCGACCAGGCATCTTCAATGGTCATTTGCCGGATAGCACTGATAAAAATAGGTTTTGCTTCTGTGGCGGCATCTTCTGCTCCACGATTTAAAGTCATCACAAACCGATCAACCTCGTTTCCCAACCCTAGCTGGCGTAACCGGTCTTCCACCTTTTTTACTTCCGGAGGAAAGGGAATTTTGATTTCAGGATTCTTAAAATATCCATCCAGTTGTGAAACCAGATCAGAACCATTGGATATTCCTTTGATGAGTGCCTCTTTTAATCCATCGCCTACCTCTGCGGTGGTTAGCGGCTGCTCACTTCCTAACATTTTGTTGGCATCGGAGATCGCTTGATTAATTTGAGTGGTCGTGCAGGAGACAAACACCCATGCGAGTAAGAATATTTTTTTCATTTGCTCATCAATAAAATATAAATGAAATTCATGCACAAAGGTACGAAGAATACTTCCACCCGATGAGTATGATTTGCTTAAGATTCTTCATGTGGCATTAATTGTTTCCGCATTTATCTCCGTTATCGACCGGCATCCGGCCAACCCCATCGTAAGCTCTATATCTGCCAACAGATTTCGCACCACCTGATACACCCCTGTCTGTCCGGCAATTGCCAGGCCATAAACGTAAGGCCTGCCGATACATACCGCTTTTGCGCCAAGCGCCAGGGCTTTGATAACATCGGCACCCCCTCGCACACCGCCATCCATTAATACCGGAAAATCAGGGCCTACTGCCCGAACAATGGCAGGTAGCATTTCCAGCGTACTGACCGAGCCATCCACCTGCCGTCCTCCATGATTGGAAATGATGATGCCATCCACTCCATAAGTAATTGCCAGACGGGCGTCATCCGGATGCATTATTCCTTTGAGCAATATGGGAAGTTTTGTGTGCTGTCTTAAAAAAGATAAATCATTCCACGTGAGGGCCGGGTTGGAGTAAATATTAATAAACTTTTGCACCGCTCTTCGCGGCCTTCCTGACATTAGCTTGCTAAAAAAATGACCGCCCGGATAATTGCGGGTCATTTGGATAAGTCCTGCCAGCGAATGTAAGGTGATGTTTCTTTTCTCTCCTCCAGAAACAGGTTCATCCATCAGTTTTTGAAAAACCGGATCGGAAGTATACTGAGCAATGCCTTTACCTTCCAGAAAAGGAAGATAGGCCATATCTAAATCACGCGTGCGCCAACCCAGCATGGTTGTATCCAATGTCACTACAATTGCTCCGCAACCACATCGCTCGGCTCGTTCAACAAAACTCGCCACCAATTCCCGTGATTTGCTCCAATACAACTGAAACCATCGGGGCGACTCTCCCATGTGAGCAGCTACCTCTTCCATCGGTTTACTGGCCTGGTTGGAAAAAATGTATGGAAGCTGTAATGAGGCCGCTGCCTTTCCTACGGCTATATCAGCTTCGGGATGTACCATCTCTAATACACCTACTGGTGATAAAAATAAAGGAGTAGCATAGCGTTTCCCCAGAAATTCAATTGAGGTATCCCGCGTGCTCACATCCTGTAGCATGCGCGGAATAATCTTATACTTTTCAAATGCCGAACGGTTATTGTGAATCGTACTCTCCAGACCCGCTCCCCCGGCTATGTACGCAAATGCCTCTGGTGACATACTCTTTTGGGCTTGCTGCTCCAACTGGATGGGATCGATGGACACCTCTAATCTCTTGCCCGCAAAACCTCTCAGATAAATTTCTTTTTGCCAGGCAGCGGCTGAATCTGAATTTGTTTGAACCATTGTTTAATCTTTTGAAGCGATGGTATGAGCAATTACCCGGGCGGCCAACCGGGCGGTACGATGATCGATGTCAAATTCGGGATTATACTCCACCACATCCATGCTCATGAGTTTACCCGAGGAGGCAATTTTTTTCAGTGCAGGCAATACTACCTCCGGAGTGAACCCGCATGGGGATGGCGCACTAACGCCAGGTGCCACGCTTGAAGCAAAACCATCCATATCAATGGTCAGATAAACAACATCTACCGAATCCATAAACTCTCTTAAAACGCGCTCAATATTTTCCCAATAGATGAGTTGAAAATCCTCCGCCATGAGAATGCGCACACCTAACTCCTTTGCCCGCTGAAAGTGAAAGGGTGTATTACTGAATCTCTGAATACCTAAACATAAATAGTGAAATTCACCCGGATGATTGCGTGCAATTTGATAAAAGGGCGTTCCGGAGTTGCGGATCGGATGATGCCTCAGATCTAAGTGTGCATCCAAATTAATAATACCGATTCGGCTGCTGGCTCCCGTTGCTGTTTTGATTCCCTGGTAATGGGGATAGGCAATATCGTGTCCCCCACCGAGTATGACCGGAAAACATTTATGATTTAATAATTCTGTCACTATCTGTTGAATTACCTCATGCGATTTTTCGAGGTCACGATCCGGTTGAAGAATGTTTCCTCCATCCCACAGGAAGTATTCTTTTCCCAGATGGTGCGGAAGAGGTGCTAATATCTTTCGGATCGCATCTGGCCCTTGGGCTGCACCAGCCCTTCCCTGATTTCGAATCACTCCTTCATCTATACAACAACCTAGCAGCACAATATTCTTCCCGTTGGGTAATCCGGCCAATACATCCAACGGCTTCACCCGTTGATGCCAATACCACGTTTCGCCATTCGCTTCCGTGTCTATTCTGCCACTCCACAACGAAGTATCTGGCGCAGCATAGCGTCCCTGAACTATATCAGACAATCTTTTTTCCATGCTTCCATACCATTGAAGGTTTGAGTTTGCCTTGTTGATAAGTAATCTCGCGATAATCGTTTACCGGAAAACAGATAAAATCAGCTAATAAACCTTTTTCCAATTTACCCCGATCCGGTAAACGCAAGGCATGAGCCGCCCGAAACGTAAGCCCTGCCCACACCTCTGCGTTGGAAAGTTTTTGAAACGTTGCGAGAATACTTGCCTGGACCATCAGATCACCCATGGGTGCCGAACCAGGATTCCAGTCGCTGGCAATCGCTACCATCGCGCCTGCATCCAGCAAATGGCGGGCGGGTGTAAAAGCACAGCCTAATCCCATGGAAGCCCCTGGCAATGCTATGGCCACTACTTCGCTGGCGGCCAATGCCCGTATCTCCGCTTCACGACTCACTTCCAGATGATCTGCGCTGACGGCCTGTAGTTCAATGGCCAGATCACTTCCACCGGTCGAAAATTGATCGGCATGTAGTGTCACCTCAAAACCCATCGCTTTGGCCTGCATTAGGTAGACTTTAGCCAATGAAGGTTTAAAGGCGATGTCATCAACAAAAGCATCAATACGTTTTGCCAATGATTGTTGCTTCACACGCGGAAGTAATTCTTCCGACAGCAGCCTCAGGTATGCAGCGGCATCGCCTGAAAAATCCTTGGGGCATACATGAGCTGCCAGACACGTTGGAATGAGGGTAGCCTCCGTCAATGATTGCGCTTGTTGAATGGCCTTTAAAATCTTCTCTTCTTCCTCAACGGAAAGACCATAACCGCTCTTTACTTCTATGGTTGTTATGCCTTCGCGAAGCAGACGATTTGCTCGTACAGCTGTCATTTCCGCCAGCCCATGTAGCGACTGTTTTCGGGTCTCTTGCACCGTATCCCAAATGCCGCCTCCGGCTTTGGCAATCTCCTCGTAGGATTTGCCGGAATTGCGAAGAGCATAGTCCTTCGCTCGTGAACCGCCAAAACTAATGTGAGTATGGGCATCAATCATTCCAGGTAAGGCCACGCAGTTAGGTTCAACAGGATAAATGGTAGCATTTTGTCCTTTTGCCTCTGATAAAAGTTCTTCAAAACTGCCAACCGCCTGAATTTTATTCTCATTTAGTAATAGTCCGCCTTTTGAAATGATCTCTAGCTGATCATCGTGCAAAGCGCCCCGAAGCGCCAGATGTCGCAAGGTGATCAGTTGGGTAAAGGGACCAATGAGTTGATAGCCCATCAGATATCGAGGTTAAACTCTTTGCTTTTGGCAATGGCGATGTCATAGCCGGCATCGCGGTGACGAATAACACCCATGGCGGGATCGGTGTGTAAGACGCGCTTCAGGCAGCGTTCGGCACGTTCGGTTCCATCCGCAACCACGACCATACCGGCATGTTGTGAATAACCCATCCCCACTCCACCGCCATGATGAAACGAAACCCACGTAGCACCACCGCTGGTATTCCCCAGCAGATTTAACAAAGGCCAGTCGCTGACAGCATCGCTTCCATCCATCATCGCTTCCGTCTCACGGTTGGGTGATGCCACCGAACCGCAATCTAAATGATCCCGACCGATGACAATGGGAGCTTTCAATTTGCCTAATCGTACGAGGTCATTGAAAATCAATCCAGCTTTTTGCCGTTCTCCCATCCCCAACCAACAGATTCTGCTGGGCAATCCCTGGAAAGCAACTCGCTCACGGGCGGCCCGCAGCCATTGAATCATATGTTTGTTGGAAGGAAAAGCTTCGATCAATGCTTCTTCTGTGATGAAAATATCGGAGGGATCACCAGACAAAGCAGCCCATCGGAAGGGGCCCTTTCCTTCGCAGAAGAGTGGCCGAACATAGGCCGGTACAAACCCGGGAAAATCAAATGCATGAGCCTCGCCACCTTGTCTGGCAAATTCACGCAAATTGTTTCCATAATCAAAAGTTATGCTACCGCGCTTTTGCAATTCTAACATCAAATGTACATGGCGGGCCATACTCATCAGTGATCTCTTTTTGTAAGCGACAGAATCTATTTTTCGTAAAGCTGCCGCTTCCTCCAGCGTGAGACCATGAGGCACATAGCCATTCACGGGGTCATGTGCTGATGTCTGATCGGTTAAAATCTCAGGTATGATATTATCCTTCAGCAGACGTTCCAGCACATCGCCAATATCAGCCACCAGTCCGATGGATATTGCTTCTCCTTTTTGTTTGGCTTCCAATGTCCAATGGATCGCCTCTTCGTAGGAATGCGTCATTCGATCGATGTATCTGGTATCCAATCGTTTTTGTATTCGGTTGGCATCTACGTCTACACCCAAAAAGGTGGCCCCGGCCAGTGTAGCTGCCAGCGGTTGAGCTCCTCCCATTCCCCCCAATCCACCGGTCACAATGAGTTTACCTTTCAAATCACCATTAAAATGTTTTTGTCCACAGGCCACAAAGGTCTCATAGGTACCTTGAAGAATTCCCTGAGTGCCGATGTATATCCAACTGCCTGCCGTCATCTGCCCATACATCATCAGCCCTTTGTCCTGCAATTCTTTGAAATGTTCCCAGGTGGCCCAATGCGGTACCAGGTTGCTGTTGGCAATCAACACCCTGGGGGCTTCGGGATGTGAGGGGATAATCCCCACAGGTTTGCCGGATTGAATGAGCAGACTTTGATCATCTTCCAGCTTTAACAAACATTCGATGATTTTCTGAGCGGCTTCCACGTTACGAGCTGCCTGACCCGTACCGCCATAAACGACCAGACCGGCAGGATTCTCTGCCACCCCTGCATCCAGATTATTTAAAAACATGCGCAGCGGAGCCTCCGTTTGCCAGGATTTAGCATGAAGGGTGGTTCCGGTAGGAGCTTTATAATGGGGATGCGTAGCGTATGTACGAAGGAAATCAGAAACCCGCATAATTGAATCAAGTTTATGCGAGGTAAGTTAGTGTTTTTTAATATTCAGCAAACGATTGAAATGAGACAATCATTTGCACAGGTTTCTAAAAAAAAATCCCCTCGGATGAAGGGGATTTTTAGAGATATCTAAAAAAATATCAAGGTGTCAGGCGCATCATTAGTTAGTAAAAAGTTTAATGATGTCATTCGAAAACGCAAAGACCATTAAGATCAGTAAAAGCGCCATTCCAACCTTGATCGAGTTTTCAAAGAATTTTTCAGAAGGCTCGCGACCGCTAATCATTTCGTACAACAAAAACATGACATAGCCTCCATCCAAAGCGGGAATGGGAAGCAAATTCATAAACGCCAGTACCATGGAAAGAAGTCCGGTCATCCGCCAGAATCGCTCCCAATCCCACTCACCACCATAGGCTTGAGCTATTCCAATCGGACTTGAAATTGATTTTCGCAAAGAAATCTGACCGGTAAAAATCTTTTTGAATGCTTTTAACTGAAGCCAAATGACATCAAAAGCCCGGTAAGGACCTAAGACTAAAGATTCTCCAAAAGAATAGGTGATTGTTTTTAGTTCCGATTCAGAAATACCTTTGACATCAAAACCCAGCAGCGCTTGTCCTTGGAAGTATTCTTTGAATGATAGGACTTCATTACCTCGCTGTACTTTAAACGACAACGTATCGGGGCGAGTACTCCTGATGATCGCGGCTAGCTCATCCTGATATATAATCTTTTGCCCCTGAACCTCGATGATTTTATCGTCTGGTTGAAGCCCTGTTTTTTTGGCAATAGTTTGAATAGATTTCTTCGGTTTGACAAGACTTCCATCGGCATCAAATACATATTGTGGGGTATCATCCACCCTGCTTACGATTGCTTCCACCCGAGGGGCGACAAACTCCGCAAAGGCATTCTTCGTATCAAAGTTTTCAATAAAATCATCAGGGATAGTTATCTTTAATTCTTCTCCGTTCCTGTTGATTGTGTAGTAAGCATCTTGTGATAACAGAACATCAGGCTTGGCAATATCCTGGAAGTTTTCATAGACTACGCCATTCACATTAATTATCTTATCTCCGGTTTTTAACCCAATTTTTTCTGCAATGTCTCTGGCCACAATTCCTCCGTGGTCATTCACATAGGTCATTGGAATGTAGCGGTCGCCTAAAATAAATGTCATCCCAATAAAAATCAGAATCCCTACGATTACATTGACGATGATTCCTCCCAGCATAACGATGAGGCGCTGCCAGGCGGGTTTGGAGCGAAATTCATAGGGCTGCGGCTCCTGCTTCATTTGCTCTTTGTCCATGCTCTCGTCCACCATGCCGGCAATTTTCACATAGCCACCTAACGGGAACCACCCGATTCCATACTCAGTCTCTCCTTTCTTGTATTTAAACAAAGCAAAATTGGCCACATTGGCCATGGGAAACAGAAAATCAAAAAAGAGGTAAAATTTCTCCACCCGTATCTTAAACATGCGGGCGGTAATAAAATGGCCCCATTCGTGTACGGCAATTAAAATTGAAAGGCTCAACAACAGTTGAGCGGTCATGATCATTCCTTCCATTAGTGAATCAGTTCAAGTGCTTTTATTCGTGTTTCGCGGTCTGTTCCCACATAATCATCGTATTGCGGGCTGGCGATATAATCCATCCTGGCCAGGCATTGCTCCACTATTTCCGACATTTCGAGAAAACCGACTTTATCCTTTAAGAACGCATCCACGGCAATTTCGTTGGCCGCATTAAGCACACACGGCATGTTTCCACCCCGGTGTAACGCCTCAAAAGCGAGCGCAAGATTACGAAAAGTTTCGGTATCGGGTTTTTCAAAGGTGAGCGAAGGATAGTTGGTAAAGTCAAATCGTGGGAAATCAGCCGGGAGACGGTGGGGGTAGGACATGGCAAACTGTATAGGCAACCGCATGTCAGGCAAGCCCAGCTGGGCTTTGATGGAACTGTCTTTAAACTGTACCAGTGAATGGACAATGGATTGCGGATGTACCACCACCTCCACTTGTGACGCCTCCAACCCGAATAACCACTTGGCCTCAATTACTTCCAATCCCTTGTTCATCAACGAAGCAGAGTCAATCGTTACCTTGGCGCCCATCGTCCAGTTCGGGTGCTTCAGAGCCTGCGTCTTGGTTACGTATAACAACTCATCCCTTTTCCTTCCCCTAAACGGACCACCGGAAGCGGTCAGAATAATTTTTTCTATCGGATTATGAAACTCTCCCACCAGGCATTGAAAAATGGCCGAATGCTCTGAGTCTACCGGGTAAATATTAACTCCCTTGTCTTTCGCCAGACGGGTGATGAGTTCACCCGCCACCACCAAGGTTTCTTTGTTGGCGAGTGCAATGGCTTTTCCCGCCTCAATAGCTTTGATGGTTGGCCTGACACCCGCATAACCCACCAGAGCGGTGACCACCAAATCAATAGAATCCATCTGTACGGCTGTGGCAATCGACTGCACACCGGCAAAAACCTTAATGGGGTGATTTTTTAATGCCTCTTTTACTTCCGGATATTTCTCTTCGTTGGAAATGACCACGGCATTGGGTTGAAAGGCGATGGATTGTTCAATCAACAGGGCCGAATTGTTTTGAGCCGTCAGTAACTCTACTTCAAAAGAGTCAGGGTGGGAAGCGATGACCTGTAAGGCTTGCGTGCCAATGGAACCGGTAGAGCCGAGTATAGCGATGCGTTTTTTCAACGGTGAGAGTTTTTAATCAAGTTTTGGATGTGCCCCTTCAAAACCGGAAGATGAATAGTAACCGTGTTCCACACAACTTCAATATCAACGGCAAAATATTCGTGCGCAATGTAGTTTCGCATCAATTTTATTTCTCGCCACGGGACGATTTTATTATTGTCTCTTGTTTCTGTTGAAATCTTGGATGACGCTTCACCAATAATCTCAAGATTTCGAACAACAGCATCTTGAATCATGAAATTAGCACTAAAGTCAACTTCATTGATCCCGAGCGTATATTGCTCAATTCGCTCAATGGAAGCCAATATATGCCGAAAATAAACATCGTCTCTCACCCCAAAATATATTGAATATCTTGTGTAACATAAGGCTTTACATATGGAGATAACGCCCGATCAGTTACCAAATCCACTGAAATACCAAGCGTCTCAGATAAATTTTCTTGGACACGTACTAAGTCTAATAAAGAGATTTTATAGCTGTAATCTAAATGAACCAGAATATCCAAATCACTTGTTGGATTCTCATCACCACGAGCATACGAACCAAATATACCTATCCGCAACGGTTTTAGCTCTGATAACTTATCTACCACCACCTTTTTTTGATCATCGCTTATCATACCTTAAATTTAATCAATTCCTCCGCAATCTTACGATCATTGCTGAGCCGGGGAACCTTGTTTTGTCCTCCCAACTTCCCGAGTGATTTCATATACGAGATAAATGCATTTTTGGGCAGCGCAGTGACTTTGAGTGTGGTTAAGATACTCCCGGTAATCAAATCATCATAGTAGACATTCCGTTCGCGTAGTTGGTTATCCAGTTCGAGCCGGAACGCTTCCATGTCTCGTGGAGGGTTAGAAAACTCAATCAGCCACTCATGGTGCGGCATTCCTTCAGACGGAGCCACGTTGGGGGCTACCGTAAATTCTACTAGCTCTACTTCCGGAAATTTCTCACAAGTAAATTTCATGGCCTTTTCCACCTCTTCGCCAATCACATGCTCCCCAAAAGCTGAGATGAAATGTTTGATGCGACCGGTCACCACCAACCGATACGGATCTTTTGAAACAAATTTAACCGTGTCACCGATGGAATATCCCCACAAGCCAGCGTTGCTGTTGATGATCACAGCATAATTTTTGCCCAGCTCTACTTCCTCAATGGAAAGCCTTCGGGGTTTTTCTTGAAAAAATTCTTCAGTGGGTATGAATTCAAAAAAGATTCCACTGTTCAACAGCATCAAAAGCCCCTCGTGACGCTGAGAGTCCTGATAGGCAATAAATCCTTCCGAAGCCGGATAGGTTTCGATCGAATCAATTTTTTTTCCAATCGTGTCAAACAATTTCGCCCGGTAGGGTTCAAAATTTACACCCCCATATACAAACATGGAAAAGTGGGGGAACACTTCTTTTATTTTTTTCCCGGTCCGGGCCACGATGCGATCAAAATACATTTGCGCCCACGGGGGAATGCCGGAAATCAAAGTCATATCCGCCTGAAGCGTTTCGTCAATGATTTTGTCCAGTTTCTTTTCCCAGTCATCCATAATGTTGGTGGCATAACTGGGCTTTTGGTTGGTCCGCAGGTAGGCCGGGACATGATAATTGACAATACCCGACAACCGACCTGTCTTAATCCCGGCTTTTTCATCCAACTCCGGACTGCCGGAAAGAAAAATCAATCCTCCATCCAGAAAAGCGGCCTTCCCGGTTTCATGTACATAACTCAACAAAGCGTTGCGGGCGCTCGTAATATGATTAGGCACTGATTCTTTTGAGATGGGAATGTACTTGGTGCCCGAGGTTGTGCCGGATGTTTTGGCAAAATAAGCGGGTTTTCCAGGCCAGAGAATATCGCTATCACCATGAAGGACCCGCTCCACATAGGGTTTTAAATCTTCGTAATCGCGGATAGGTACTTGCTTTTGAAAATCCTGATGCGTCCGGATATCCCTAAAGCCATGATCCTGCCCGAACGCGGTTCCCGCTGCACCGGAAATGAGTGACTGAAATGTTTTTTGCTGGTAAAATCCAGGCTTTTGTGACCATTCCTGTGTTTGACGGGCAATGTAAGCGGCAAAAGGTTTGGCAAGTACGGAGCGGATACCCATGAGTACAAAAGTAAGGAGAATATCTGGCCTGATCTACGTGATGGTCTACAGCCAGAGCTTTTAGACATGACAAAGTATCCTGTTGAATTTTTGGACTAATTTTTGTCGCTTCCACTAAAACTTTTTGACCAATTTTCTGATCCAAGGATCGTTTTATTAGTTAAACCCGTTGTATGAGAATTGTTTATTTGATTGTAGTGGTGATCGTGGCTTTTGCAGCCGGAATTCTGGGGGCTTATGTCTATGACAGCTATCAAGCTGAAAAGCAGGCACGCGCGTTACAAACGACCCATCATGAAACAGGCTTATTGGAGAACCCGGCTTTTGAATCAGTTGCCTCTCCTACTATTTCCTCTCTTCCGGCTGATGCCATTGATTTCAGTGCAGCTGCCAATAAGACCATTCCCAGTGTGGTCTATATCAACAGCCTTTCGCAAAGCGGGGTTGCTTCTTCTTATTGGGATTTACTTTTTGGTGGAAGTGGTTCTCAACAACAGGTCAGCAGTGGCTCAGGGGTCATCTTTACCCGGGATGGATACATTGTCACCAATAACCATGTCATTGAATCTGCCGAAAAGATACAAGTGCTTTACAATAAGAAAGTGTATGATGCCGAATTGGTAGGAACAGATCCTTCTACTGATCTGGCCGTCCTCAAGATTCAGGAAGATAATTTACCAGCTGCCACCATCGGAAGTTCCAAAAATCTGGCGGTCGGTGAATGGGTCGTGGCCGTGGGCAATCCTTTTTCACTTTCGTCTACGGTAACGGTAGGCATTGTAAGTGCCAAGGGACGCAGAATCAACATTGTGGAAGATAAGTTTCCGATCGAGTCGTTTATACAAACCGATGCGGCCATCAACCCTGGAAATAGTGGTGGAGCCTTGGTTAATAAAGACGGAAACCTGGTTGGTATTAATACGGCCATCCTTTCCCGCACCGGATCTTATACCGGATATGCTTTTGCGGTGCCTATTGATATCGCCAAAAAGGTAGTAGACGATTTGATCAAGTATGGTGTATCACAAAAAGCCATGTTTGGGGGAACCATTCTGGAGTATGATTTTCAAAATGCCAAAAAATATGATTTGAATACCAATGTTAAAACGTTCAAAGGTGTGTTGTTGGGAGATGTGGAGAGAGAAGGCGCTGCCTATCGGGCAGGTCTCCGACCGGGCGACATCATCACCCACGTTAATCAAACCGAAATCAACAGTAAAAGCGCTTTTGAAGAAGAGATCAGTTATCACTCTCCGGGTGATAAGGTTACCATTGGTTTTCAACGCGAAGAAAAGTCATCAACCGCGCAGGTAACGCTTTTGAACAAATCAGGGGAAACCGGTTTGATTAAGCGTAAACTTTACAGTGACGCTACTCTGGGAGCGACACTTGAAGCTGTCGATTATGGGGTTAAGATTTTTAAAATCAAAGAAGGATTATTCCGAAAACTGAACCTCCCGGAAAATTATACCATCGTGTCAATTAATCGCAAGCGGGTGAAAGATCCTAAAGAAGTGGTTGAGTTTTTTAATCAATATAAAGGAAAGGTATTGTTGTATGGGTTTAACAGTTCCAGACAGGAAGTACCGATATCCTTCTATCTACAATAGACAGTAGGCAATAAAGTACAGACGTGCCATCAATCCGATCTAAACTTTGGCGATCGGAGGTTACCTCCTCACCACCTCGATCTCCACTCGGTCATTGAACTGAGAGGTATTTCCCGTTTCCGGATACAGTGGGATTCGACCGCCTTCAGCCATCGTGCCGATGCGGGAACCCTCCACTCCCTGACTGATCAAATAGTTTTTGACTGCTTCTGCCCGGGCAGCCGTTAGCTGTTTGGCCGATACTGTTTTCTTTTCATTTCCACTAGCTGTCGCAAAATACTGGGTGCTGGTACCCAGCAGGGTTGCTTCCCGGTCTGCCTTACCATTGCAGTGGGCATGTATCTTTATTTTGTAACGTGCATTTTCTTTCATCAGGTCGGCCAATCCACGTAATTCATCCTCTGAACCAGGCTGAAGGATGGAAGCATCTTTGAAAAAACGGACGTGTGTAAACTCAATATAGTCGCCTTTCTTTACTTGTTTGAGCGAAATGGAGATCACCACCGGTTCATTCAAATTTTTAGAGGTGCCTTGCAGAGTTTTAAAATTGATGTTTTGGGTGACATTTTGATAGCCGGCCGCCTGAGTAAATAATACATAGCTACCTGCCACATTTTTGGGAGGATCTACCATCACATTTTCGCTGGTGACATAAGTCGAAAAATTGTTATCACTGATATTTTCCTGAAGAAAAATATCTCCTTTAATCTCCTTTTTTGTTTCGCTGTCCGTCAGTCGAAAAACAAACGGGCGGTACTGGGGTTTTTGAGGTTCTTCCACCACCGGAAGAGGTTCCGGCTTCAGAGCGGTTGAATCAACCTTTGGCTTTTCTTCGATCAGGACAGGCTCAGGCTTTTCCTCGATTGGTGATTCTTCTATCGGGAGTGATTCCTGTGGTTGATCTGCCCCTAATTTCCCTGTGAATACCCAGGCCTGGGTATACTCTGTTTCTAATCGGATCTTCATCATAAATGAAAAGGCCTTACGCTTTTCATTGGTCGATAAGACAAAAACATAGTTCAACTGACGATCTTTATTGAAAGCATATTCGGCTGAAAAACCGGCCTTATTGGCCTTGTTGGTATAAGCAATCGCATAATCAATATTGCGAAAGGCCCCGATCACCACATAATAATTGCTGGTTTCCTGGGCATACATCTGGCCTGTGAGCAAGAGAACAAAAAAAAGAATGGCAATTTTTTTCATAAAAAAGATATGATTTAACTATTTCGACAGACCAAAGCCGAGTCAAGTTAAACGTTCAAACCGAAAAAATCACCATTACCTGGTGTTATAAAATCTCAATCTCCACACGGGAGTTGAGACCGGCCCGGTCGCTGTAAGGATCTTCCAGCGGTTTTTTGCCTCCCCAGGCCTCTACTTCCATCCGTTTGGCATCAATTCCGGAAGCAATCAGGTAATCCCGGATCGCCTCCGCCCGCATCTCCGAAAGTTTTCTGGCGGAGCCTTTGCCTTCTTTGATATTCGTCAGATTAAAAAAGTCGGCATCTGTTTTTTCTTTACTGATGATCTTGCCCCCGTAATTTCCATTGGTATGCCCGTGTATCTTGATTTTAAACTCCGGATTATCCACCATCATTTGTTTCAGAGCATCCACTTCATCTTGCGATTCGGGACGCATAACCGCTGCGTCTTCATAAAACAAAACATGATACGTGCGAAGCATGTCTCCACGAATGGCTTTTTTTAGGTCAATGGATATCAATACTTCTCCTTCAGGTGTCACTTCAACGCCAGGAGTTTTTTCAGGCGAAAAGTAATCTAACTCCATTTCATGGGGTCGATACCCCATGGTTTCGCAAATGATCTTCCACTTGCCGGAGGCGATCAAAGGCTTAATCAATACCTGCTCATTACCATTGACAGACTTTAGCTTCTTTTTCCGGTCTCTGTCCAGAATATCTACTGTTACTTTGAGCGGTTCATTGCCTGACATTACCTTAAAAAGAAAATCTTTTCCATCTTCTGGTTTGCGTATGATCTTGGCAGGAGGTTTAGGCTCCTCCTGTATTGGTTCAACTACCGGTTGGGTATTCTCTACTATTTCTGCAGGTGTCGGAGTAGCAGAAGCAAGTTCATTTGTCACCAAAGAAACCGGAGTACCTACCGCTTCCTGAATATCGCCCAAACGACCGAAAAATACCCACGTATCTGCATAGGGTGTCATTGATCGGATACGGGCAGCTTCCGCAAAAGCTGGTTTAGGTTGATCTGATTTTAAAGTATACACATAGGTGAGCTTTCGCAACGGATTGATGGCCTGTATGGGCTCCAGGTTTTTGGTTTTAGCATCTAACACATGCTTTTCTGCATTTTCCTTAATTGCAAAGGCTCCAATCACCACAAAATAAGAAGGTGGCTCGGGTTGTGCCTGAAAATAGAGGGGTGTAAAAAGAAACAGAAGCGCAAAAAATACACGCGTCTTCATGGGGGTAGTAGGTTTAGGTTAAAGCCAGAAATCACCCTCGTTCCAGTGGTTTCACCCCAAAAAAGCAAATTCTCTGGGAAAGAAACAACTACTGCCGGTCAATCACCGTAAAATTAACCTGAATTGACTCACCCGAATCGTCCACTAAAACAAGCATATGCTTGCCTGGTGAGGGATGGATGGACAGTTTATGCGTGCGGTACGTACTGCCCACATAGGTATCATCCACGTGCCAGTACATGCGGCTTTCTGAATTACGATGAGCCGCCTGCAAAACAACACTGCTCTCGGTACCATCCAATAGCCGCGGAACAAAAACAGAAGCCGAAGGTCGGGGATAGATCAACTCCATCGAAGAAATAGCTGTCGGGTTTTCACAATCATACCGATAAGGTGGCACCGGCTGATAGCTCATACTTTTTGATTTGAAATAGTATTCCTGAACCGGAGGCAACACGAACCACGAAACTGCTTTCATTTTTTCTGGTGATTCGCAATTGGAATGTACCCGATGTTTTCCATCGGTAGTTAAAAAAAATCTTTTATGATATGAACAGGCGCTTACGAAGGCAGTCGATCTGGGCAGCAGTAGCGTATCGGTCTTTTCACAAAGATTGGTAGCCGGGTGACCGCTGTGTGAACAGATGGCAAAGGTCTGCATGTCAGCCACCGGTTGATGAAACCACTGTTGCCCGGGAAGAATTGAAAAAAGATCAAATAAAATCGGAGCCGCTGCTTCGGTGCCCGTCAGGTGTGGGCGCCCCTCCCCATCGGCATTTCCCACCCAAACCCCAATTGCATAGGCTCCATTTACTCCAACCGCCCAGCCATCGCGAAAGCCAAAGCTGGTTCCGGTTTTCCACGCAATTTTTTTGGAGGTCTCAAAATGCTGCCATCCGGTTTCCTCCCCCGGCCGATAAACCTCTTTCAATGTTTCAAATGTATGATAGATAGATGAAGCGCTCAGAAAAGAATTCTCTTGCAAATCCACGACCTGGAGCGAATCTGCCAAAAGATAAACAGGTGCATGAAAATCAGTTGGAGTATATCGCCTTTTACCTGGATAGGTAAAGTACCGATTTAGTGTGCGCGCCATCGAAGCATAGGCTCCGGTGATATCCCAAAGGGTTCCCTCCGCCCCTCCGGTGATCAGTGTTAACCCATAATGATCAGCCGGCTGCGTCAGGGTCGTCAATCCCAAATTTTTTAATAGTGAGTGAAACTTTTCATAGCGATATTCTCTCAATTCTAAGACCGCTGGTATGTTTAATGAACGAATCAACGCTTCCCTGGCAGGTACCGCCCCGTCAAATGTTTTTGAAAAATTCTGAGGCGCAAACCCCTGTATGATCGTGGGCACATCTGCCACCAGCATGCCAGGCGTAAGTTTACCTTCATCCATCATGGCAGCAAAAAGAAATGGCTTCAAAATGCTTCCGGTGCTGCGGGGTGCTTGTATCACATCTACCTGTTCCTGATGATCATGGCCGGAAGGCACGTTGCCCACATAGCCCAGTACGTTTCCGGTGGCTACTTCCAAGATAAGCGCTGCCGCGTTGTGTATTTGATTGCTTTTCAACCTTTCATAGTGTTGCCACAACACTTGTTCAGCGCGAACCTGAATATCTGTTTGAATAGTGCTGACAATACGTTGTTGCCGATATCCTGACCTGGTAGCAAAGTCCAGCAGATGAGTGGCGTGCCGGGGCAAAGGCAACGGAGCGCCTGGTATCTCTTCCTGAAGGGCCAACGAAAGCGCCAGCGAATCGAAGTGCCCAACGGCTGCTAATCTTTTGAGAAGGCGATTGCGTTTCTCTTTCAATAACGGCCGGTTACGCGCCAGATTGATCATGCCGGGGTTATTGGGAAGTACTGCCAGGGTAGCCGCCTCTGCCCAACTTAGCTCTTGCGAGGTCCGACCATAATAACGCCAACAGGCCGCTTCGAGGCCTACTACATTTCCGCCAAATGGCGCATGTGACGTATACATGGATAGTATCTCGTTTTTGGAATAGCTCCACTCCAAACGGGTGGCCATCACCATCTCAACTATTTTCTGCCAAAGATTTCGGGTTTTATTTTTGCGGGACAATCGGATCAACTGCATGGAAAGCGTGCTGCCACCGCTCACGACCTTGCCTGCTTGTATATTCTGCCGAAGGGCACGTGCCATCGAACGGATATCGACACCTGTGTGAGTGTAAAAACGCTTGTCTTCAAAAAGCAGGAGCGCTTGTTTGAATTTATCAGGAACTTCCGGTGATGGTGGAAATCGCCATTGACCATCTTTGGCAATGGAGGCGCTGAGCAGGTTTCCCTGACGATCCTCCAACACCGTACTATAAGGGTCTGAAAAAAGAACGGACGGCAAAATAAAGTAATAGGCCATCAGTAGCATGGCCAACACTGTTGTAAGCCAACGCCACTGAGCCCGCAAAAATTTCACGAGCCTACCTTGCCTGACGCCTTGCATACCACTCCGCCTCTGTCTCGGTTATCTCAATAACATTTTTACCACTTGACAATTGTTGCATCCCGCGCTCGATGGATCGGTCAATCATACGATGTTCCATACGCTCTTCCTCTTTCATTCCCATTTTCAACATAAGTTCCTTCATCCGCTCTCCACCAAAGACTTCGAAAAAAGGATCATCCATCGCTACGTAACAAAAAATGGTTGAATGTCCCAATTGAAAGAGCATGTTCATACACTCCTGTTCCTTTGCCTGATCCGGACATCTGCCTCTCACCCAGATTAACGCCTCCGGGCTGCGCTTCAATTGCTGAGCTAATGCGTGGGTATCAAATGAAAAAACATGTACCAGCACCAACCCGGATGAGGGCCATGGATCGCCCGACTTCGCCCAAGTGAAAGGAATATCGTATTGCCTTAAAAAAGAAATTAACTCTTCCTGCACATCGAGAAAAAAAGTAAGGATCACTGTTTGCTTACGCTGAGTTAACAGCACTAACACTTCCTGCATCATGCCTTTGTGCATCCCGGTTTTGTTTAACCAGATCCGGTTTTTGATCACCGGCTTCTTCTCTTTTTTAAAAAAGGAGAACATTCGGATTTTAGTTTGAAGCCATTACGTACTCAGCTTATCTATGGATTGACCGGTTTCACGATTTCTGCCACCATCCCTTTCTTGCGTGCATATACCGTGGGGTCATACATCGCTTCGCAACTGACCGCGGGCAAATAAAATGAACCTGCGTAGCTGGCCGTTAACAATACTTTAAATGTTTTCTGCTGCCCCGCATTCAAATCAAAATAGGTATATACCCGATCATCGCGGATATCCTGATAGGTGGGAACATCCCCTGATAAACGCGACTGTGCCTCATCCAGACGCAAGTTGTTGATCTCCCATCCGGAGGGGAAAATCTGATTCAATGCCAGGTTGTGATACGAACCCCTCAACCCGGGATTGCTGACGGTTACGGTAGCCACAAATTCCTGTCCTTGCTCGGCTGTGGCCGGATCAAACGAATTACCGTCTGTATCGGCATAGTTCACATTGATCTTGAGATTGTTTTCAGCGTCCTCTTCCTGGCCGCGTGCAGGAGTACCTTCACTGATCAACCGCACAAATAAAACTCCGTTGTTTTCACTTTGCACTTGTAAGGCCTCACTCTTTCCATCTGTGACCGTCAGATTTACTTGCGCGATGGGCAGACGTGTGTTGGCTTTTATCTCTTTGCCTTTGTAGGTATAGGTAAATTTCATTTCTCCTTTTTGCTCCTGACTGGCAAAGACGCCAATGGACTTTAAACACCAGGCAAGGGTTTGAGTGCTGCCATAGTAACTATCTTTACTTAAAGAAGCAGAGATATCGCGCAACACTTCAAAAGCCTTGGTGCGATCTGATAGCATCACCAATGTTTCCAGAATAATCGCTTTGTCGCGCAAATCGGAGCCATAGGAATAGGACATCTCCTGATATGGTTTCATCGTGATGGGTAATTTGGCAATCAATGCTTTGGCCGCATCTGTCTGACCAGCCTTGACATACGCGGCTGCCAACATCCACGAAGCCGTGGCTGGAAGTTGGGGCATTTCGCGCAGCCGGTTCATGGCTCCCAACTCTGCGCTACCCGCCAACGCTAATGTATACAGACGGTACGCCTGAATTAATTCACTGCTGTAGTATTCCTGATTTTTACGCCACGATTGTGCTTTTTCTTTTTGATACTTCTTCCATCGCTTCATCAAATCGTTGGGAACAAAGTATCCCTTGGCTTCGGCTTCCAGTAAAAAGTGACCTGCATAGGTAGTACCCCAGCTATCGGAGTTTTCTGCGCCAGGCCAGTAGCCAAAGCCGCCATCGCGTTGCGCAAAAGATTTTAACCGCTCCACTCCGGCTTTCACATTCCGGCTTACCTGTGTCTTTTCGTCTTCTGATAGTTGTTTGATTGACTCGAGAAACAACTGAGGAAAGACAGAAGAAGTGGTTTGTTCGATGCAGCCATGAGGATACTGAATCAGATATTTCAATCGTTGTCCCAGGTTTACCGGGGGCAAGGTCGAAACTTCCAGCAGGGCACTGTTGGTCCCTTTGATTCCGATGGGCACCACGTTGATGTTCCAGGTTTTATTAACTTCCACCAATGCTTCCTGAACTTTGGTGACCGGTGGATTGGCATTTCGTATTTGTATTTCGATAACATCGGTGGCTTTGTAACTTCCGCTGGAAGCCGTTACCTCAATCCGGGCAACACCAGTTTCACTTTGAGCGGCCAAATCAAAATCAACTGTTTCATCGGTACTTCCCATACTCACCGTGCGGGACGAACCTTCCGGCAAACTCACCGGTCCGGATACTTTAATATCCACTTTTACATTCCGGATGGACTTCTCCTGCGTAAACAATGTGATCGGAAGTTTAACGCGTTCTTCCGGACCGAGCACTCTGGGTAGCGTGGCCAACACCATCAATGGCTTGCGCACCGGGGTCGCCTTCTCTGCCATGCCATAGGCGCCTTCATAGCCAGCCACCAACATGATTTTAACTGAGCCTATGTATGGAGGCATGATAAACGTATGTTCCTTGCTGCCACCCGTTAAGGTAAACGGGCCAAAATATTTTACGACCGGTTTAAATCGGTTGGCTTTGGAATCATCTTCTTTGCTTTCGCCCTCATCGCCACCACCAATGGCTAGCAGTCGTTCCAACTTTCCGCCATAAGCACCGAGTACATCATCAAACACATCCCAGGTGCGAACTCCCAGTGCCTCGCGGGCGTAGAATCGCTTCCACAAATCCGGTGTTTTAAACTTAGTCAGATCCAGTAATCCCTCGTCTACAATGGCCAAGGTATAGGTCATCGTCCGTTTATCTTTTTCAGACACTTTGATCGTTACTTTTTCACCCGGCTCCAGTACTTCCGGCATGGTAATGACCGGATTCAGGTGAGTGCCCGGATCTTCCACCTGAATCGGAATTACTCCATACATGCGAATGGGTAAATCATTCATCGTTTGAGCGTGGGGCTGAAGCGCAGTGACGCTCACGAAAATGTTCGGAGTCATCTCCCGTGTTACTTCAAAGGAAAAAGGATTATCGCCTGCTTTTGTCTCCAGCCAAAAAGTATTCACTACCTGACTGCCATTTTCAATGCTGATCAATGCCCGGCCTTTGTCGCTGCCGGGAATCATCAGGTTTACTTTTTCGCCTATGTTGTAGGAAGGTTTGTCGGAAGCAAAAGACAACATGGTGGCTCCATCCGCTTCGTTGCGTGCGCGGCCAGCCCAGCCAGGCCAGTCGATATAAATCGTTTTGCCGGTGCTATGACCTGAAACGGGATCGTAGGCCTTCACAAAAAATCTTCCCCACTCGGGATACTTCACTTTGAAGGTCCATACGCCTTTACCATTCACGGTTTGGATTTTACCCACTGCGATAGGTTGAGAATAATTGCCCGACATAAAGTTGACATCACTTTCCGCAGATTGATCCCACCACCAACGCCAGTTGACTTTGTACAACGTCATTTCAATGTTCTTCCGGGATACAGGTCCCCCCTCTGCATCAATGGTTACTACCTCTACCCGATGGGTTGTGTCTGTCAGTAACATCCCTCTCGCCCGATCTCCTTGAGGCAACCGGATGCCGGTAAAGGATTCGTAAGGATAATAGGGAATACTAAACCGATCGATGCTGAAGTTCCCGCTCTCTTCAAATACTTTTCCGCGAAAGACTGCATTCAGCACGCCCGGAGCGTTGGCATTGGTCACCAACTCAGCCGCAACCGTTTGGTTTCCATCGTCATCGGTAAAGCCATCAAATATTTGTTGCGTTTCACTACTAAACGAGCGGGTCGGATCTTCAAACACATACTCCGGATACTTATCAAATTTGGTCACGGATCGGGTGAGCGTCACTTCAAACTGGGCTTTGAGGTTTTTACCCGGTGCCCCGTGCAGCCACTTCACGTTTAGCTTTCCGTTAACAGACTTATCTGCTGCCTTTAGTTTATCTACCCCAAAATCCAAATTGATTTTTAACCGGTTGGGTTTAACCATTTCTATTTTCAACGGTTGTATAAATTCCGCTCCACCTACTTTTACACGTCCCGTCCAATTGCCTGTGGGAGCATCGCTTGCCGTGGCGGTGGCAAATGAATAGAATCCATTAACAGAAGAAGAACGCACCAGGCGACTGGTTACCTGCCCCTGAGGATTTTGCAATTCAAATACCACCGGATGCGCAGGTGGTAAGAGTTTGAGTTTGTCTTCCAGCACAAAACTTAAATACAAGGAATCGCCCGGACGCCAGACACCACGCTCGCCATACAAAATTCCTTTTAATCCTTTTTGAATGCTCTCGCCACCCACATCAAAATTGCTGAGCGAAAGCGATGATCCGTCCTGTAATTTCAGATAGCCACGTTGTGCACCGTTTTTGGCCACCACCAGGAATGGTTTCTTTTTAGAAGTAATCGTAGCCTGACCATCACCATTGGTGGAGGCCGAACCCAGCAATTGCTGTTGATAATCATACAACTCAACCTGAATACCGGTGAGTGGCTGCGTGGTTTTCAAATCGGTAACCACGACCAATGTGTTACCATCTCCACCCTGTTTAGCCAACAAACCAAAATCGGTAGCGATGATGTTTCTGCGAACCGTACGGTTAACATAAAAAGAAGAATGGCAGGGGTTATCGCGCTCCTCCCAACTATAGTCATCTCCATAGTAATAGTCTTCATAGCTATCCCAATAGCTTTCTTCCGGCTCTTCACCTTCCATGTTCTCGTCAAAAGCAGTTATCGGATTTTGTCCGGCTGTTTCTTCTCCTCCCTCCTCACAGACATAGGCCAGATACGAACGTTTAAAACTTAACCTTACTTGATAAATGGCTCCCGGCTCAGTATTGATAAGTGTGGCCAAATCAAGTGTAAACCGGTTCCACTTGCCAAGATCCGTGACGCCTACATTCTCCAACGATACCTGCTTCTGCAACACCACACGCCCTACCCTTCGAAGTTCCTGGCTGCCGTCCCATTCGTTGACTTGTAAAAACTGATGAACATTGTTGGCATAGATGCGAACGATTTTGACATCCACCGATTTTAAGTTCACGGCTTCAAACGGCAGCACGAGTCCGTCTGTGCTGGGTAAAATATTTCCTTTTCCCAAGAAGCGTACTTCGGGTTTCATCTGTTCAAACTGAACTTCAAAGGAAGCGCCTTCGGGCATCCGGTAGTCGAGGATGTTTCGCACCCCGGCCTCTACCGTGAGTGTGCGTGCTCCTGTCTGCTTGACCGGTGGATAGATCCGCACTTCGTTGTCTTTGATTTCAAAATCCAGACTGCTGAGTTGGGCGATGGACAAAACACCTTCGAGGTTTTGGGTTTCGTTTAGCGGATCGGAAAACTGAACGACCACATGCTGATTGTTGCCTTGCTCTACCCGTACGTTGGTGACTTTAAAATCACCCAACGCAGTGATGTTGACCTCTTCGGTTTGGTTTCTGTCAGTACCGATCGGTGCCCCTGACCATTCCATTTTTACGAGGGAGGCGGCATCTTTGCGGGCCACGTCTTCCACTATAAAATGATGTTGTTTGCCTTCGTCTGTATGGGTCCAGTTTACTTTTAAAACATTGGTCTCCTGCGTGGCTTTTAGCATGGCTTCCACCGAGGCGTTTTCGGCATAATCGGCCGTGAGCAAGGTGCCTTCAATTTTCTGACGCTTCAGTTCTGTCTTAACATAAGGTTTGATATTGTCGATGGACACTTCAAAGTTTTGAGGGATCACTTGCAGGGAGTATTCAAACGTTTTTAGTCCTGAAGGAACCTCCACCAGTTTGGAAAGCGCAAAGCTGACGCTGTATACCTGGCCGGAAACCAGACGGGTGTCAGGCTTAAACTCCACTGTGCGAAGGTCAAGCCAGGTGGCGGTACCGCTCACGGACGGGGAAAGCGAAAAAAGGCTGGTGGTGGAAGGGTTGCCGATCGCCAATGAGTCCACCGCATCCATGGCCAGCACCACGCGAATGGTAGAGCCTGAACTAACCACCCCGGCTGTATACGAACTGATATACTGCCCAAAGGCAGGATTGATGGCCGAAGAGGTTGGCTGTGAAGCACGTCCTTTGGTCAAATAGAAAATGCCTGCGGCCGCCACACCTGCGATGACCACGCCCAAGGCTACCTTTTTCCACGTTTGCATAGAATAGATTGATTTTAACGGACGGTCAAGATCGCTAATATTTCCTTCCGGCAAGCGGGGAAGCCTGTATTTTTCGTTAAAGCCCGAAGGGACTTCGTTGGAGGTGTGTTTGGGTGAGATTTGGTTGGGTTGAACTCGTGTGTTCGCAGCATCCGAAGCCTGTCATTTTGGATCACCGTTCATCCGCTCAGTGACGACCTTAGCGTCTGTAGTGAATCTTCTTTTTGCGAAAGGCCAAGTCGCTTGTCTGAAAGCCCAAACGAACCTGAAATCTACGTGGATATGTGGGGTTGAATTTTTCGTTGTTCAGATTATATAAAGCTGTCAATGTCATATAAAGTTTGGGGTGGATCAAAAGTTTTTTACCAGCTCCGATAAAGTAGTTGTTCACCCACCTCTTGACCCGAGTGTCATTCACTAGAATCTTTGTTCCGGCACGTTCCCATTCTGCATACAGAAAGAAATTTTTGATAATATCATAATTCGCCAACAACCGGTAGCTGGTATTTGAAGGCGATAGTTTCCACACATACCGGATGCTGTCGCCAAAGGTTTGCCGGTAATTCATCCCCACGCCCATGTAAAATTTAGTATTCAACTTATATCCTATCAATGGAGAAAAATCCAGTGATAAAGGTTCGGTGCTCACAACATTAAAATTGCCCCCCAGCACCAACCGTTCTTTCCATGTAGCTCCTTTTAAGGAAGTACGCTTCACGGCATCGCTCAGATCGTTGGAGTTGCTAAACTCTTTATACTTGTTGAGTAGTTTTGATAACTTCTGTTGTGCCCCAGTCAGTTTATCTGCGTGTGAAGCGAGGTGATCGATAGCCTCCTCTTTTAACTTTGCTTTGCCGGCTGCCTCCAGCGAATCTTTATTTTGCCATCCGCTGATCTGGCTCTTAAGTCCTGCAAACTCACGTGTCTGCTGTTGCCACGCTCCTAAACCGGCCTGGTGGAGTAATTCGCTGCTTGCTTTTTCTTCAGCCATCGCAAAGAATGTATCGGGCGAAGAGTCAAACGCACTTTCCAAACTATCCATCTCCGGCATCTGCTCACGAAGGGTTTGCCAATTGCCACCCTCTTTTAAAAACTTTTGCTCCAAAGAAATAAACCGTGGGTCTTTGCGGGCGCGTGCCACAGTTAGCTCTCTTACCTTTTGCCGGGCCACTTTTCGGGTGCTGTCTGTGGCCGATGTGTCCTTCCAAAGACGCCACCAGCGCGATAACTCTCCTTGCAGACTATCTGCCTCCGCCAAATTTTTCTTGTACGGGTGGTCATGAGCCAGCAGATATTTATTTGTCCGGTTTTTAGACATTTCCTTTACCCGCTTGCGAGCGACCTCTTTAACACTGTCAGAAGTGGTAGAATCTCGCAAAACCAATTTCCAGCGTTGATGCTCTCTTTTTAAGCTATCCGCATACGCCACTTGCCCACGGGTTGTGAGGCCGCGGGCCTGCAACTCCGATTCAATCTTTCTTCCCATGGCCTCTGCCCGAAATGTGCTATCGGATTGCTGACGGGCTTTTTGGTTGATGCGCTTAACGGTGCGGGCACTGTCCTTCTTCACATACTTGTAATACTTGCCCATGCGCTTATGACCCGACTGGATATTGGTTAGCTTCTCTTGATGTCGCGGGGAAAGATTAACCTTAAAGGATTGCGCTTCAGATATCCACGGGATAAAAACTAATGCTATAATTAGGTGGTTTTTCAATTTTATCAAATTAAAACGAGCAAAGAAGGTTAAGGCTTAAGCTTTTGTCATACATACTAACACCATCGATACTAAATTGTGTTTCAAAGTCAGTTCCTGAAGACTTAAACGTGTGAAGATTTCTGCCAGAAATTGAGACAAAAACAGATTTTAACAGGATCTTTTCTAGCCATTTAACTGGTATTTCATATCCAAGAGTTACGTCTCGCAATTTTGTGAACGAAGACGTTTCAATGGAGTTTGATACTTTCATTGATTCGATTAAAATGGATAGCTGAAAGGGACCTGATTGAAGGATATTAAAAAAACTTTGCCGGTTATCAGGCACAGCCTTGGGAACCAACGATGAAGTACTTCCATTGACTTCTGTTTCATCAAGCAAGGTTGCATATAAATAATGAAAGGAATGTAGCAACCATTTTTTTTGAATGATTTTAAATCGGGCATCCAACTCCCAGCCACTTTTTTGGATATCCACTTGAGATTTATTGGTTCCCAACTGTAGGGTAAATGATTCAGTCTCTTTAAAACGAGTCGCGGACATACTAAGTCGCGAATTTAGAATTACTAAATCCATCCCCACCTCTGTATTTCGTATCGGTCGAGTTTCCAAAAACCTTGGAAAAGACGTCAGCAATGGATGCCGTTGCCCAGGATATCCTTCGTCAATTTTACCAGAAGAAAATCTTAATTTCCCCAGCTGCAAAAAACCAGGATGCCATAGTTCGGAAAAGACAAGGGTAGTGCCCCACGAATAATCGTGGAAAGTAGCTGCATCGGGTAAAGCGGAGAATTCATTTTTACCCAGACGAGTGTTGTGACTAATAACTAAAAAACGTTGAAAGTTTACGGATGCTCCCAGTGCGGTATGGGCTGCATACAATTCAAATTTCTTCTCAGCGGAAAGTTCTTGTATGGTATCGCTGTAGGACTGGCGCATTTCCTTTTTATGCCACTGATGCTGGCTTCCTGCAAAAGCGTTTATATTCAGATGCTTACCAACTTTCCGATCAAGCGTCAAAAAAAGATTAGCCATTTTTCGATTATCGGTTATCTGATTTTGTGTCTTTGAAAAAGAGATTTTGCGGTTGAACAAAGAATCGCGTGCATTCGCGACTATTTGTGACGAGATTTTTAGACCAGGAATCATTTCGTAATGAAGTCTTAAATTAAACTGATGATATCCTTCCCGTTTTTTTTCCTCTACCGGATACGTAACCGTAGGCGGTGGAAAATCAATCCGCCATTCATAGCTATCCTTTCGTTGACTCAATCGTGCATCCCAAATCAGGCGTGCTCCAAAATGTTTGCCGAGGGTTAAACCTGTGTTTACGCGCAAACTATGTAAGTCAGCCAGATTAGTGAAAAGATCCAGATTGCGCGTTGCCAGGTTATACGATATTCTTGTATCCACTGCACCAAAATCCTGACTGTATGCCAGCGAATGAGATAGCTGCCAATCATTAAACCTATTGGAACTTCCTCCCCGAAAACCGGGCTGCTCAAACCATCCCTTGGTGGTGTAAGAGTTAAACTCGAAAAGAGGTTTGTTTATACCTTCCCCCGATTTACTGATAAGATTAAAACTTCCACTGCGGGTACCCTGTATGGCAGAAACCTGATTAGCCGAAAGAATCGCTGCTATAGAGGCAAACTCAAACGAGTTTGTGTTTGTATATCTTCCTATGCCTTCGGTGAAAGGAACACCATCCATAAACCAGGTGGCATCACCGCCTGGTTCAAATTGTGCTACCGGCAGACGGGCACCTACATATATGGCATTGGAAAAGTATGCCGGGAAAGTCAGGTTCGGAACCTGTCCGCGCAAGGCATTGAATACAGAAATACCAGCCAACGGCTTAAGAAGAATAGGATCATCTATTAGTCTGGTATAAACATGCGCCTTGTTTACAGATAATTGATAATACGGAGTGATCTCAGTTACTGTATGCCGCATACTATCCTGAGGCAACCGGGTGGTATCCTGACCAAACGTCAAGTAGAGCGGAGTTAAAAAAAGAATCACAAATAATCGCATGCTACCTAAAAAAAAACTTAGCACATTAAACTTAGTGAATGTATCTCTTTGAATAAGATTGTCCGTGTTCATTTACTTAATCTGTTGCTACTATATACTCGACTAATCATTCTTTTACCTCCCATCCCCGATTATCCCAGACTATCTATTTGTTGGTCAAAAAGACAAGAAGACCAACAAAGGCAGGAGAGTTCTTCTCTCTGCATCGCAAGTACATCTCCTATTTCTCTACTATTCCATGTCTCGCAGAGTCCCCGAGGCGGGAGACTCTGCGAAGAATTAAATAACAACATGAAACGCTTGGACAATTTTGGGACGATTATTTAACTCATTTAAAGTCTATTATGACTGTTGATAATGGAAAAGATAATAAAAAACAAAATCCCCACAAACACTAACCCCCCCCCAAGTAGTGCATATTTTCTGGATGTAATTGTCTTTTGCTTGTAATTTAAAACATCGTCTTTTGAAAGGTCTTTTGCCCTCCAAAATATTGAAAGCACGCCACTTCTTACTGATGTAACTAAATGAGAAATAATCAATAGTGTCCCTATACCTATCAAAGAATAAACAATGGTGAGAGCAACTGTTTTATCAATCATATTCATTATTCTTTTTAACTTTCTTTAATGTTTATCTCTTTTTCTACTTTGCTCAAGTTGAATTTTCTGAACATTTAAGTATTCCATAAACTGATCAACATCAATACTTACCTCATCTGATCCAACCCTTTCTTTCAAATGATCGACCCAACTTTTTATGCCATTACCTAAATTAGACCATGTTGTTTTTGTAATTTCGGAAGTATACGAAGCTTCAATATAACCTAAAAAACCTACTCCAACTCCAGCAAAACCAGGTGAAACATTAACCCCCCAACCATTATCTCCCTGACCAGTTGGCCTTCCTAGTAACTGACCTTCTTTGGGGGAATCTGTAGCTATCGTTGCATTAAATTCTATACCTATCTCTGGTCCCGGTAAAATATCTAGTGATTGAACCCACCCTGCATTTAATCCCCATCCAAGCAATCCATCCACATTGTCTACACCAAAATTTACTCCCCCTGAAAAGCCAATTCCTGCATAAGCTCCGACAGCTCCCCCCAAACTCTCCGAATGATATACTAATATGTTTCCTTCTAAATCAAAGGCAACACCTAGCGATGCCGAGCCCGTTACCCCTGGAACAGCACCACCACTAGCTCCCAACCTACCACTTAATTGGAAAAAGGCTGCTTCTAATCCTTCTATTTCAACATGTGCTACAACTTTATTCTCACTAAACGCATACGTGCTGTTGTATAAGTATTTATCGCTTAGCGGGTCTACGGCTCCAAACCTTCCTAATGCTGGATCATGCATTCGCCACTTAAACTGGCTCCAGCCTAGATCCAGGTCGCTCTGTAGCTCCTGCCCCTGAAAACCGTAACGGTTCTTTTGTACGGGTGTCAAATTATCGTTGATGCGCTCTGCCTGATACGTGTTAAAGGCCAGGCCAAAGGGATAGTAATCTATGCAATTTTCCTTCCCTGCATTTTTTTCACCTATAGGCA